>ERZ1673703.2250-NODE-2250-length-12576-cov-4.195112_pt1 | contig 12576 bp, 10 predicted proteins | sample MGYA00580233_ERZ1673703 | MGnify/ENA primary metagenome ERZ1673703 (study PRJEB41218, sample SAMN15661748) | gut metagenome | host: Homo sapiens | place: Canada: London | collected 2015-08-20/2019-03-30 | study: EMG produced TPA metagenomics assembly of... | reverse complement strand
CATTCCCTGGTTGGATGGCTACAGGCTGAGCGCGCGGCGAAATTGCCACCGGCCCTTCATGAACATTGAGAACGTAACCGACACCGTGACCAGTTCCATGCCCGAAGTCCAGACCGTGCGCCCAAAGATCAATGCGTGCAGCAGCATCGATTTGCGCCCCAGTAGCCCCAGCAGGGAACTTTAAATGGAGCAAGCGCAGCATCGCGCGCGTAACAATTGCTGCATCGCGGCGCATCGCAGGCGACGGATTGCCAATCGGCGTCATACGGGTAATGTCGGTCGTGCCGCATTCATACTGTCCGCCGGAATCGATGAGCAGCAGCCCATCGGGCTCGAGCACCGCACCTCCGTGAATAGGGGGCGTGTAGTGAGGCAACGCTGCATTGGGGCCATAAGCCGCTATGGTTGTGAAACTCTCTTCAAAAAATTCGGGATCTTTCGCGCGCCAAGCATGCAGCATCTGCGCAGCATCAGATTCGGTCAAAACATCGCCTGCCGCAAGACGTTCGTCAAGTTCGGCATAAAACTCCGCCAGTGCAACAGCATCCTTGAGATGTGCCTCCTCGATGGCCCGAATCTCTTCGGCCGACTTCACGCATTTGAGCATCATGGCGGGCGACGCGGAGCGCACCTGCGACTCGGGCGGCACAAGCGCTGCAAGCAAACTGTTGGTGTGGTCAGGATCGAGCATCACCTGCCCACGGAGCGCAGCCGCCGCCAGCGCTTCGTGGAGCGTAGAGGGCGATACGGTCGCAATACCCGCATCGGCGATCGCCCGCGCGGCTTCTGCTGAAAGTCTTTCGGCGTCAACGAAGAGCTCTGCGCTGTCCCGTTCGACTAGCAAATAAGCCAGAAACACCGGATTGCACGGTACGTCACTGCCGCGCAGATTTGTCATCCAGGCAACATCATCAAGCGCAGAAAAAAACACGCTTTGCGCACCCTTGTCCGCCATCATGCTGCGAACAGCTTCAAGCTTCTCGACAATACTTCTGCCGGGACGCTTCATGAGTCGGATGGGACTCATGCTAAGCGGAGGACGATCGGGCCAGATATCGGCCAACGGAAGCGAGCGCTCACCTGCAAGCGCATCCGCCTCAAAGCCTAAATCCTCCAAAAGCGATCTGAGCTTTTCCGCCAAATTCAAACTCACGAGCTCCGGGTCATAACCCACGATCGAACCTTGCGGCAGGTTTTCTTCGCACCATGCCGTAACGTGATCGAGAAAAGACCCAGTCAGCCGAATCAAGGCAATTTCCGCCGGCAACTGCTTTTCAGCCTGCTCCCAATAACGGCTGTCAGCAATCAGTGCAGCATCCTCGGCCGATACGAGCAGCATGCCGGCACTTCCGGTGAAGCCAGAGAGTGCGGCACGCAGCGACCAATGGGCCGGAACATATTCACTCAGATGCGGATCAGCAGTGGGAATAATCACTGCGTCAATGCCCAGATTTTCCATGGCAGCCCGAAGCTTTGCCAAACGATCAAGTGCCTGCATGAATAGCATCCTTTAAAAGAGCTTTCGAACGATCACCGTCACAGGGAACCCCACGTGCTTTTCGCTCTCAGTGTCAGCCCCAATGCTGAGTGTGACCACTCGCCAACCTGCATCACGCATTTCACTGAGCGTCGTTGTAACACCCAGATCATCGCAGACGAGGGGCGTCTCACTCATGCGTGAGAGCACTGTCACCGGACGATCGGTTGTACAAGTAGTTTCGGAATGGTGAGGCGCGTCAAGCAGCGGGTCTCTTGTTTGTGTCGAAGATGACCCGGAATGGCCGGAGCGGCTGCCGCTGCCCGTATTCGGAGCAACAGCACAGCCCGCAAGCACCAGTGCGGACAAAAGAACCGCGGCAAGCGCCAGTCGACGCTTGCAAGAGGGAACTGTGAAATACATCGAGAGACTGCTTCTTGATGATAGAAATGGTCTCTCGATTCTAGCTTCGCAGCGGACTGCGCTCATGCTTTAGTTAAACATGCTTACTCGTCTGAGCCGGGCGATTCACCGCCATCGTTGCCCTCAGGCTTGCGGCCGCCGCTCTTTTTGCGGAATTTTTGATATTTCCCGAATTTCTTCTGCCCGTAATTTTTGGGGCCGCCAGCGAAGCCCCCCTTGCGGTTATTGAATTTCCCCTTTCGGTTTCGCTGACTGCCGTCTTCACTGCCGAAAACAGTATGCAGCCCCGTACGATCAGCCGATTCAGGCATCATCTGCGCAAATGAAAGCGTTGTGGGACGATCTTCTGCGCCGTAGGTTGAAGTCGTCTGCCATGGCATGGCCTGCGTCTTCCGCTCACTTTTCATCCGATAGTGGATGGAATTGCCGAAGTTGTCGTCATCGATATCCTCACGCGGCACACGAGACGCTTGAGTTTTGCGCGGCATCCGCGGGCCTTCGTTATCGGCTCGATTAAAGCGATCCGTCTCTCCATCACCCGCATCTCCAGCTTCGCGGAATTTCTGCGTCTTTTTCTTGAAAGGCTTCTTGAACTTCTTATTCGGCCAAGACTTCTTGCGCTTTTCCTGACGCGGAGCATCAGCTTGAAAGCCGCCGACCCCTTCTGCAGCATCCCCAGAACGCTGAGTAAAGAACTCTTCGGCCTCACCGTCGATCTTCTCGGGCGGAATGTTGGTCGACGCATCACTCTCACTGCGCTCACCCATTGCCGGAATCTGCCCCTCACGCGACTCAGCTTCGCGAGCTTCACGAGCCTCACGTGCTTCGCGACGCTTCATCATTGCTGAACGCAGGCCGCGGCCCTTGCGGAATTCCTTCCGAGGCTTTTGCTGCTTTTGTTCATTCGGGCGATCATCACCCTGCAGAACGGCTGATGACAGAGCAACCTCCTCTTTGGGCATCCTCTCAGGATTTACAGGCTCCGTTATGCCATCGGCAACCGGAGGCGTTGTCATTGGGAGCAGCAGCAAATCACGGTTTTCTTCTGCAGGCAAAACGGGCGGTTGTTCACCTCCCATCTGCTTTCTTTTCTTGAAAGTTTTTTGCAGTCCCTGCTTTTTAGATTTCTTAAATTTGCTGCCTTCTTTAGTACGTGCCAGACCGTTTTGCGTGTTTTTCTTTGAGTAAGCACCCGCCTTCTTTTTCTTCCCTGGCTGAGCGACGGAGAGAATGCCTTCAATCTCATTCAAGGGTTGATCGGCACGTTGTTTTTGACGGCGAATGGTGCCGCGCTTGCCGACCATCTGATGGGTCATGCGGCCGCCGGATTTCATTTCACGCCGCATGCGGGCCTGCGCAGCACGAAGCTCTACTGTATTGGAGGAAAGCGGCTCAGTAATGGTTACTGCCGGGCCTTCAACAGCATGCGGTACATAACCCGCACGGATTGTGAGAGTACGGCGATGCGGAGCTTCACTATCGTCATCGAAATGCGCCTCGTAGCCGCCGTCATCTTCCTCATCATCGAAAGATTCGTCCTCATCCGTCTCATCGCCGAGATCTTCGGCTTCGTCCGTACCGTCTTCTGCTCCGTAGGCCTCTTCAATCCATGAAAAGTCCTCATCTGTGTTATCAGCCTTCGAAACAGGCTCGACTTCTTCATGATCTTCCTGCGCGAAGAGGTCATCCTCTTCGCCCACCTCTTGCGCCGTTTCTTTTTCAAAAGCATCTTCCGCTTTCTCGGCTGCAGAAAGCATTTCCGGCACGTCGGCCGGCAGATCTCCCGTCACAACAATAGAGGATGCTGGCAGCGCTTGAGGCGCCAAAGCCGTCTCTACGGGCGTTTCTTCAATGACCGGCTCTGCCGTTTTCTGAGCCTCTGTCTGTGTTTCAACAGGCGTCGACTTTCTCGTTTTCCGGCGGACTGGCTTCTTTTGAGGTTTCTTTTCAATGAGTTCTTCCGTATCAGCGCGGCTAGACTCTGCCGATACAGAAACCGGCACTGCTTGCGGCAGCTCCTGAGTGACGGCCGCCGAGGGCGTGCCGCATTGAATCGCTTCAGGATAGCCCGGGATCTCCGTTGTCGGCAGTCGATCCCTCAATGCAGTCCAGCAGGCGCGTTCGCGAAGCTGTTGGTTTTCACCGTTGTCAAGGTACTGCACATCTTCGTCCGCGAGCTTGGCACCGGTTTCATTGAGAAGTCCCCAGTTTTCGCTGCCTACGTCGTTGCGCAGCTGCACAAAATCTGCAATCTGCGAAGCGAGAAAAATGGTCGACACGCGACCAAAACGCGGTCGTTCCGGAGAGGGTGGAAATGCGGCTTTGGCTGCACATTCTTCATATCTAGCAGCACTGGTCGGCAGATCACCGAAGATTACATGATCAAAAAAACCGTCCGGGAAAAGCTTGGCCAGAACCTCAGTGGCCGCGATGACTTTAGGGTTCCCATTCGTCCAATACTGTTCGGCATCCGCGGGCGTATAAATTTCAAAAACGCCGGGCGCCATCCATTTTTCTTCTAGAAAAACCTCCGCAAACTCCGCCGCTCGCTTTCGGCCGGCAATGACGAGAATGCGTTCACCGTCAGGCACCGCCTTGATCAGCCTCATAACTTCTGCCAGACGTCCGCGTCGTTTCACCAGACGGAACGCTTCAAGAATATCCGGTTCGCGCCATCGTCCGAGAAGCCGCACAACATTGGTGGATGGGAAGAGCGCACGTACGAGACGCTCGGTATCCGTGCTGCGGCTTCCCATGGTGAAAATGATGCCGCAGCGTGCGGTCTTGCTCATTTCCGTTGCGGCATCTACCAACCGGCGCCATAACGCAGGCTTCGCTGCAAATTCATCCACCCGATAAACAGCCGTCGTTTTCAGCGCTGAGAGCTTCAGGCCGCTGCGTTCGAATTCAGCTTCCAAATAGTCCAACGGGCCGGCTGCAAAATCGATGCCAGTTTCAATTTCTCGCATGCGCGGAACATTTCGCCCAATGCTGACACCCGCCGCCTTAAGCCCCGAACCATGCGTGAGCCGCTCAAAAAGTGCTGCAGCAACAATCGCATCTTCCGGATGATTCGTTATGAGAAGTCCTTCGGGCAGGCGGCCTGTCTCCAACGAACGACGAGAAGCAAGCGCTTTCGCAGCAAAACCAATGACCAGCGCAGTGAGTTTGCCCGCACCGTCATGCCCGGAAACGAGCGTTCGCTCACCGGCAAGGAAGCGCCGAATAATTTCGCATTGATCGACCGTAAGATCAGCAAGGCCGGCGGCCTCAAGATTCTTTTGCAGTTGTTCGGGGAGATTGTCTAAAGTCATAGACGTATTTTGAGCATAGGAAACTGTCCACACCGAGCGTTGCCTTCTTGGCAACTGGACTTCAGGAGGCGCGGCTCAACGCGCTGAACCTCTTGCGAACAGAAAGGAGGCTCCGAAGTGCTCTGAACGGGCAGCTTGCAAAAACGCTGGCGGAGACCGCTCGCGGCTTCACATATAGTGTTTGAGTCTTTTTGATGGCGCCGCGGCGCAAGAGCGCGAGCAGATCATCCGTTCTCGTCACATGCAGCCTTAAGGAGCAAGCGACCTGATTTCAATGTCTAAACAGATGACCGCAGACTCGGAAATCGTCGCGGCTGACGGACTCAGAAGTCCGCCTCAATTTGGAATGTCCAACAGCCGAGCGAACTCGATGCGGATGGAGTGCGGCTGTTCTTTGCGGCTTCAATACCGCGTTCCTCATTTTAATGGCGGCGGCCGCGTGCGCAAGAGCTTGCAAGAGCTTATATGCGCTTCGTCTTCAGCCGTTATGATTTCATCCGTATGAAATGCCAGCTGAAGACCATTCGAAGACAGTTCGGCAATCCTCTCCAACCCTAATTTTGCAAGGAATACCATCATGGCACTCGAAAAACTCATTATTGAAGATATTGTCGAAGGCACTGGCCCCGGCGTTGCAGCCGGTGACCGCATCTCCGTGCACTATACGGGTAAATTCGAGGACGGCACCGTTTTCGATTCCAGCGTGGAACGCGGTGAACCCATCGATTTCACCTGCGGCGTCGGCATGGTTATCCCGGGCTGGGATCAGGGCCTCATCGGCCTCAAGAAGGGCGGCAAACGCCGCCTTTCGATCCCCTATGCTCTGGCCTACGGCGAGGCCGGCTATCCAGGCGCCATTCCGCCCAAGGCTGATCTCTACTTTGATGTGGAGCTTGTCGGCATCAAGTGATCTGAGTGCTCACGCTGATCCTAAGGCCGCCGAAACTTCGACGGCCTTTGTTTGGGTTGGATATTGCTTTGAAGGCTGAAGCGGTTTTCAGAGTCCCAGAATCGGCGCCTTGGCCCCGAATCGAGCCAGCAATTCCCCTGATTCGCACACGGGCAGACCCATGATTGCGGAATAACTGCCTGAAATGCGGCAAATGAAAAGTCCTGCTGCGCCTTGAATGCCGTAGCCGCCTGCTTTGTCATACGGTTCAGCCGTAGCCGCATAGGCCGCAATTTCAGCATCAGAAAGCTCACGCATTTCAACGGTTGACGTCACCACCACCGAATCCCATTCGGCGCGGCTAACCCCCACCGCCACTGCGGTACGCACTTCGTGCGTGCGTCCCGACATGCTTCGCAAAAAAGCTTCCGCCTCCGTACGATCGCGAGGCTTTCCGAGAACCCGGCCGTCAAGGCTCACTACTGTATCAGCCGCCAAAACCGGACGGTCCTCTCTGGCATCGGGCAGTTCATTGCGTGCGCAAAGCCCATCCATAAGCTTCACAACGGCAGTGCGCAGTACATAGTCCTCAGGCGTTTCGCCCGGCTTTTCCTCTTCATCGCCGGCAAACCAACCACGAGGCGCCTTTGGGTCAGCGAGCACAACGGGTTCCCAGCCGAGATTGGAGAGAATTTCGCGGCGGCGCGGACTTTTGCTGGCCAAATAGATAAGCGTATCCATCTCTCTTCCTCAGGCGCGGTGGTAAGGGTGCCCGGCTTCAATTGACCAGACGCGGTAGAGCTGCTCGGCAAGAAGCACGCGTGCTAGTGCATGGGGCAGCGTCATTGCCGAGAGACGAACTGTCGCTCGCGCAGTAGCCTTCACCTCGGGTGCAAGGCCATCCGGTCCGCCGATGACGAAAACCACACGATCGCCTTCGCCGCCCCACGCATGCATTTGCCGCGCAAGATCGACCGTTGTCAGATCTTTGCCGTGCTCATCGAGCACCACTACAAAATCACCTGGTTCGATCGCAGCAAGAAGGCGCTCAGCCTCAAGCTGCATCAGCTTCGCTGGCGTTTGTCCGGCGCGATGCTCCGTGCGAATTTCCTTCAGATCCACACTCCAGCTGCGAGGAAAACGAGCAAGGTACCCCCGCACGGCTTCCTGCGCCCAATCGGCAATGTGCTGACCAACGGCAAGAATGCGCACTCGCATTATTCGGCGCTCTGCTCGGGCTTATGCGCACGATGCGGCATCAGATGCGGAGCGCATTCCGTCTGAGCCTTGAGGAAAAGCTCCTTGCCGCCCCAGATTTCTTCAAGGTTGTAATAGTCGCGAACATTGGGCTGCAGCACGTGACAAACAACCTGACCGCAGTCAACCAGCACCCATTCGCCCGTGTCGTCACCCTCCATGCCAATCACGCTGCCGCCGGCTTCCTTGACAGCATGCGAAACTGCATACGCGAGGGCCCGAGTCTGACGGCCGGAAGTGCCCGAGGCGATCACGACACATTCAAACTGATCTGTAAGTTCTTCCGTATTGAAGACCTTGATATCGCGCGCTTTGACGTCTTCAAGAGCGTTGATGATGGTTTGAGTAAGCGTTTCGAGTTCCATTGATTTCTCTTTTAAACTGAATTCCTTCTGCCTCCAAAGGCAGTCGGTTAAATAAATTTTTTTTAATCGTGCGCACCGTAAAGTCCGCGGCCGCGCATATAGGCAGCCACTTCAAGCGGCAGCCATCCGTCCACGCATTTCATGGCGACCGCAAAAGGCAACTTCCGTATCAGGCGCCGCACTTCGGTAGCACTAGCCTCGTGTGGGGCCATTTCGAACTGCGCAATGCGTCCAAAAGTCGTGGTTGTCAGCAATTCAGGCGCCGTCCACCGATCTGCGCTCCAGGCTTCGACCTCTGCAGACGCTGAAAGCGGTGCGCCGGCGCGCCGGCAAATGCCGAGCGAAGCATAGTCAAGAAGATTGCGCCAGTGTTTCCAGGTATGAAGGTTTGTCCATTGATCACCCCCCAGAATAAGAACCAGCGGAATCGCAAAGCCCAACCGTCGACGCAATGCCATCAGCGTATCAATCGTATAGGTGGGACCAAGCCTCATGAGTTCAATTGTCTCAATCCCAATGCCTGCATCTCGGTCTGTTCCGACAGCGAGCTGGAGCATTTCCAAGCGCTCCTGTGCCGGCGTGACTAAATCCTTCTGCCATGGCGCTCCCGCCGGCAGCAAATCCACCCGCACCAGACCCAGTGCCCTGCGCGCTGCGCGTGCAAGTTCCAGATGACCGCAGTGCACCGGATCAAATGTGCCGCCAAGCAGACCGATACCGCGAGGAATCATGATGGATTCTTCACAAGCGAAGCAAAACCGCGAACGGCCCGACCATTCTGAAATTCCACACCAAGCCAATCGAGTTCCAGCTCCTGCAGTCCGCGGGCATTTTTGAGAAAGCGCTGGCTAAACCAGAACTGCCAGCCGAACCCATCGTTATAAGACGGAATGCCGACAGCCTCTGCCGATTGTTTAGGCGTCATGTCAAGACCGACGCGACCGAGACGTACGGGGAGGTCAGTACCAACAAGTTTTCCGCAGTGAGCTGGAATTCGCTCGGACGTTACGCGTTCAATCTGAGCTTCTGTAACGGTTTTCAGATCCGACGAAATGAGCCAGAGCAATATGGGTTTGCCGCTCTCCGTTCCCTCAAAGCACGCATAGTCGCGCTCAAAAAGACCGGTTCCTTCCCGCAGACGGGCTGCACCCCAACGAAGCGCAGCCGTTTCGAGTTCGGCTTCGCCCAGCTGCAGCCGCTCGCGCCCTATCTGCACATAGGCTGCCGGCGGCTCAGCCAAAGTCGCCGGCGCATTCAGTGCCGTCGACGGATAACCAAAAGGAGCAGTATGCGCACCATTATCCCCAAGTGAACCGGCAGAAGCGCCGGACACGGGCAGAACTAAAGTGAGCGCAGCAAGCGCAAAGAAGCGGAACGTTCCTGATTTTGTCATAAGGTCCAGAAATAGCATTCCGGCAAAGACCGGGACTGAGAACGACATTAGCATTCTCAGTCCCTCTCTGCGGGGAGATTTGCACACAAAGGCTCATCATCCCGAAACAGTTTGTTGGCTGGCAATCAGCGGTTGATCGCTCGCCAGCCAATGTCTCGGCGCATCTGCATACCGTCGAACTTAACACCGTCGGCAAGCTTGTAGGCCATCATTTGCGCCTGCGCCAAAGGTGAGCCCAGTCCCACGGCACAAAGCACGCGGCCGCCGGATACGACCACACGTCCCTGCTCATCGGTCTTCGTACCCGCATGAAAAATACGCGAATCAGCAGTATTTTCAGGCAATGTGATCACGGCCCCTTTTTCCGGAGAAGTCGGGTAGCCCTTCGCGGCCAGCACGACACCCAATGCACTGCGCGGATCCCAGTCGATCTCAGCCGTATCGAGCTTGCCGTCGATGGCCGCCTCAACCGTTTCGGCGAAGTTGCTGCGAATACGCATCATGATAGGCTGCGTCTCCGGGTCACCCATGCGGCAGTTGAATTCAAGCGTGCGAACGTCATTGGTCCCATCAGCACGGCGCTTGATCATCAGGCCGGCATAGAGGAAACCCGTGTAACGGATGCCGTCGCGAGCCATGCCTTCCACCGTCGGGCGAATGATTTCACGCATCACCTGATCATGAATTTCTGGCGTCACTACCGGCGCGGGGGAATACGCACCCATGCCGCCCGTGTTGGGACCCTGATCGTGATCGAGCAGACGCTTATGATCCTGGCTCGTGGCGAGCGGGAGAATATGTTCACCGTCGACCATTACGATGAAGGAAGCCTCTTCACCTTCAAGGAAATCCTCAATGACCACGCGAGCACCGGCAGCACCAAACTGATGCCCTTCAAGCATGGAATCAATGGCTGAGACAGCTTCTTCAACGGTCATGGCCACGACCACCCCTTTGCCCGCAGCCAGCCCGTCTGCCTTAACGACAATCGGCGCGCCCTTCTTTTCCACATAGGCTCGAGCCGCAGCCGGATCCGTGAAAGTTTCGTAGTCAGCAGTCGGGATGTGGTGACGCTTCATGAAAGCCTTGGCAAAATCCTTCGAACTTTCGAGCTGAGCAGCCGCTTTGGTCGGCCCGAAGATCTTGAGGCCAGCAGCGCGAAAGTCGTCCACTACGCCAGCGGCAAGCGGCGCCTCAGGACCAACAACCGTAAAGGCCACACCTTCACGACGCACAAACTCGATCAGTTCGGCGTTGCTCTTAAGCGCAATGTTTTCAAGTGCGGGTTCCAGAGCCGTGCCAGCATTGCCCGGCGCAACAAAGACCTTTTCAACGCCGGCACTCTGGGAGAGGCGCCAGGCCAGGGCGTGTTCGCGGCCGCCGCTGCCGATAACAAGAAGCTTCATGAAAAAAATTCTCTCTTAGGAAGGAGGATAAAAAGGAATACTGTGGGGTACTTGATGCGCGATCGGCCGAGCCGCTCATTCAAAGCGCTCGGCCGATCAGATTCTGACGCGACGCGGACTGCCGCTGGCGCAGTTTTATTCTTCGTCCGGAAGATCAAGCTCTGCCGAGCAGTAAACCTGCTGAACGTCGTCGAGCTCGTCGAGGGCGTCAATCAGGCGCTGCATGCGGGCGGCCTCTTCACCGGCAAGATGCGTTTCATTGGTCGGCTTCCAGGTGATTTCTGCCATTTCAGGCTTGAGACCAGCCGCTTCAAAAGCTTTCGAAACCGCGTCGAACGCTTCAGGAGCGCAGGTCACCTCAATGGAGCCGTCTTCGTCAGAAATCACGTCTTCGGCACCCGCATCAAGCGCGACTTCCATCACCTGGTCTTCTGTCGCTACACCGGGAGCAAAGAAGAAATCACCAACATGGTTGAACATAAAGGCTACGGAACCTTCCGTGCCGAGATTGCCGCCATTCTTGGAAAGAATATGACGCACATCGGCCACCGTACGCACGCGATTGTCTGTCGTGCAATCGATAATGAGCGCTGCGCCGCCGACGCCGTAGCCTTCGTAGCGAACGTCTTCGTAGGAGACTCCTTCGAGCTGACCCGTGCCCTTGAGAATAGCGTTCTGAATCGTGTCCTTCGGGACATTGCCGCCGCGCGCCTTGATAAGCGCGAGACGCAGACGGGAATTCGTGTCAGGATCGCCCCCGCCCATTCGAGCGGCTACGATGATTTCACGGACGAGCTTCGTCCAGAGATTGGAGCGCTTGGCGTCCTGGCGACCCTTGCGGTGCTGAATATTGGCCCACTTGGAATGACCCGACATCTTCTTATCAACCTTAAAGGAGTAGTTGTGCGCGGTCACCCGACGCCGGCATCAAGCACCGACTCATCCGCGTAGACCGCCCGCTGCATACTGAATGAAGTGCAGCTGATGAAATTTGTCCGCCTGCGAAACCTCCAGTCCATCCGAGAGGTGCGGAGGATGCGCACGGGAGGGCGTATTTTAAAGCATGCGGCAGAAAAATTCTTTGGAAATGAATGAAGCCGTCCAGTTTTCTATGAAAACGGACGGCTTCACAGCACTTGCAAGGCACTCAAATCCTTGCAGCAATCCTCAAGACTTTTTTATTTCTTGAGCAAAATCGACACGGCATTCGCCCAGACAGCGAGTCCTTTGTCGAGTGCCTTTTCGTCAATATCGAAGCGAGCCGTATGGTGACCAGACGGGCGATCAGCGCCGAGCACAAAGAACGCCGCCTTACCACCGTGCGCCTGAACGCGGCGAGCCAGAATTGTGGCGTCTTCAGATCCGCCGAAGTTCATCGGATCCTTGCGGACGTTCATACCTTCGACGGCATTACCAGCCTGCGTAAGGACGTCGACAAGCGCCTGATCGTTCGTCAAGTCGACTGCTTCACCCATTTTTTCGATGGTGTATTCGCAACCCTGACTCAGTGCGCAGCCCTTGATGATCTGAACAGCGCTGTCATACATATACTGATTGATTTCGCCGGTTTCGCCGCGCACTTCCATCTTCATGACGGCGTGGGACGGAATGACGTTGCGGCCTTCACCCGCGTTGAGCTGCCCCACATTGATGCGAGTCATGCCAGAACCGTGACGAGCAATGCCCAGCAGCTGCACAAACGCATTGCAAGCCGCAGCCATCGCGTTGCGTCCAGCGTTGGGTTCTACGCCGGCATGTGCCGGACGACCCGTATACGTCACATCCATCTTCGTCGTGCAAAGGAATCCATAAGGATTCACGGAAATCTCGCCCGACTTGCACATCATGGCAATGTGAGCACCGAGGAAGAAGTCTGCATCATCAACAATGCCTGAGGCTGCCATAGCAGCAGCACCGCGCACACCTTCTTCGGCCGGCTGGAAAAGGAATTTAATGCGGCCCTTCAGCTCGTCCTTATGGTCTGCAACCCAATGCGCCAAAGCCAGCCCCGTCGACATATGAGCCTCATGACCACAAGCATGCATCAGACCC
>ERZ1673703.2249-NODE-2249-length-12593-cov-4.737039_pt1 | contig 12593 bp, 11 predicted proteins | sample MGYA00580233_ERZ1673703 | MGnify/ENA primary metagenome ERZ1673703 (study PRJEB41218, sample SAMN15661748) | gut metagenome | host: Homo sapiens | place: Canada: London | collected 2015-08-20/2019-03-30 | study: EMG produced TPA metagenomics assembly of... | reverse complement strand
CGGCCAACACTAAAAGTCTTTTTATTTTCATACGATACTTTTTTTAATTTGTTGTTTTTTGCCGTTACTATTGGCGATTATTCTGCAGAGTCACCTACTAAAGCTTTGATCTGAGCTAAATAATCATTGTAAATAGGTTCATTTACAGCCAAACTATTTTCAAGGTCAGCAATGGTTTTCTCCTGATTAGCAATAGCCTGTTCCTTTGATACAATAGAAGCGGCCTTAGCTATATTTTCATCAGCAGTAGCAATAGCTTGTTTCTGAGCTAAAATCAACTGATCGTAATCAGCTAAGCCATCAGCTACATTTTGTAATGTAGAGGCCAAAGTATATTGAACAGAATAGTTATGATTAGCTTTATAGTATGCTATTTGAGTCTCCACCAGTGCTTTAACAGCATTATCCATAGCAGTTAATAAATTAGCATATGCTGTAGCATTGTCACCCGATACGGCAGCCAATCTATTATTCCAGTCCTTCAAGTCTTTTTCACTATTCGTCACCTTTGTTGTAGCATTCTTAACAGCAGTTTCCAGAGGGTCCATGTAATTATTCAAGGCAGTTTCCGCTACATCCAATTCGTCCTGAGCTGCTTTTTTCTCAAGCTCGGTTTTAGCATCATCAAATTTCTTCTGCGCATCAGTTACAGCTTTTATCAGATTTTTATAAGTATCAGAAGCCTTTGCATCTGTCAAAGCCTTATTAGCATCTGCAAGAGCAGCTTTGTCTACACTCAAAGTTCTTGTTTGATCAGTGATTTCCTTATTGATGCGATCCAAATTAGCAGTATATTTATCATAATAGCGAGGGGTTACTTGTCCATTAGTAGAATCATCGTTTGTATAATTCACAACTTCTCCCTTAATCTGTTCCCTATCATAGTAATACGAACTTATTCCCTGCAATGTCTGAACATAAAGAGAGTTGTACAAATTAGTAGATGCCACCTGCCAGGCCTGTAGAGCATTTTGATTAGCTACATATTTTTCACTTTGAGTCTGGTCAAGGGCAATCAATTTAGCATCAGCTTCCTGAGCCGCTTTCTCGGCGTCAACCTTATCTTTAGTACTATACTTCTCATATTCTGCAATTAATGCCTGAGCAACAGCTTTATTTTTTTCCTCCTTAGCTATTGCTTCCTGATTGCTCAACTCCACTGATACTAATTCAGCTTTCAGTCTCGCCAAACCATCTTTGGCATCAATTAAATCCTGTCTATCTTGATTGATAGTTTCCAACAACTCCCCAGCTTTGCCTAACAGCGTTGTAATTCTTGTCTTATTAGCTTGATCTACTTGATCTAAAGCCTCAATAAGAGCAGCTTTAGCAGATTCTAAAGCAGCTTTGGCATTATTCAATTGTGCTTCAGCATTAATTTTAGCTGCTTCAAGTTCTGCTTCCAAAGCAGCCTGAGCTTTCTGCAATAAGATTTTTTGCTGATCTGCTTGGACCTGTTCAAATTCGGCTCTTGCTTTTTGATAAGCAGCTTCAGCCTCTTTTATTGCAACCTCAGCTGCAGTCATAGCCTTTTTTGCATCTGCATCTGCATTATTCATGTTTGCAATAGATTCTAATTGCTTAGCTTTTGCCATACGCACAGCTTCTACCGATGCCGATTCGTCATTGTCTACGCAAGCCCCCAGTGACAAAGCACCCAGAAGCACTGCAACCATCATGAGTTTCTTTTTCATAATCTCAATTTTTTAGTGTTAATAATATAAGTAATTCAATATTAGTGTAATACCTTAATTCTTCTCTATTCTATCAAAATTGGCTATATTTGCCAACTGCCAATGGTTAACATACTTTTTAAAGATCCCTTTAATAATTGGGTATATTTAATTGTTCGAAGCAAATATAGATATTATAATTATACTAAGCAAGAGTTAAGAGAAAAAAAATTCTAATTTTTCAATAAGGTTGAATCTTAACGGGATTTTATCATACAAGCCACATTCAAACTTCTTCTTCATGCGCCTTCAACACGCACCCCCCAAAAACACTTACGCGAATATAATAGTAAAAAAGCCCCCGGATAAAAAGAAAAAGAAACACAACTGCATTTACATATAATAAGGTATACCATATATATATCAGGCAGTTCCATCCTCCCATCTTCCACCTGCCTTTTTCTCAGTTCCATCTACTCTAATCTACTAACGTACAAGAAAGTGCTGATACAACTTGTTTTTCACGCTCACTTACAGTCTGTCATTTTGTATTTTTAAAATGCGGAGAAGCGCTTTTTTATAGCCCAAAGGGAACAGATAGGATAAAAACGTGTGGATTTTGCGATAGTACAATTCACGCATCTTGTATTTAGAGGATATTTTGATCATAATAAAGGATTGTTGACGGATGTCGTAACAAAATCGAAGTCTGAAGTACCTGAATGATTTTAAAATGCTATTCGCATGCTACCCGTTTGTGATTGGATTCCAGAAAGAAATACCCTTTTTTTCATTCTATTTATTGTTTTTTCTACGACCTGACCTTGCTTTTTTGTCTGAAAGTTAATATCCTGAAAGCAGGAAGTTAACTTCCTGCTTTCAGGATATTAACTTTCTCTTGCCAAGAAGTTAGTTCTTTGTTTTTACGATGTTAACTTCCTGTTGCCGACTTCCGGATTTCATGGTATAAACAAGCTCAATATTTGCATTTCGCTTGCCGATCCACTCCTGTTTCACTGTTTTTTGAAAACAGAGAGTTATCCCAAGATCACTTTTTCCCACTTTTTAATATAGATTTCGAGATATTGCTTACATAATAACAATCGGTAAGTATAGATACCGATGCTACTTTCAATGGCTACCCAAATCCCTATTCAGACACCTGTTCTTATAGATATGAACTATTAATGCCCATCATAGCCTTTTCAACCTAAATTATATATTGGTCTAACTTTGTTTATGTCTTGTATTAGCTAACATGGTTATGAAGTACTCTTTCAAATTTCATTATAATATAGGTAAATAATATGTTTTCACACAACCTTCAAAACGAAAGATTGTTTCCCAAATATGTAATCCAAATGATCTCTTATGAACCAAAAGCGCAATCAAACCAAAGTCGTAAACGTGTTTACCGTATTTATGGTAATGCTGATATTGTATTTTATCGTGGGACTTTTCACCGTCATCAATCAACAATTCCAGATACCGTTACAAACAGCTATGCTGCCCCACGATGGTAATATCACCAATGCATTGGTGACAATGCTGAATTTTTCATGGTTTCTTGCCTATCCCCTATCCGAAGGATTCGGAACACGATGGCTGGAAAAATACGGATACCGAAAAACATCTTATCTTGCCTTACTGATACTTATCGCCGGACTGGCGATCTACGAAGCAGCTGTGCTTTTCCATATATATACGCCCATGCAGGTCTCCATCATCGGAAACCACATTTCTGTCGGCTTTTTCATTTTTCTGATCGGCTCTTTTGTGATCGGTGTAGCCGCAACGATCCTGCAAGTAGTGCTCAATCTATATCTCACAGTTTGCCGGATTGGTAAAACAACAGCCTTGCAGCGACAGATGATCGGCGGAACAAGCAACTCGATAGGTATGGCTATCGCTCCGTTGGTAATCAGTTATCTGATATTTCACGGAACACCTTTGCACGACATCGTGACGAAGCAGTTCATTATTCCACTGATCATATTGATTCTGATCATGCTGATTATTACTCTTTTAGTTGGTAAAACACAAATGCCTTCTATCGACAATGTACGCCAAGCACCGGGAGAAAAATTTGATAAAAGCGTATGGTCCTTTAGAAACCTGAAATTAGGGGTATGGGGTATTTTCTTCTATGTAGGCATCGAGGTGGCCGTCGGAGCTAATGTCAATATGTATGCATCCGAACTCGGAGGATCGTTCGCCTCAAACGCTACCCACATGGCTGCCTTATATTGGGGATTGCTGTTATTGGGACGCTTCTTAGGCTCCTTTATCAAGCAGGTCCCTTCCGAAAAGCAACTGGTGATAGCCTCCATCGGAGCCATCGTACTACTCGTGCTTGCTATGCTGACGGCCAATCCCTGGATATTGACATTGATAGGCTTTTTTCATTCCATCATGTGGCCGGCCATTTTTACATTGGCAACCGACCAACTGGGGAAATATACCACTAAGGCATCCGGAGTGCTGACAATGGGAGTCATCGGCGGAGGCATTATCCCTCTTTTACAAGGAATCTTTGCCGATGTGATGGGTGGCAACTGGCTTTGGACATGGCTGTTGGTCATCGCCGGGGAAGCTTACATTTTGTATTATGGCCTAAATGGATACAAGCAACATTAAACTCTATGATAAACTTCATTAAACGGTACTCTGCCTCGTTCACCCCAGATTCCTTTGTTTCCATCCCGTATTCCACAGGCGATCACCATGTTCACTTCGGCCCCATGAGGCAACTTCAATAGTTTCTTCATTTGTTTGCTGTCAAAGCCCTCCAAGGGACAGGTATCATATCCTTCGTTTGCCATGGCAATCATAAATGTCTGAGCAGCCAGTGCACAAGATTTGTGGACGACAACACGCATATCACTTTCGGAAACTTCACGCACAATGGGGCGGAAAAGGCCGATAGCCTTAGCCAATACAGATCTCAGGAGTCCCAGTATCCTAAAGAAGCGGGCATACAGAAACGGCATTAGCTTTCCATAATAGAGCTCTCTGTCTTTAATACGTTTTTCCTGACGTTCTTTGGGACTGTTTCGTCTCACGTTTCCTCTTTCAAAATCAAGCACGAACTTTGCCCGGCTCCGGTATAAATCCTGACGCGTAACAAAAACAACAACCTCTGAAGCCGTTGAAGTTGCGGTCTGATCAAGGCAGGCTTTGGATATTTTTGCCAGCAATTCCGGCTGTATGACTTGATAAAACTCCCACAATTGCATATTTGAACTGTTAGGCGCCAATGTTGCCAGTTCCAGACAATGTTTCACTTTCTCAGGGTCCAACGGCTTCGTTTTATCAAACACCCGCACGGAACGACGATAATTTAAGACTTCTTCTAAATTCATTTCCTATAATAATCAAAATTACTTTTCGCGACTCAATTGCCGCATTACAACTTCTGCCATTTCTTTTGAACTGAACGGGTTTTGTCCCGTTATCAGGTTACAGTCCACCACTACTTTCGAGGTCATCGGAATCAATGCCTTCTCGTAGTCGGCTCCTCTCTTTTTGAGTGCAGCCTCAAGGTCGAAAGGTACTTCCTTTTTTCTCCCGGCCAAACTTTCTTCAAACCAAGAAAAGCCTGTGATCTTTTTATCTTTGATAAGATACTCTCCTCCGGACAGTTTAACATTCAAAAGCCCGCTTACACCATGACAGATGGCCGCTACTGCTTTATCACTCTCATAATGCTTTTCAATAATCGCCTGCAATACAGTATCGTCAGGAAAATCATACATCGCACCATGACCACCTGCCAAATAAACACAGTCAAATAGCTGTCCGGAAACTTCGGCTAAATTTTTTGCATGCTGCAATTCACGCCTGAATTCAAGATCATCCCAATAATCCTTCGAAAGTTTGTCCAACATCATCGGTTTTAGACTCTCCGGATCAACAGGAACATTGCCGCCCTTGGGGCTTGCGACGGTTATTTCATACCCTGCCTCTTCGGCACAATGATAGATATGGGTCAACTCACTGAGCCATAACCCTGTTTGCAGGTTACCATCGGCATACATATCGGTTCCGGTTACAACAATCAGCATCTTTAAAGCATCCATAATATATTTTTTTATAGTGACGTGATATAGAAACATACCTACAACCGACTTGTTATCTTGCTAACCAGACTTTTAACTTTTTTTCAGTGGCTACGGTCATCCCTATTTTCAGTACACCGGACACATCATCAGAGAACTTCAAGCTGCCGCTTCGCACATTCGTATCCTTCCTCATAGAGATCGGTCAGTTTTTGAATATCACGTTCAATGCGGTCCACCACAACAGGCTTCTGAGGACGGATGACAAGGATGTCCCCCTCCTCTTCCATACGCTCTACCATCTCTAACTGTTCATTGTACGCAGCACAACGCCGACTTAACGCTTCCCGCATCTTGGGGTATTTACGATAGACAAAAGGAGGAATACGGATGTCCTTGTTCTCTTTCCGATAACCACGATTCCGGGTGAGGACAACTACATTATTCCGATATCCGTCGTGTATGGCACGTTGCAAAGGAATTGAATCTACAATGCCGCCATCCAGCATAGGGATGCCGTCTACATAAGCTATGGGACAAACGAAAGGAAGGCTGCTGGAAGCACGGACGATGTCGATTACACGGTTCTTATCCTTTTTTTCCTCAAAGTAATCGGCTTCCCCGGTCAGGCAATTGGTAGTCACCATCACATATCGTTCGGGCGAATCAAAGTATGCCTGATAATCGTAAGGAAGAATATGTTCGGGAAATTCCGTAAAGAGAAGATCGAAGTCCAGGATATTCCGTTTCTTGAGCAAATGCTTCAATCCGATATAATGGTACTTCTCTAACAAGTCGATGTTACTGTACTTGGCCCGTCCACGCTGGCGAGACATATACGAAAGCCCGTTGCAAGCTCCCGCAGAGACCCCGATTGTATAGGGAAAACGAATATCATGGTCCATCAGATAGTCCAGTACCCCACAGGTAAATACGCCACGCATACCTCCTCCTTCGAGTACCAGACCGGTTTGATTATCAATTGTCATCTTTCAAAATAATTAGTCGTTAGAATTCAGTAATCAATACGAATCAGCAGTTGTCGGGTTTGAAACTTCAACCCTTCTTAGGCCTCCGGATGACCAACAGTGAAGGCAAATCGCGGAACACCTCTTCTTCTTCGGACAGCTTCGTATAAGATAAGTGACTCATCACAAACAAGCCATCCTTCGCTGCCGAAGTCAGATTAGCAGCACCACTAAAAGGCTGTGTCCGGATCTGAGACGAATATTTTGCCAGGATCGGATCGGTCGATTGCCGGAAAGCCTCATCATCCGTATCAAAAAGGAAGAGATGAACCTGTGCTCCCCCTTCCAACATACTTTCAAGATAAGTCAACAAAAAAGCATCAATCACTCCCCCTAGTACGAAAGAGACGGGGGAGCTGCCGCTATAGCCACGATTGACAAAAACAGCAACCGGACATTTCACCTGCTCCATTACATCGTCTATCTTATCGCGAAACAGAGAGAGCCACAGCACTCCGTTGCTTCCCGCAGTATCCGGCCTGTACTTGCTACCGGCTCCCAACAGAAACATATCGGGACGCTCTTTTCGTGCCAACCGGATCATATCCTGTACCAATTTATCGGTTACCCGGTAACGATTCTCAACGCTAAGTCCCAATTCGGAAGCTTTTTCGTCCACGAGGGAAAAACTATCTCGGGCATACTGTTCTGCATTCAGGGGGTTCAGATCCGTACCCACTGTAAAATGGGCAGCAACGACCTGGGCAGCTTTCATCTTCTTTCCGAACAATAAGAAAAAGATGGAAAGCAGGCTGCGTCCCGACTCCGGCCTGCCAAAACAGAAGACCAGCTTCAGCTTGGCCGACAAGCGTTCTTCACGACGGGCAAAAATCCGCTCGACAAGGTGTAACAACGGAGTCGTCATAAAAGTAGTTACCAATGCCATAATGACGAGGATTACAAAGATAGAAGGCGGAAGTACTCCCATTTCGTATCCGATATTCAGTGCCACCAGTTCCATCAGTCCCCGTGTATTCATCAGCGTACCGATAGTAAAACTGTCTTTCCAGGACTCACCTACCAAACGCGCGGCAACAGCACATCCTCCCAGTTTTCCTGCTACGGCAACCGTAATCAGCAGCAGGCAGACACCCCAAAGCGCCGGACTGTTGATCAATCCGATCTCGGTACGCAATCCTGTAAAGGCAAAGAAAAGAGGAAGAAAAAAGACAAGGGCAATATCTTCTACTTTTTCCATCATCACCTTGCGGAATCCGATGCTGGGCGGCATCACCACTCCTGCCATGAAAGCACCGAACAGGGCATGAATACCGATAATCTCGGTAAGCGTGGAAGAAATGATGAGAATCAGCAGAATCAGCGCCACAAATGTTTTGTTAATCACCTCCTGATTGGCATACACCTCTCCCACTTTCTTGAGGAAAGGACGTACCACCATAAACATGATAATGATATAAAGAGCCGTCAGCCCGATGGCGTAAAGGGCACTGGCAAACGTTCCCGCCTTGGCTATGGCGATGACTACAGCCAGCAGACACCAGGCAGTGACGTCATCATTGGCAGCCGAAGCAATGGCCAAAGTTCCCAAAGAAGTCTTTGTCATATTCCGTTCCTGAATGATGCGTGCCAACACCGGAAAAGCGGTTATACTCATTGAGATACCGATGAAGAGAGCAAACGGCAGAAAGGCGGTCTGGGCAGCCGCATACTCTTCATAAATCCAGTAGGATGCCACGATGCCGAGGAAGAACGGAACCAATATACCCGCATGGCTGATGACCAATGTTTCGTTTATCTTGTTTTTGAGTACGCTAAAGTCTAGTTCCATCCCGATTACGAACATGAAAAGAACTAGTCCGACCTGGCTCAGCAACTCCAGATTGGTAAGAGATTCGGGAGGGAAAAGGGCTTGAAACACATCCGGAAAAAAATAGCCTAACACAGAAGGCCCCAACACAATACCCGCCACAATCTCACCAATCACCCCGGGCTGCCCGATGTGCTTGAACAGAAAGCCGAAAAGCCTTACCATCAGCAGGACAGCAATGATCTGTATCAGCAATATACTCAAGGGATGATGTAAGTTGTCGGTGACAAACTGACAAAACATAGTGAAAGGAGTGTCTTCTGCGACAGTTGACGATGCTACCGCATGGTGTGAAAAACGATCTCCCTCCTCGATAGCCATGTAAATAAGCACCCCGAAAAGGAGCAACATAACCGCATAAATAAGATAATTCTTTTTGGCTCTCTGCATACAAGCATATTTTTTTGTGAAGTGTGTCTATGCAAAGATAAAACAAACCAAAAGAAAAAATAGTTTTAGAGTAAGTTTAAATCTATTCGAAATAGTATTTTCACCACAGAGCAGACAAAGCAGGCGAAGACCGGGATGAAACCGATTCGTGGCGGCACAAAGACATAACCCACTAAAAAGCAACACTATACAAATACAAAAATAGGTTTTAAATCAAAGGCGTTTTGGTTTAAAAGGTAAGCCCCGTTAATTTAAAACCAACGGGGCAGTGCTTCGAAACCTATCAAAAAGAAACCTTGAGCTTGCCTTATAAAGAACAAAAGGTATCGCTTTTCATTCTCCTGTTTGCAAATACATTTTCAAATATCGATTTTCAGTGAGCCCTGTAAAGGAATCCATTTGTTTCCGTCACCTGCTCCAAGTCGGAAGCCGATATCGTGAAATCACTTCCCGACCGTATCCTTTCCAGTACCAGATTTCCGACTCTCCGGGCATCTTCTTCCGAAGCAAACCCTTTCCGTCCGGGAAGTGAAGGTATGTATGGCTGGCAGATCACCACCCGGTCGCCACAAAGAATCCGGTAACCATATCCGCCTTCATTCTCCGTTTCAATTATTTGGAGACTATACCTACAAGCCTCATGCCGATGGTATAAGAAGAAGGATATCAGCATGCAGATAGCGAGAGTCAGCCAAAGTATGCTCTTATTCTTCTTCATATTCATAAGGCTTCAACTCCCAAGTGTCATCAAAGTATGAACTCGATCCACTGCCGCCTGTCGCAATGATCCCCCGGATTCCGGTAGAAAAACAGACAGCATGGATGCGTGTACTGCCTTCAAACGCTGTCAGGTCGTCTCCTTCCCAAAGATCGGTTTCAGGATCATAGATCCAATAGTTCGAATAATAACTTCCTCCGGCAGTAGAGCCCAAAGTCAGATACGCTTTTCCATCGATCACAAAACTGACTCCGTAAGAACGGACAATAGAAGTATAATCGTCATCATAATCATCGTCGCTGGTATTGGCAATATCTCTCAGTTGTGTCCACGGCGTGGCGGCAGAAGGATCGAAACGCCAAAAGTCCGACACATCGGAATTGTTGTTCTGTCCTCCACAGACATAGGCTTTTCCATTGATCACAAAGGCTGTGGCTCCCTGACGCTTTTGTCCACCGAAACCATTCACGATAGTCCATTGCGAACCGGCTGCCGCAGTAGGATCGAATCGGTAAAAGTCCTTCAAATAGTTATCATTGTAACCAGTACCTACATAGCCATAATTATCAATGCCAAACCCAAGGGCATAATAACGGGCTCCCCCTTTGAAGTCATCCATTTGCCGCCAGGTATTTGTCTCCGGATCGTACTCCCACGTATCGGCCAGATACTTCTGATCGGGATTGTAACCGGTAGTGACATACCCTTTGCTACCTACCGAGAAGCCGGTGGCAGCATTGCGGACCGTACCGGGCATATCGGCACGCTGCGTCCACCAGTCATTGTCGATGTCATACTCCCAGGTATCGGCCAGACGGGTTGTTTTCCCGTTGTAACCTCCACAGATATATCCTTTGTTGCCAATGGTGAAACCGGCAGCATCGGTACGTGCCACCCCGTCGAAGTCCGAACGGCGGTACCAGACTCCTGCCGTATAGGAAGCATCTTCCGTACAGGCGCACAAGCCAAAAAGTATGGCACAGAGTACCAAAACTCCGGCCCCCGACCTATTCGTTACTGTTTTTTCTATTCCAGTCATTCTTTTATTCTGTTTTTTTAATCGTTAATTACTGACCGCAAATGTAGGCGACATCGGTAAGCGCAAAAAAAAGGATCGACTAACAGGCACATTCTCTCTACCAACGAAAATGAAGTCGATAAATCGTTCCGATTAGTCGATCCTTTTTTTACAGGGACAATAAATCGTCTTCTTTTGCGGCAAAAATGATCCGATTCATGAAACGAAAAAACTTATCCTTGTTTTTTATCACTCTTTTGATATCACTCCTCGCCTCTTGTCGTGACGAACTGTCGACGGCGGGAGGTAAATGGGTGGAAAGCTCCCTGCGAACCATACAAACCGATACCTGTACCGTACGCCTCAGCACTATCCTGAGTGACTCTCTTGCCACATCGGGTGACACTGTCTGTCAGATAGGAACCATTGACGATCCCGTCTGGGGAAAGATAAAGGCTGCTTTCTATGCCGAATATGACGTACCGACAGTTTCATTCAGTGAAAATGCCGACTACAGATTCGACTCCATTACCATCCGGTTCTATTCATCGGGTAACTATCTGGGAGATACCCTGAGTCCGCAACGTATCTCACTGCACAGTCTATCGGAGAATCTGTCATTGGACGAAGGTTATCTGTACACTACTTCGAAGGTGTCCTATCACTCCACTCCCCTGGCTTCCTTTACTTTCACCCCCACCCCGGGCGAAACAATCCGGGAACATGAAATCCGCCTCCCCGACGAATGGGGAGTCGAGTGGTTCGAACATTTTCAGGCCGGTTCACGTGAGATGGAGTCGCAAGAGTATTTCCGCGACTATTTCAAAGGTATCGCATTTATTCCCGAAGAAGGGGGAAATTGTGTCAACGGTTTCATGGTGAACGACTCAAGCTTATGCATCACTCTCTATTATCATCAGACGGAAACGGATGCCACGGAACTGTCCGCCGACTTTTTACCCAACAGCGATCTGAGATTCAACCAAATCAGTTGTGACCGCAACCGGACCGCACTCTCCTCTTTGCAAAGCGGACTCAACAACGGACTTCCTTCAGAAAAATCGGAGCACCAGTCCTATCTACAAGGGTTGACCGGCATGTATATCAATATTGATTTTCCATTCCTCAATGACCTGCGTGCCGAAGGCAGGCTGGTGACCATCGAAAGCGCCCTGCTCCGGCTATATCCGGTAAAAGGAACTTATGGCGGACAGTATCCCCTTCCCGAATCGCTGACACTGTATACAGCCGATGAAAACAATGTGACGGAAGATGTAGTGACTGATATTTCAGGCAGTTCCGTACAAACCGGAAGCTTGGTAACAGATGAAATGATGGGAGAAGATACCTATTACTCTTTCGATATCACCTCTTTCCTGCAAAGCAATCTGGGAACGGTAGGATACAACCGGAAGATTCTTCAACTGATGCTCCCGGACAACTTATTCTTCACTACCCTGAACGGAGTCGTATTCGGGGATACCGGACATCCGGACAGCAATCCCGTGAAACTAACCCTACTTTATAAAACATATAACCCATGAAAAGAAACCTGATTCTATTGCTTACTCTTTGCCACTCCACTTTATTAATATATAGTCAAAATACCACCAACTCCCCGACTTCCATGTTCGGACTGGGCGAACTCTCCACCGGAGAAGGCGGACAATACTCCGGACTGGGTGGAGCAGGAATTGCCTTGCAAAGCTACAACTTCCTGAATACAGCCAATCCGGCCTCACTTACCGCCATCGAGGGACAACGCTTCCTGATAGACGCCGGAGTAATGGGAGCTTACAAGGTATATACACAAACCGGGACGAGCAATCACTCCCTGGTAGGTAACCTGAACAACCTGAGCATCGGTTGCCGCATCACTC
>ERZ1673703.2248-NODE-2248-length-12626-cov-19.881791_pt1 | contig 12626 bp, 15 predicted proteins | sample MGYA00580233_ERZ1673703 | MGnify/ENA primary metagenome ERZ1673703 (study PRJEB41218, sample SAMN15661748) | gut metagenome | host: Homo sapiens | place: Canada: London | collected 2015-08-20/2019-03-30 | study: EMG produced TPA metagenomics assembly of... | reverse complement strand
AGAATAGACTTGCAACAATATGCTATAATTTGCCCAGAAACCGTACTTTTGGCTGCAAAGTAAAAATAGCAGAATATAAGAATAAATTACAATGGGGATGTGATAGAGGGAGAGGATCAGCTGGGCTGGTCCTTTTTCAGTGGAGTTAAACTTGTCTGAGTAATATGCTACAAACAAGTTTGTGGACTGAAAAAACCAAAATAAAAGTGCCGAAAAATACAAGACGCAAAACATTAAGCAAACGCAATAATTAAACGCAAAATATCGAATTGATTTGACTTTTTGCGTTTTACTGAGGTATAATTTGCGTAAGATGAGGAATAATATTGCGAATGACAGGAGCTGATATATATATGAAAACTTGTAAAGAAAAGGCTTTAGAGTGGAATGTTTCTCCACGTTCCGTAAATGATATGTGCAAAAAAGGAAGAATACAGGGTGCAATAAAAGAAAAAGGATCTTGGTTAATTCCAGACGACTCTCCAAAGCCAATGGATGGAAGAGTGTCTAATGGAAAATACATCAAGAAAAATATGGTTGCGAAAGCAGAAGTTAAATCATTACCAATCGGCATCTCTGACTATGTTCGTGCGCAGGAAGAATATTACTATGTCGACAAGACGTTATTAATCAAAGAATTCTTGGATCAAAAGCCATTGGTATCTTTGTTTACGAGACCAAGGAGATTCGGAAAGACCTTGAATATGGATATGCTCAGAGTGTTCTTTGAAATATCAGATAAGAATACTAGTAAGTATTTTGCCGATAAAAATATTTGGCAATGTGGAGAAGAGTATCGTTCACATCAAGGAAAATATCCAGTCATATTCTTAACTTTTAAGGATGTTAAATTTGATACTTGGGACGCAACAATAGATAAAATAAGGGGACTACTTCAAGAAGAGTATGGAAGACATCAAGAGCTACTAAATAGTGATAAGCTCTCACAATATGAGAAGGAGTATTTTACAAAGATTATTAGCGCTACAGCTAATGAAGTGGAGCTTACTTCTTCGCTAGAAAGACTATCTAAAATGCTTGCTTCACATTATGATAAGGCTCCAGTAATCATTATTGATGAATATGATACTCCGATTCAAGAGGGATACTCTAAGAATTTCTACGATGAAATTATTGGATTCATGAGAAATTTCTTTTCAGGAGCATTTAAGGATAATAAGAATTTATCCTATGGTTTTCTAACAGGAATTTTGCGTATTGCTCAGGAAAGTATCTTTAGTGATCTAAATAATTTAACAGTGAACTCCGTAATGGATGAAGAATACGATAGCTTTTTTGGATTTACAGAATCTGAAGTGAAAGCAATGCTCAGTTACTATGGAGTATCAGATAAAGAGGAGGAACTTAAAGACTGGTACGATGGATATTTGTTTGGTAGCGAAGAAATATATAATCCATGGTCTGTAATCAACTATATTTCCAAGGGATGCCTTCCTCAAGCATATTGGGTAAATACAGGAAAAAATGAAATCCTTGATGATGTACTAAGAGTGGCTACAGATGATATTACAGAAAGATTATATGACCTTTTGCAAGGAGAAAGAGTAGTTGCAAGAATTGATCAAAATGTGGTGTATAGATCGCTTGCGGAGGATCCAGCAAATATTTATAGCTTATTGTTGGTTGCTGGCTATTTGAAAACTCCTAAAAAGGAACTGCAAGCAGATGGTTCATATTTATGTGAAGTATCAATTCCAAATAGAGAGATTGCAGCTGTATATAAGAGTGAAATCTTGTCACATTTCTTGCAAACTGGAGCAATTACAAGGACTACAGCAAATAAGATTGCAGAAAGTCTTTATGCCAATGATTACAAGAAGTTGCAGAGCGCTATTGGGGAATATATGGATAAATCAATTAGCTTCTTCGATGGTGGAGCTGAAGGATTTTATCATGGTTTGATGCTAGGATTAATAGCATTAATGGATAATCAGTATAAGATTAAATCGAACCGAGAATCTGGAGACGGCAGATTTGATGTTTCTTTAATTCCAAGAGAAAAAAGGTATCCTGGTATTATTTTGGAATTAAAGTGGAAAGAAAAATTAAGCGATGTTGAGCTTGAAAAATGGTCTAATGAAGCATTAAAGCAAATTGGTGAGTTGCGATACGATTCTGAAATGAAAGAGGATGGAATTACGGAAATCTTGAAGTTTGGAATTGCTTTTTCGGGGAAGAAAGTATGTGTAAGAACTGAGTAGAACAAGAATTTAGTGCAAAGTCCAGCTAATAAATGTCAATAGTTAAATGAGAAAAAATCTATTTTATTTTCTGACTAAAAAAGGGCGGACTTTCCCCTTGGTGAAAATATCGTTTTTTGAAAGATATTGATTCATTGGGTTCATAGTATTTTATGCAGCTATGTCGCATTTAGCAGAATTGTATTGTTTGATATGCTCCTGAGGAGCAATGATTTTGAATGGTTTGTTATCTCTGAGTATTGCAAATATCATATTGCATACCTTATGTGAAACAGCTCCCATTGCTACGAGCTTTGGTTTTGAGTCACATTTTTTGAGGTAGTACTCACGAAGAACTGGATTTTTAGCTTCTCTATTACGGGAGATACTGATGCTTTGTAAGGTTAACGTGTGAATAACACGTCTAGCTATGGCAGAACCACGCTTAGACATTTGAACCTTGGTGCCTTCAAATTTACCGGATTGCTTTACTGCTGGATCAAGACCAAAATAAGCGAAAAGTTGTTTGGGCTTTGAAAATGCTGAAAAGTCACCGATCTCACCCATAATGGATACAGCAGACAAGAAACCAGCACCTTTGAAAGTTTCAATCAAATGAATCTGCTTGACAAAGTCAGAATCTTCATTAGCATCAACAAGCTCGTGGAGTGATTCAAGAATGCTGTTGATTTCTTCATCATATTTACGTATGAAGCTGATATAAAGGCGAATACGCTTGATGTTGCTGTCTATGATGTAACCAAACTGATTTGCATCAGTTGCCGCCTGAATTATGGCATTATACTTATTTTGAGCATATGTAAGCCCAAATCGAGCTGTGGATTTGATGATATCAATAATCTCTTGCTTGTCTGCTTTAAGAAAAGCTGATGGAGAGGTATAAGTCTCCAATAATGTAAGAGAAGTGTTGATAGTAACCTTGGAAAAGATGCCAAGATACTGTGGAAACGCCATGCGTAATTCACCCTGAAGCTTATTCACATAGGCACTGCGATTATCCATTAAATCGTAGTATTCACGGCATAGGTTACGGCAGTTTAGAGCAAGATCTGAAGGCATAAGTGAAACCTTTAAATCAGGTTTCAAACCAACCAAAGCAGCTTTTTTAGAATCAAAACGATCATTATGTACTTTTCGTATGTTGATATTTGTGCTATTCTTAGTGATGATAGGATTAATAACCGAGCAGTTAAAACCCTTATCACGAAGATAGCAGAAGAGTGGGTAATGATAAATTCCCGTGGATTCGAGGAAAATGCGACTTTCCAAAGAATACAACTCTTCTGCTTCTTTTATTTTAGAAACAGCGGTTGTAAGGGAATCAATACTGTTATGTAGGATTTTGTAAGGTTTTCCTACGAATTGTTGGTTTGGAAGTGCTATAGACATCCATGAGAAATCAGCACCGACATCAATACCAACAGAGATGAATAGTTCATCAAGATTAAAAATAACTTTGTTTGACATGAGCAATAGCCCCTTTCTGATAGGAATCCATTTACAATCTGGCAGGTACACAACCTAGCGTGTTATTCGGGTATGGCCTTCAGGCTCCCAACCAGCTAAAACATAAAACCCTGTCGAATGGACTAATTGACTTTATTGCAGGTATCAGTCACAGAAGTGACTTCCCAAGGAGGTGAACATTCTTTGTCCTATCCTAAGAGATAATACCTTATGTTTTATCTGGTGTCTATCAGGAACCGTCAGACATGATAATTATTATGGATAACATCTGATGAAGGAAGAATCCCTTCTTTTGTTATCTGATTTACAGAAACTTATTAACCAAGTAGTCTTGATTGACTACACCATTATTATACTAGGAGGCGCTTATATGTCCAATGGAATTTACTCCGAAATAAAAAAAAGAATAGAATTATCAGATGGTGGAACGGTGTTTGTCACTTCTGATTTTGCAGATTTAGCAACGATAACAACTGTGAGAAAGTGTCTTGGCAGACAGGTAAAAGAAAAGACAATTCGCAGAATTTTAGATGGAGTGTACGAGAAGCCTGTATATAGTAGTTTACTTGAGAAAAATGTTCCTGTTAATCCAGAAACTGTTGCATATGCTATTGCTAGAAATTTTCATTGGACTATTGCTCCATGTGGGGATATTGCTTTAAATAAACTAGGTTTATCAACACAGGTTCCTGTAGTTTGGTCATATATCAGCGATGGACCATATAGAAAATTCTCATGGGATAATATAACTGTTTCATTTAAACACAGAGCAAATAGAGAAATATCATTTATGTCTGAACCTACAATTTTAGTAATCGAAGCATTAAAGACATTAGGTAAAGAGCGAGTGGATGATAATATTATATTAAAAATAAAAAATCAATTATTGAAAGAACAAAAAATAAAAATGATAGAGGAAGCTACAGATGTTAGTGAATGGATATACGCAGTGATTAGAAAGGTATGTGCTGATTAATGAGAAAAATCGCAAGACTACAGATCAAAGATAGAACTGAACTTTTTCATGCTACTGCAATTTCAATGGGAATGCAACCTAATGTAGTTGAAAAAGATTTTTGGGTATGCTTTATGATAGATCATCATATCCAATAGCAGCATTAAACCCAGCATATGAAACTATTGTGGGTAAAGAACATAATAAGAATTTTGCACCGATGCCCTCTGATACAAAAGAAAATCAATTATGTAATTTGTGCACAGAAAATACTGAAAAATTAACAAAATGCTTTGAAATAACGTTAGGTGCACTTGATAGAGCTTTAGATTTTATTTCAGAACATAATTTAAAGAAGCCTGAAAGAGTAGATTATATTAATTATTTATTGGGATATTTAGTATTTCATCCACAAGATATAGGTGATGCAACTACACACAAGCTAATAGAATGGTACAATACAGTTGATTTTAGAAATAAAAGTAATTCTAGCAGACGAAAAATTTTTACGGAACTATTAAATATATAACATCTTATAAAGGGGTGTTTTAAACAAAACTTTGTAACCAATACCGACTATCAGAAATGGTAGTTGGTATTTTTGTGTTTCAATAGGGTATACCCATATGAAATAGTTGGTAATGTAGTGAAAAGTATTTCAATAGGCTATAAATTGCAATTTTGAAATATTTCAAAGAAATCAGATACCTTATTGAAACAGAACAGGGCAAGCATGGCAATTTGGTTTAGGCATCCTCATCAGCAGTGAAATTAGATAAGATATAATTTTTATTTTATTTAAGTTTTAATTATTAGAAGTTAAGAAAATGGAGAGGCATCAAGCCTTTCCTTTTCATTTTATAAGGAGGAAAGTAAGACATAAGAAGTATTATACATACTCAGCAGAACAAGTCAATGAGATGATGAGTGCAATACAGTCTGCTATGGATGAGGTCAAGAAAGAGTTCTTGACTGATACAACAGAAAAGAAGAAAAGGTTTACATTTTCTTCTTAAGAGAAAAGACTAAACGACAAATTTCACGGTTTAGCATATGTTTGCGCATTGCTAAGCTGTGAAATAAATGAAAAGGATAACGATACAAAAGAAAGGATTTTTGTATCGTATGGATATAGAAAAAGATAATTTAGCAATTAATGAAAAATATAATCTCACCATTAAAGAAGCAGTAAAGTACTTCAACATAGGTGAGAAAAATCTCCGAAGGTTGGTGTCGGACAATCCAAATGCAGACTACATACTTATGGTAGGGAATAAGATACTTATTAAACGTAAGATATTCGAGCAGTTTATTGATGAGACAGGCTCTATATAAAAGTAAAAAATACCTTGCAAAATATATGTAGTTCCGATACACTCCCCATCCAATGGTGGGGAGTGTATTAGAGTTTGGAGGATAAACCATGAGTGAAAAAAGAAGAGACAATAAGAATCGCATATTACGTATAGGAGAACAGCAACGTGCAGATGGGAGATATTTATTCAGCACGTTAGATCCAATTTCAAAAAAAAGAATATTTGTATACAGCTGGAAATTGGAAAGACATGATAAAATGCCAGAGGGAAAAAAGCCAGACTTATCGCTTAGAGAAAAGGAAAAATTGCTAGAGCGTGACTTGGCAAATGGTATTTCGTTATCCGGTGGAGATATGACAGTATTAGAACTGGTAGAGAAATATTTGGAGCAAAAGCGCAATGTCAGACCTACCACAGCCGCTGGATATAAAACAGTGGTTAATGTATTAAAACGAGACTGCTTTGGAAGTCAGAAGATTAATCATATCAACACGATAGATGCAAAGGCTTGGTTAATAAAATTACAGTCGGAGGATGGAAAGAGCTATAGCAGTATCCATACAATACGTGGAGTAGTAAGACCAGCTTTTCAGATGGCTTATGAGGCAGACCTAATCAGAAAAAATCCTTTTGATTTTGAACTGCACAATTTTCTAATTGATGATTCACTAAAAAGAGATGCAGTAACATCAAAACAAGAAAAGGAGTTTTTAAGGTTTGTTCAACAGGATGAACATTTCAGTGAGTGCTACAATGGGATGTTTATATTATTTAGAACAGGCTTGAGAATAGGCGAGTTTTGCGGACTTACGTTAAAGGATATAGACTTGGAGAAAAGAACAATCAACGTGAATCATCAGTTACAGTATGTAGGGAATAAGGGAAAGTACATAGAAAAAACAAAAACTGAAGCTGGAACACGAGTATTGCCAATGTCGGATGAAGTTTATGCAGCATTCAAGAGGGTAGTACAGAACAGAAAGAAACCTAAAGTCGAGGAAATGATAGATGGTTATACAGGTTTTCTGTTCTTGGATAAGCGTGGGAAACCAATGATGCCTTATCAATGGGAAAAACGCTTTCAGCATGTGGTTGAGAAGTACAATAGAATTTATCGAGTGCAACTTCCAAAGATAACACCGCATGTGTGCCGCCATACATTTTGTACGAATGCGGCAAAGAGAGGAATATCTGTAGAAACATTGAAATATTTAATGGGACATACAGATATAAGTGTTACCTCAAATGTGTATACACACCTTAAGTTGGAAGATGCACAGAGAGAAATGGAGAGGCTTGAAAGGATAGAAAAAGAAATGAAAAAGTGTGCCAAGTAAGGAAATAAATGGCATAGGGAAAAAGTACTAATGAGTACGAATCGGGTTTATACCTAGATTTGTACTCATTTTACTTACCGAGATATGGTAAAATATGCGATTTTATGCTAGGATAGGTACACTAGGTTAGATGTCGTGAAAGTGTGATAAAACCTAGGAAAAATAAGGATATACAAGGAAAAACGAAGATATGCAAGATAAAATTAAAGTGCTCATGGTTTGCCACGGCAATATACTAACCTTGATTAAAAATACTTGAGTTTACAGTGTTTTGGGGATGTTACAGTAGATTTTACCAACGATTTACCAAAGCTATTTGAGTAGTGGATAAACTACTCAGGATATGTAAAGAGAAGTATTATAAAAGAGTCCTAGCAAAGAAAAATCCGCAATTTAGCGGATTTTTTTAATACGTTCATTAAATAAAAGCAATCTGTTAATCTTATCATCATAAAATTCTTTTTGCTGTTCAATCACAGCTTTATCATTATCCTCATAGGAAATTAAATCCATCTGTTGTTTACAATTTAGATAAGAACAAATAGCTTCATTTATTTGTGAATCTTCAAATGTCATGTGTATGCTGCTGGGGATGTAGTTGCCATCTTTATCCTTATCAGCAGATATTTTCAATGAAGATTGTTCATTAAGCTTCATAACCAAAGAAAGAACATCACTAACGGTATTAATATCGTAATCAAGAAATACAGTTACGCTAATGCCAAGAGCTTCAGCTATTTTTTGAAGTTGATCTGGTTTTGGATTGCGTTCACCGCTTTCATATTTCTTTATGGTAGATAAATAAATACCGGACTGTTTTGATAATTCGTCCTGTGTCATATCTTTTAATTTTCTATATTTTTGAATTTTACTTCCAATTGAATGTCTATTATCCATTAATAATCACCTCAAACAAATTGATATGAATATTTTAACACAGAGTTCACAAAAGTGGTACATTATTTTGAAAATATATTGACAACCACAAATGTGGACTATATAATAAAAATGCGAACAGACCACAAATGAGGACTAACATAAAAAGAATAGATATGTTGAAAATACTTCTTTTGGCGAAGTTCAAGGATTCAAAATTTTGCTATATCATAATCCTGCGAGTTGCAAAGCAGCTCATACAATTGAATAACAATTACAGATATAGTGATAATTCCGGTTCAGATACCTGATGGAAATCAAATATACTTACGAAGAGTGCTGAAGGATTGAGAAATGAAAGTGGAGCGAGTAAGGGTAGTCAATACTGTTGCGGAAGGATAATAAACTATGAAGGTGTTCAAAGGGAACTTCCTGGCTCTCGAAAAGGCGGTAGAGAGGATAGCATTATTTAATTTAACTTAATGCGTCGTAAACGCAGATGCGGCTTATCTGTAATTCCTATGTGTGCAGGCAAATGGGAAAAAAGCACACCTACATGGCATGAGCCGTGTAGAAAGCAGGTAAGTAGTGAATGAAATTAACTTTTAAAGGTGTGGATATAAGCACTGAGGAAAAGTTCGTCAGCTACATTAATTCACTGAACACAGCGATAATGAAGCAAAATGCCATGAATGAAATCAAGCAGGATTTATATGATGTTTCTTATTTGAAAAAGCGTTACCGAAAGATTGTAGCCAGAAATGAGAAAGCATTATTTATGGCAGAGCACGAATGTTTGAAATGTGTTTATTTCCAAAGACTGGCACGAAAATGTCAGGCAAATTGTAAGTGTCTCTTAGAAGAATCTACGGATGGAGGCGTATTTACATGAAGCTATGTTGGATTGTAGTGTTGGTCGGAATAAGTATCATCCTGGTTTTTCTATATTCATTAGTTGCAATGTCGTCCAGAACAGAGAGGTTTATTGAGCAGCTTATGGAAGAGGAAGGGAGAAAAGATACAGATGAGCAGGATATGGAAGCAAATATTACGGAAGGGAAGGAGAGACAGGAACATGAATAACAAGTTAGAAGTAATCGGCATTGATCATGGATGGTCAATGATGAAAACAATCTCTCAGGTATTTGTCACAGGTGTTAAGGAGATTACAACAACTCCGGCACTTTTCGGCGATGTACTTGAGTATGAAGGAAAGTTCTATAAGGTTGGAACTGTGGGGCAGGAAGTAATCCATGTGACATTCATGTTAGATGAATTTGCGAATGTCGCATTGCCGGATGACTACTGTTCGCTGTTAAGTACTATGCGAAGCCGTGAGATTTCAAGTATTATCATCATTCAGAACTTTGCCCAGTTAAAGGCACTTTTCAAAGATACTTGGGAAACCATTCCAGGCAACTGCGATACTTTCATTTATCTTGGAGGCAATGAGCAGAGTACACACAAGTATGTCTCGGAGCTTTTGGGCAAAGGGACGATTGATAAGAAGTCAAGCGGGGAGACAAAGGGCAGACAGGGAAGCTCTTCAAGAAACTATGATGTATTAGGAAGAGAACTGTTCACACCCGATGAAGTCAGAAAGCTGGATAACAAAAAGTGTATTATCTTTATCCGTGGATTTGATCCAATCATGGACAATAAGTTCATACCATTCAATCATCCGATGTTTAACCAGACAGCAGATGGCAAGGGAGAGCCTTATGTTCATCAGATAAGGGGAGCAGATAATCTTATCGGTCCGCCATTTGAGATTCTTTCAGACAAGGCAGTTAAGTATTATGAAAAGCTGAAGGATAAGGGCGAGAATGTGTTTATAGATTCTCTTACCTATGAGCAGTTTATGATGCTTGGTGATGCGGAATTAAGCAGAAGATTCTCAATGCAGGATGAAGCAGAGCAGAAGGCAAAGATTGACAGGGAGCAAGCAAATGAGCTTGAGTATGTCGATGAATCGCAGAAGTCTGATGCTGCAGAAAGTGCCAATGCGTCTAATGGAAGTACTGGAGCTAAGCCTGTAAGGAATCCTGAGAGGGAAAAGCCTAAGTGGGAGGATACCATCACAAACAGAATGCTACACTGGTCATATACACCGGAGCAGAAGGAAGAGGTGAAGAAAGCACTTGCTGCAGGAGTTCCGAAGGCAACGATTCTTACTTACTTTTATGCGGAGGTAACTGTGGAGAAGATGAGTTCATATCGGAATAAGCATTAAATGATATCGCATAGGCACAGGAATTATGTTATACTGTGTCTATGTAAATGAAAATGATGTTAAATTCGTTGATATTTTAGGTAAGTAAAGCGTACAACTAAATTTAAAGAATAAGTAGAATGAACACATTAATTGTTGTATAACGTTTTTATGCAATTAAGGGTTACAATTTCGATAGGAGATATTTATGAAAAAAATTATTTTTACTGTTTTTTCAATACTAATTATATTGACTACTATATTTTTTATTGCTATTGGAACAGTTCGTGATTCACGATACTATATATTGATTTTAGTTTATATTATTGTGTACAAAATTATTTTGTCATTTACAAATAGAAGCAAAAAAAGTAAACAATATTTTTCAACATTAGAATTAAATTTTTTTGTATAATAATTATTATGGTTTTTATACAGAGAAATATATGAATAACTAAATGAATATATTATGCATGATGAGAGGTGAGAACAATTTGAAAGTTTACTATTTAGCGCTATCATTATTTTTAACGTTCTTCTTCGCACATCAGATAACGCATGTAATGTGCTTTGGCAGATATAGAGATAAAAAATGCAAAAAGAAAAAATTTTATTTTATCTATGGATTTTGGGTGGTATTTTTTGGAATATTGTGTACAATGATGGGTTCGGCATCAGGGGTGGATCATACATTTGATTATGGAATGAACTCCTTAGAATTGTATTTGGGCAAAAAAAATTATTTTGAGGGTAATGTTATTTATGCGGAAGATGACTATAAGCATAATGGTGATTTTATACTAGAGTATTATGTAAAAAATACAGAAGACATAGAAATAATATCAAAACAAATTGTGGAAGAAAATGTATTTATATTTAGAGCTTACAATTTAAGTGATATAAATGTTGTATGGAAATCGGTTGATGATGAGCTTTATGTTTATGGAGGTGATGAACTTTATGCAACTATAGATGTGGAAAGAAAAGGCTTGCTAGTAAAATTAAGTTTTTATTGGAATCAAGAAAAACTGAATCAAAACATGGGAGGATAAAAGTATGGCAAAAACAAAGATTGTAAAATTTATGTGTTCAATTGTGCTTGCGGTCAGTCTGGTACTTTCTCAAAGTTATACCGCAATGGTTTCAGGTTCGTCCACAATAACTGAGCAACAGTTGGGAGTTCTATTTGATGGGATGGAAAGCATAGTAGTACAGTTGGAAGAGATGGGATTGACAGAAGAGGATATAAGTGATTTATTTGGTGTACTACCAAGAGAAGACTCTTTTTACCATGAAATAGAACCACAGTCAATAGAATATAACGGAACTTTTGTATGTGAAGGAAGTTTACTTGATGTTTCACCAGAATCATCTAATACCAGAAGTTATAACGGAAATTTACCAAGTTCAGATGTAACGCAAAAAGAAAGAATAGAGAATATTTATGGTATTGCATTACAGTATTATAGGACAAATTATTATGAGGGTTCTAAAGTAGATGGTACAGCATTTGGAAACTATTTATCATATCTGTATCTGTCACATTATATAGACGGACCGGGGAGAGCACCAACAGCAAATGATTTGCCATATATTATTTCCACAAGTGATGTTAGTGCATATAATCAATTTTTGAGCAGTGCTAATTTATCCAATTGGGCGAATAATCTTGCAAATCTAGGAAGTGCGTTATATTCGGACTTTGATTATATGGCTTCACTTACATCTATAAATAGTGTGGATCAGCTACTGAGCAATGGAGTGAATCAAGTAACTATGGAAGCTGTTAATGGGTATAATACAACTAAAGCGTTAATAACAATTGCACCTTTAATTAAAAAATATATTGTTGAAAATCATGCAACAGCAGTTGATGATGTGACATTAACAGACGATACACTAGAGTATGTTGAAAGCCAATTATCAGCTTTAAATTTTTATGAAACATTTGATAAAGATATAACAAGTGCAGTAATAAGTATTGTCACAACAACCTTTATAAGTGCTATATGTAGCAGTATATCTTTAATGGGTGTATTTGTTTCAGTAGTGCCATTATTTGTATATGAGTGCACAGGATTAATTCAGACGGCAGTTCTGGCAAGGCTACAATATTCATTTAGTGGAAGATATGCTGTACGAACGGGAATATATATAGATAACATGTAAAAAATAGGATTAATTAGGGATAATCAAAGTTCTTTAGGGTTTGCCAATCTATTTTAGGGTTTGTCGATAGGG
>ERZ1673703.2247-NODE-2247-length-12630-cov-4.510060_pt1 | contig 12630 bp, 9 predicted proteins | sample MGYA00580233_ERZ1673703 | MGnify/ENA primary metagenome ERZ1673703 (study PRJEB41218, sample SAMN15661748) | gut metagenome | host: Homo sapiens | place: Canada: London | collected 2015-08-20/2019-03-30 | study: EMG produced TPA metagenomics assembly of... | reverse complement strand
AACCGCGTCGATGAGCATGTCTCGGGACGCGACCAACTCACGGTACTGCGCCTGCATGCGCGCATTCGATTCGTTGAGTCCGATGGCGAGCGCCACGGCACCGGCCACGTTCTGCGTGCCAGAGCGCAGGCCGCGTTCCTGCCCGCCTCCGGACAGCACCGGTTCGATGGGTGTGCGGCCGCGTACCAGCAGCGCTCCCAGACCTTTGGGGGTGCCGAATTTGTGTCCGGATACGGACAGGGCGTCCACATCCCAGTCACGAAAACGAATCGGAATCTGCCCGGCGGCCTGTACGGCGTCTACATGGATGGGCACGCCGTGCGCGTGGGCGATGCGGACCAGTTCCTCCACGGGTTCCACGGTGCCGACCTCGTTGTTGGCCAGCATGGTGGAGACCATCGTGGTACGTTCACTGGCCTCGCCGTCGAGCTCGCGTTCAAGTGCGTCGAGATCGAGATGTGCTTGCGCATCCACGGGAATGCGCACGACTTCGAAACCGAACCATTCGTGCAGCCATGCCGCCGATTGGGCCACGGCCGGGTGCTCGATAGCGGAAATGATAATGCGCGGGCGACAATTTGCCGGCTGTTTGCCATCGGCTTCGGCGAATCCGCAGACCGGCCGCAAGCCCAGTTTGCGCATGCGCGCCATGGCGATGCCTTTGATGGCCAGATTGTCCGATTCGGTGCCGCCTGAGGTGAAGATCACGTCATCCGGCCGGGCGCCCAATGCCGCGGCAAATGATGCGCGAGCCGCGTCCAGCGCGCGGGCCGCGGTTTTGCCGGGCTGGTGCACGCTGGCCGGATTGGCGTAGGCCTCAGTCAGGAACGGGGTCATGGCCTCGATGACTGCCGGGCTCACTGATTCGGTGGCGGCGGCGTCCAGGTACAGTTCGCCGGGTTCACCGGATGCGTTGGGGGTATCGGCCATGACTAGTTCCAATCCAATCCGAGGTCGATGCTGCGCACAGAGTGGGTGAGCGCGCCCACGGAGATCACGTCCACGCCGGTGACGGCCACGGCTGGCACTCGCTCCAGGCTCATGTTGCCGCTGGCTTCCACGATGGCCTTACCGTCGATGAGCTCCACGCCGCGACGGGTGTCGTCGAGCGAGAAATTGTCCAGCATGATGGTGTCCGCTCCGCCGGCGAGCACGGCGGGAATCTGGTCAAGGCGGTCGACTTCCACTTCGATATGCGTGGTGTGGCCCACCTGTTCGCGCACGTGGCGGATCGCGCCGGCCAGGTCGATGCCGCGCGCGGCGAGCGCCGCCAGATGGTTGTCCTTCATCATGACCGCGTCGGACAGTCCGTAACGATGGTTGTGGCCGCCGCCGCAGACCACGGCGTATTTCTCGAACGGGCGCAGGCCGGGCGTGGTTTTGCGCGTATCGACGATGCGGGTGCGCTCGTAGCGGCGCGGCCGGGTGACGGGTCCGTCATAATCATCGCCGTAGATGGCGTTCACCGCGTCCACGAAGGCGGCAGTCATGGTGGCGATGCCGCTCATGCGCTGAGTGAAGTTGAGGGCGATGCGCTCGGCGGTGAGCAGGTCGCGTACCGGGCCTTTCACGGTGGCGAGTATCTGGCCGCGCTGGAATCGCTCGCCGTCCTTGATGGCGGCGGTGACGGTGACGGCCGGGTTCTGTGCGGCGAAGGCTGCGGCGAACACGTCGATGCCGCTCATCACGCCGTTTTCGCGCGCGGTGAGGTGGGCCGAGCCGGTTTCGTCCGCGGGGATGGTGGTCTCGCAGGTGATGTCGCCGTAGGGCGCGTCTTCGGCGAGCGCCGCTTCGACGGCGACGCGGATGATGTGTGATGTGAGCATGGGTCAGTCCTTGATGTAGGCGACGGAGTGGGTCCAGTTGTCGACTGGCTCGCTGTGGTCGGTGCGGGCGTGGGCGCCTCTCGACTCGGTGCGGGCGAGCGCGGCGGTGGCGGCCACATAGCCTACGGTGAGCATGTTGCGGTTCTCCAAAGCCTCAACGCTGCTTGCAGCACCATCGGCGTTTACATCAGCCTGGGCGTTTGCGGCGGCGAGGCCTTGGCCGAGTTCGGCGATGGCGGTTTTCAGTCCGGCCTCGTCGCGCAGCACGCCGACGCCATGCCACATGGTGTTCTGGATGCGGGTACGATTCCACACCTTGTCGGCGGCGGTATCGTCAGCAGCAGCCGTAGCGGCAGGGGCGGCCAGCGCGATCGGCGCATGGTCGAACACGGCACCGGTGGCGGAGTTCAGGAACGGTTCGGGTGCCCAGACCGCGTCGTCACCGTCCGCGACGGCGGCCAGACCGGCGCGGCGTCCGTAGACGAGCCCCTCGAGCAGCGAGTTGGAGGCAAGACGGTTGGAGCCCATGACACCGGTACGAGCGCATTCGCCGGCCGCATACAGGCCGGGAATGGAGGTCCGGGCGTTCAGATCGGTGCGAATGCCTCCCATGTAGTAGTGCGCGGCGGGCGCCACCGGAATCGGCTCCTTGCTCCAGTCGAAGCCAAGCGAACGCGTATAGGCGTCGATGGTCGGGAATCGGTGGGCCAGGAAGCTGGCCAGGTCGGGGTTCTCGCGGGCCATCGGCGAGACGTCGAGCATCACGGGCTTGCCGCCTTGCGCCTGCATCACGCGGAAGTTCTCGCGGGCCACGACGTCACGCGGCGCGAGTTCGGCGCGCGGATCGATGTCCTTCATATACCTGTGGCCATGCTCATCCAGCAGCACCGCACCTTCGCCGCGCACGGCTTCGGAGACGAGGAAGTGCTCGCCCACGGCCATGGCGGTGGGATGGAACTGGTAGAACTCCAGATCGGCGACCTGGGCACCGGCACGCCATGCGACGGCGAGGCCGTCCGCGGTGGCGACCGGCGGATTGGTGGTGTACGGGTACATACGGCCTGCTCCACCGGCGGCCAAGATCACCCGGTCGGCGGCCAGATCCTTGTCCTGCCCGTCGATCAGCAGGTGGACGCCGGCGATGTGGCCGCCCCGCACGATGAGATCTTTGAGGAAGGCGTTCTCGATGATGTGGATGCGCGGGTTCTTGCGCACCATGGCGGAGACGTCCAGTTCAAACACTTTGCCGGTGGCGTCTCCCCCGGCATGCACCACGCGGGCGCGCGAATGAGCCGCTTCCAGGCCGCGCAGCATGTGTCCATGCGCGTCGCGGTCGAAGTGGACGCCGGCCGCGGCGAACTCGCGGACGCGCTCCGCACCCTCACGGGTGAGGATGTCCACGGCCTTCGGGTCGCACAGGCCGTGGCCCGCGGCCATGGTGTCGGCGGCATGCAGCTTCGGGTCGTCGTCGGAGAAGATGGCTGCAGCGATGCCGCCCTGCGCATGATAGGTGTTTGATTCCACCAGTTCGGCCTTGGTTACCAAGGTCACGTCGTGTCCGGTGCCGGCCACGGCCAGTGCCGCGGACAGTCCGGCGACGCCGGCGCCCACGACGACGATTTCAGTGTTGCTCATTGTGTTGCTTTCCTCTGTTTTTGCGTCATCTGCTCCCTTCAGTCCGCTACGCGGACAGCTCCCCTCATGTACGAGGAGCGCCAGGGACGAATCACGGGTGAACGCGCAGCATGCGCTCCAGTGCCACCTTGGCTTCGCGGGCGGTGTCTTCGTCCACGGTGATGCGATTGACCACGTTGCCGGCTTCGAGGTTCTCCAAAGTCCAAGCCAGGTAGGCCGGGTGGATGCGGTACATCGTGGAGCAGGGGCAGACCACGGGGTCCAAGCAGAACACGGTCTTGTCCGGGTACTGCGCGGCCAGACGGTTCACCAGGTTGATTTCGGTGCCCACAGCAATGGCGGATCCGGCGGGCGCGTTGGCGATCTCCTTGACGATGTACGCGGTGGAGCCAGTACCGTCGGCGGCATCGACCACCTGCATCGAGCACTCGGGGTGCACGATCACCTTGACGCCCGGGTATGCCTTGCGGGCACGTTCGACCTGTTCGACGGTGAAACGCTGGTGCACGGAGCAGAAGCCCTTCCACAGAATCATCTTGGCGCGGGCGTAATCGGCCGGATCGGCGGCGCCGCCCTGTGCCTTGAACGGATCCCACAGCGGCATCTCGCTCAGCGGAATGCCCATCGCGCGGGCGGTATTGCGGCCCAGATGCTGGTCCGGGAAGAACAGCACGCGCTTGCCGCGGGCGAACGCCCATTCCAGCACGGCGTGCGCATTGGAAGAGGTGCATACGATGCCGCCGTTGTGTCCGCAGAACGCCTTCAGCGCGGCGGATGAGTTCATGTAGGTGACCGGAATGATCTGCTGCAAGCCATCGGAGTCCGGCTGGGTGCCGCAGATCTCGCCGAGCTGGTCCCAGCATTCCTGGACCTGGTCGATGTTGGCCATATCGGCCATCGAGCAGCCGGCGGACAGGTTGGGCAGGGTCACGCTCTGTTCGGGCGTGGAGAGGATGTCGGCGGTTTCGGCCATGAAGTGCACGCCGCAGAACACGATGTGGTCGGCGTCCGGGCGTTCGGTGGCGTTCTTGGCCAGCTGGAAGGAGTCGCCCACGAAATCGGCGTGCTTGATGATCTCGTCACGCTGGTAGAAGTGGCCCAGAATCAACAGTTTGGAGCCGAGACGCTGCTTGGCGTCGGAGATGCGCTGCTGCAGTTCCTCGTCGGAGGCCTTGCGGTATTCGTCCGGCAACACCTGCTGGCGCGGCGCGTTGGCGGGCAGACGGTCGAGCATCGAGGCACCGGGACCGTAGCTGGGTGTGATGGTGTCGAAGTGCCATGGGTCCTGGGTCAGTCCTGCATCGCAGGTGCTTTGCGCGCCCAGCTTGGCGATGATCTCGTCAACGGACGGCGCAGTGAATAGTGCGGTCATAGTGGTTCCTTTCCTATATACGTCTGTGATACCGGCCCGAAGCGGGTCGGCGGGAAAAATCAGATGCGCGCGGATGGGATCAGCGCGTCGAGAGCGTCTTCACGCTCGCCTTGTCTGGACAGTTCCACGATGTCGTCACCATCGGATTCGTGGGGCGTACCGTTCTCGACAGGTCGTTTGGGGATGTAGCGGTAGACGGTGGCCGGTCGTTGGCGGCCTTCACGCATCTTCTCCCCGGTGTCTTCAAGGTCGCCCGAGGCAAGCATTTTGCGGCGGAAGTTCGCCAAGTCGAGGGGTTCGCCGCCAATCGCCTCATAGACGCCGTGCAGTTGGCGCAGGGTGAACGTGGGGCCGAGCAGTCGGGTGGCCACGTCGGAGTATTCGATTTTGGAGCGCAGGCGGAGCAGCGCGTAGTCGATGATCTGGCGATGGTCGAACGCCAGCTCGGGCAGTTCGTCTTCGGGGAACCATCGTACGTTGTCACCGTCCTCGAAGCCCGCGGCCTCGGTCTGGCCGACGAGCGCCCAGTACACGACGGACACCATGGGCAATCCGCCATGGGATCGGGTCGGGCCTCCAAAGGTGTACAGCTGTTCGAGGTATCGCGGGTGCAGGTCTGTGGTCGATTCGAGGGCCGCGTAGGCAGACTGTTCCAACGACCGGTCGGAGCGCAGGTCACCGCCGGGCAACGCCCAGCAGCCCAGGAACGGCTGACGGACGCGCTTGACCAGGGGCAACCAGAGACGGGAATGGGCCGAGTTCGCGGCATTGCCGGAATCGGCGGCACTGTTGCCGGTATCGCCTTCCGGGCCGAGTGCCAGAATCACCACTGACACGCCGACCTGTGGCGGTGCGCTGCGGCGCTCGGACACATTGCCGAATCCCATGCCATGCCCCTTTCCATACCGGTTGTTCTCCCTGCATTGAGAGCATAGCACTACTTATAGTCACAATGACCATAAATCACATATTGGATGGTCCAGCGCACGAATATTGGCCAGGTAGCGGGCCCCAATCGCTACGAAATCACGTCCGTATCTTCCGATTTCGACTGTGTCATTTCGGCGACGGACGGGAGGAACGGCGCTAGGGAGGGTAGTTCGTCGAGACTCTTCAGGCCCATTTGGTCGAGGAAGAATTCGGAGGTGACCAAGAGGGCCGCGCGGGATTCGGGGTCCACGCCGTCTTCCTTGATAAGGCCGCGTACCGTGAGCGAGCGAATCACGCCATCGGAGTTGACACCGCGGATCGCGGCCACTTGGGCTCGGGTGACGGGTTGGCGATAGGCCACGATGGCAAGCGCCTCCAGTGCGGCCTGACTGAGTCTCGCAGTCTGGCCGTCAGTGACGAATGATGAGACGACCGGCTCGAACGCGGCGCGACTGGCGAACTGCCAGCCGCGAGCGGTGCGGCGCAGTTCGAAGCCGCGCGGGCGGATGCCACGGGATTCATCGCCCTCATAGTCATCGTGCAGGGCTCGCAATGCCTCTTCGACTGTGTTGCGGTCCAATGCCAAAATACGGGCCAGCTCGGTGGCGGTCTGCGGCTGGTCGGCGACCATCAGAATCGCTTCCAGACAGGCGGGCAGCCCGCCGGGAAAATCGTCTACCGTGAAATCCACGTATTCGGGGCGCGTCTCCTCCACTCCCCTCACCGCGGCCTTTGCGGATTCAGCCGTCGATTCGGCATCCGCCATGTGTTCGGTTGCATTCGTTGCGTCAATCCGTTCAGTCACCAATCGCCGTCCTTACGCAAAATCGCCTTCGGAAATGTTCACGTCGCTCATCGTTTCGTCTACGCCGGGTACCCACCTCAGGTGCAGTTCGGCAAACGGACCATCTTGCTGATACTGCAGCACACCTTGTTTGAAGAACACGAGCACGGCCATGAACCGAGCCACCACCTCAATACGAGAAGCGCAGTCCCGGGTCAATTCGCTGAACGACATCGACTGGTCGCCCTTGGATTCCAATGCCGCGATCAGCCGGTCGCGCACCACCAGCGATTGGGCCCGAAGATCGACCAACGGTACGTGCAGCTGATGGATCGACACTTCGGAGGCGGGCGCGTTGGCGATGACCTGGGCGGCCAGTTGGGCGAGTTCGAGCGGAGTCAGCGTCCATACCAGCTCAGGCAGCATGGCGGCAACGCCCTCGTCCATGGCCGCCGGATGTGGGAATCGGCCGGAGTTGGCGGCGATACGCGCCCGGAAATCACCGGCGGCCTGCTTGTAGGCGCGGTATTGGAGGAGCCGGGCGAACAGCAAATCGCGTTCGCGCAGCGCTTCAAGGCTTTGCTCGTCGTGCTGGCTGTCTTCGCCGCCGGGCAGAATCGCCACGCTTTTGGCCTCGACCAGAATAGAGGCGATATCGAGAAAGGCGCTGGCCTCATCCATGTTTTTCGTGAAATCGAGCCCACGCACGTATGTCAGGAATTCCTCGGTGATCGAGGAGAGGGAAACTTCGGTCAGCTCGAGTTTGTTGTTGGCGATCATGCCGAGCAAGGCATCGAACGGACCGGAATAGACTTCGAGGTTGACCCGGAAGCCGGAAGTGGCGGATTCCTCCGTGCTGATTTCGGCTTCCGCGGAGCTCCCCTCAGCCTCGCTACGCGAGCCAGCTTCCCTCAGAGAGGGGAGCCGAGAAAGGGAAGTCTCATTCATCGTTTATCGAAACAATCGTTACGCCACGATGCCGCGAGCAATGAGCTCACGTGCCACCTCACGGTATTCCTTTGATGTCTTGTGCTCAGGTGCATAGACCACCACGGGCGCGGCGGCAACCGTGGAATCGGGCAGTTTGATGGAGCGGGAGATGAACGTGTGGAACACCTTTTCGCTGAACGCCTCGTAAATGCGCTGGCAGACCTCTTCGCAGTGCAGTGTCTTGGTGTACATGGTGATGAGCACGCCGTCCACTTCCAATGCGGGATTGATGCGGGACTGCACTTTTTCGATGGACTGCATAAGTAGGGCCACACCGCGCAAGGCGAAGAATTCGGCGGCCACGGGAATGATCACGCCATCAGCTGCGGCAAGCGCGTTCACGGTGAGCAGGCCGAGCGATGGCTGGCAGTCGACGATGATGAGATCGTATTCCGACTTGAGCTTGCGCAGCACGCTGTTCAGGATCTGCTCTCGGCCCACTTCGGTGACCAGTTGGACCTCGGCGGCGGACAAATCGATGTTCGCCGGAATCACATCGATGTTCTCGAATGCGGTGTGCTGCACCACATCATGTGGATCCACGGAAATATCGAACAGCGCGGTGTAAATCGTGTTCTCCACGGTATTCGCGTTGACGCCCAGTCCCACAGTGGCGGCGCCCTGCGGATCGAAATCGACGATAAGCACGCGGCGGCCATACTGGGCCAACGCACCGGCGATATTGATGGAGCTGGTGGTCTTACCTACGCCGCCCTTCTGGTTGCACATGGCAATGACGCGCGCCGGACCGTGCTGTTGCAGCGGTTCGGGTGCGGGGAAGGTTTCGTATTCACGTCCAAGCAAATCGGTAGGCATACTGTCTACCTTATCAACATCCGGGTTCGCTGGGGGTGCAACGACATACGTTCCTGTCATAGGCAGCGTTCCTTGACGGAATGCGCTGTCTTTATCGCGGGTATCTCGCCAGTCGTCCATCGTTGCCCTCGCCCCCTTTGTCGGGAATACCTGCTCGCCCATCCTAATGTACTCGCCGGGCTCGCCTCGGAACACCGTTTTGCCGCTGGTATTCCAGTGTTCCGAGGTTTATGGATCTCGTCTCGTACTATGTCGATGCGCTTACTCGGTGCGCAGTGCGGTGGCCGGGTCTTGCTTGGCTGCCTTACGCGAGGGAATCAGGCCGCCGATCAGCGTGAGCACCACGCTTAGGATCACCAGCACCACGCCACCGGTCACCGGCAGGGCGGCATTGACGTCCGCATTGCCGATGAAGTGGTGTAGCACGGCGTTGATCGGAATATTGAGCAGCACGGTCAAGCCCACGCCCAACAGGCCGGAGCATAGGCCGATGATGCCGGTCTCCGCATTGAACACCTGGGATACGTTGTGCTTCGAGGCACCCATTGCGCGTAGGATGCCGATTTCCTTGGTGCGCTCCAGCACCGAAATGTAGGTGATGATGCCGATCATGATCGAGGAGACGATCAGCGAGACGGACACGAACGCGATAAGCACGTAGGAAATCACGTTGACGATGGTGGTCACCGAACTCATCATGAGCCCAACGTAATCCGTGTAGGTGATCTTGTCTTTCTTCGAGACGGTGTTGTTGTAGTCGGTGATCGCGTCGGCGATGTGGTCCTTGTCTTCGAAGCTGTCGGCGTAGATGTTGATCGAGCTGGGCGCGTCACGACTCACCACACCGAATGCGGCGAGGTTGTCGTCGTAGGTGCCGGTCGACACGTACTGGTCGTAGATCGCGACAAGCACGTCGTTCGAAGCCGTGGCGATATACGCGTCGAAACTGTCGGCGAGCTGCTGTTCGCTCATCGCGGCCATGGCGGCGGCCTGATCGCCGGCACCCGCCGCGCCAGCGACACCTGCAGCACCAGCACCAGCGGCGTCCGATGCGCCCGTGCCGGACTGCTGCCCGGCGCTCATCATCGACTTGGCCATGTTCGCCTTCTGCGTCACGCCCAGCGAAGCCACGTAGGTGCGCGCGTCGGCCACCTTGGTGGCATCGTCCGAGGGCGAGAACGTCATGCCGTTGAGCACGTTCGTGTTCGGGTTGGCCTTCTGATCGGTAACGATGGCGCTGGAGGCCGCACGGTCGATCAAATCATTGGTCAGAGCGCGCGCGTACCCCACACCAGCGGCCAACGGCGTGGCCGAAGCATCCTTCTTCGCCTTGACGACGCCCACCACCTTGAGTTTGGTGGCCGTTTCGAGGCGCTGTTCGATTTCGTCCTTGTCGTTGCCGATGAAACGGTAGTGGCCGTCATCGCCCTTGACGTACTGGTCGGATGCCGGAATCATGTACAGCGTCTGATCGAGGGCCTTAGCATAGTCGATCTTGTCTTGTGGAGTGCTGACCTTGTCGCCGGCGTTGAGCTTGGACATCATCTCGTGGTAATCGGAGGCGGGCAGCAGGCCGAGCTCGTACAGCGTGGTCAGCGGCACGCTGTTGTTGTCGTCAAGCACCAGCACCACTTCATCCTTGGACTTCGGCCATGAACCGTTGACCACCTGGTAGTTGTCGGTGATGACCTTGCCTACGAGCTTGCTGTCGTCCGCTCCCGGCATGATCTCGTTGAACGAGTCGGGCGCGGCGTTCTCATCGTTTTTGCCGGTCAGCATCGACATCTGCTGCGAGGTGATCGACGAGGTGCCGGACATGCCGGACGAGCTTGTGGACGCCATCTGCGAGGCCATCGAGGCAGAGTCGCTGGATCCGATCGTCACGCCGTCCGCATTGACCAGCGTGCCGTCGGGGTCGTGGTCGAACACGGAGAATTTCACGTCATATGTGTACTGGATGCCGGTGGAACCCACATACTGGTGAATCTCGCTCTTGGAATTATCCAGGTATTTCTTGAAGCGGGTCAGGTTGTTTTCGGTAATCGAACTGGTCAGGCTGGACGCCTGCTTGACGCTGCGGTCGTCCGGGTAGATGCCGTCGGTTTTGTGCGTCTTGCCGCCGTATCCGTCATCGCCGCCCATCTGTCCGCCCATCATGCTGCTCAGGTCGAAGGTCTGGGAGTCGACGGTGATCGGGTAGGCGGTCATCGTGTCACGCTGGATGTCACTGATGTATGTGTTCACGCCAGTCGACACCGATAGAATCAGCGCGATGCCGATGATGCCGATCGAGCCGGCGAACGAGGTCAGCAGGGTGCGCGCCTTCTTGGTTTTCAGATTGTTGAAGCTCAACGCCAGCGACGTGGCGAACGACATCGACGCGCGGCCCATCGTCTTGTACACGGCCGGCTGTTCGGCCGTCTCGTCCACGACGAACGGGTCGGAGTCGGAGCGGATCACGCCGTCGCGCAGGTTGACGATGCGCGTGGCATATTGTTCCGCAAGTTCGGGGTTGTGGGTGACCATGACCACGAGGCGGTCCTTGGCCACGTCCTTGAGCAGGTTCATGATCTGCACGGACGTGTCCGAATCGAGCGCGCCGGTCGGCTCGTCGGCCAGGACGATGTCCGGGTCGTTGACCAGTGCGCGGGCGATCGCCACGCGCTGCATCTGGCCGCCGGACAGCTGGTTTGGCTTCTTGTTGATGTGTTCGCCGAGTCCGACCTTCTCCAGCGCCTTGCGCGCACGTTCGCGACGGTCGGCCTTGCCGATGCCGGAAATCGTCAGCGCGAGTTCGACATTCGACAGAATCGTCTGGTGAGGGATCAGATTGTAGCTCTGGAACACGAAGCCGATGGTGTGGTTGCGGTACGAATCCCAATCGCGATCCTTGTATTGGCGCGTCGAGATGCCGTTGATCACCAAATCGCCGTCGTCATACCGGTCGAGGCCGCCGATGATGTTGAGCAAGGTGGTCTTGCCGGAACCCGAGGGACCCAGAATCGCGACGAATTCGCTGTCGCGTAGGTTCAGGCTGACTTTGTCAAGCGCCTGCTGAACGAAATCACCGGTTTTATAGCGCTTCGAGATCGATTTGATCTGCAGCATGAATACCTCTTCCTGGCTGACGGTTCGCTGTTATGTACTGTATTGTCACGCCTTGAATTTCCGGCCGACTTTGGTGCTCCCCCGCCGCGATTCCGCTATGGGCGGACGCGTCGCAGAATGGTGTGTCTCACCGCGCTCTGGGGTGTGAGGTCAGATACGTTTCGATCAGGGTTTCAGGGCTTACGTGCGTGTAGATCTGCGTGGTGGTCACGCTGGCGTGCCCAAGCAGTTCCTGCACGGTGCGCACGTCCGCGCCGCCTTGGATCAGGTGCGTGGCAAAGGAATGGCGCAAGGTGTGCGGATGGAGTGGTTTGGTGATGCCGGCCCGCTCCCCGGTTGCTTTGACGATTTCCCATACCGATTGCCGCGAGATGCGCTTGCCGCGTTTGTTGAGAAACAGTGCGCGCCTCTCGGGAATCTTGGCGCTGGAGCGCTGTTCCAACTCGCCACGCCCCGCATTGAGGTATGCGGTGATGGCCCGGCATGCGTAACTGCCCAATGGCACAAGCCGCTGCTTGGAGCCCTTGCCCATGAGTCGCGCGATGTGCTCGTCCAGGTCGATGTCGTCCAGATTCGTACCAGTGGCTTCCGAGACGCGGCAGCCGGTGGCGTACATGAATTCGAGCAGGGCCCTGTCCCGTAATACCACCGGATCGGTTGAGCCGCCGACTGCCGCCGCGTCGAGCAGACGGGTTACCTCGTCCACGGTGAGTACGTCGGGCAGGGTGCTGGCGCCTTTGGGCGCCTTGACTGCGGTCGAAACATCCGCCGTCACCGCGTGCTGACCGAGCGCGAAACGGTGGAATTCGTGGATCGAGGCCAGTCTTCGGGCTTTGGAGCGGGCGGACTCCCCCGCCTGGTCAAGGGCGGCGATGTAGTCTTCGACGTCTTGTTTGGTTATGGCGTCCGGTTCGTGGATGCCGCGGGTTTCGAGCCAATCAATGTATTTGGCGATGTCGGATTCGTAGGCGGTGACGGTGGCCGTGGCGAGCCCTCGCTCCACGCCGATGTGGACGAGGAACTGCTCGGTGAGTCTGGTGAATCCGTTGGTCATAGTGCCCATGGTACAAAGAAACCCCGCTCGGAAGCGGGGTTTCTAGTGTGAAGTCACGACTTCAAGCAATCAGGCCTCGACCGGAGCGTTGACGTCCTCAGGCAGGGCGGCCTTG
>ERZ1673703.2240-NODE-2240-length-12657-cov-3.658229_pt1 | contig 12657 bp, 10 predicted proteins | sample MGYA00580233_ERZ1673703 | MGnify/ENA primary metagenome ERZ1673703 (study PRJEB41218, sample SAMN15661748) | gut metagenome | host: Homo sapiens | place: Canada: London | collected 2015-08-20/2019-03-30 | study: EMG produced TPA metagenomics assembly of... | reverse complement strand
CGCTGATGTGGCCTGTCCGCATTGCCGCTGCCGGTAAGCTGGTGACCCCCGGCGGCGCCGTTGAAATCTGCCATCTGCTGGGTAAGGACGAAACGCTGCGGCGTCTGTGCCTTGGCCTTGCAAAACTGAATTGAGAGAGAGGAAAATTTTACTATGAGCAGTCTTGTTATTCCGCAGGGGTATACCGCTCCCCTGCCTAACTATGAACTTCAGCGCGCTATTGCCTTTATCAAAGAATCCTTCCAGAGCAACCTTGCCAACGCCCTAAACCTGCGCCGTGTCTCCGCCCCGCTGTTCGTCGCCTCCGATTCCGGCCTAAATGACAACCTCAACGGCGTGGAACGCCCCGTCAAGTTCGATATTCCCGGTGTGGGAAAGGACGGTGAGGTGGTCCACTCTCTTGCCAAGTGGAAGCGCCTTGCACTGAAGCGCTACGGCTTCCATGTGGGCAAGGGTCTCTACACCGACATGAACGCCATCCGCCGGGACGAGGAGGATCTGGACAACATCCATTCCGTCTATGTGGACCAGTGGGACTGGGAGAAGATTATCTCCCGGGAGGAGCGGAATGAGGCTTATCTGAAGTCCACCGTCCGGTCCATCGTTTCCGCCGTGTGTGAGACCAGCGAGGCACTGAACGTGGCCTTCCCCAGCCTGCGGGTCAAGCTGGACCGGGAGGTGTATTTCGTCACCACGCAGGAGCTTGAGGACCGCTGGCCCGACAAGACGCCCAAGGAGCGGGAGCACGCTATCTGCGCCGAGCACCATTCCGTGTTCCTCATGCAGATCGGCTGCAAGCTGAAGTCCGGCCAGAAGCATGACGGACGCGCCCCCGATTATGACGATTGGGCTCTCAACGGCGATATTCTTATGTGGAACCCCGTGCTGGAGCGTTCCTTTGAAATTTCCTCCATGGGTATCCGTGTGGATGAGGAATCCATGGCCCGCCAGCTCAAGCTGGCCGGGTGTGAAGAGCGGGCGGAGCTGCCGTTCCACAAAATGCTTTTGAACGGCGAGCTGCCCCTGACCATCGGCGGCGGCATCGGTCAGAGCCGGCTTTGTATGCTGATGATCGGCACCTGCCACATCGGTGAGGTGCAGGCCAGCCTTTGGGACGATGAGACCGTTGCCAAGTGCGAGGCCGCCGGAATCACGCTGCTGTAAACCGCTGTTTCGCCCCATACCTTAACTGATATAAAAATTCCCCGGTTTTTGCTGATAACAAAAGCCGGGGAATTTTTTCATACTGCGCTTCTCATGCCTTTGCGGCAATATCCGCTGCAATGGCATCAGCCAAAGACAGGAGCTGTTGGTACTGCTCCTCCTTGACCGCGGACTTGACGGTGATGGGCGGCGCGATCTGCTCCATACCCTTCATTTCCTCCAGATGCTTTGCCATGAGCCGGGCGGCGGCCGGACCCCAGCTTCCGTTTTCGATCAGGGCCACCGTGCGGTTTTGGAGTGCGTGGGCCTTCAGCTCCAACAGCAGCGTTTCCACCGGTGTATAAATGCCGCCGTTATACGTGGCACTGGCAAACACCAGATGGCTGCACCGGAACGCTTCGCTGACCAGCTCGGAGACATCGGTGTGGGACACATCGAACAGCCGCACGTGCCGCACCCCTTTCTCCGCCAAACGGGAGGCCAGAATTTCGCAGGCATTTTCCGTATGGCCGTAAATCGAGCCGCAGAAGATCGCCACGGCCTGCTCCTCCGGCGTATAGCTGCTCCAGCGCTGATATTTTTCAATGAACCAGCCGATATTCTCCCGCCAGATAGGGCCGTGAAGCGGGCAGAGATAGTGAATGTCCAGCCCTGCCGCCTTTTTCAGCACATTCTGCACCGGCGTGCCGTATTTGCCGACAATGTTGGTGTAGTACCGGCGGGCATCATCCAGCCAGTCCCGTTCAAAATCCACCTCGTCGGCAAAAATATTGCCGTTTATGGCGCCGAAGGTTCCAAAGGCATCTGCGGAGAACAGGATTTTATCCGTTGTGTCATAGGTCATCATGACCTCCGGCCAGTGGACCAGCGGCGCCATGACAAAGGTCAGCTCATGCTTTCCAAGGGACAGGGTATCCCCCTCCCTCACCGTCTGAAAGCGCCCCTCCAGCTCCATAGGGAAAAACTGACGAATCATCCCCAGCGTCTTAGCGTTGCCGATAACAACCGCCTCGGGATGGCGCCCCAGCGCCGCGCCCAGCGTTGCCGCGTGATCCGGCTCCATGTGGTTCACGATGACATAGTTCAGTTCCCGGCCCTGCAGCGCGTATTCCAGATTTTCAAAAAAGCGGTCCGCGATGGCACTGTCCACCGTGTCCAGCAGGGCGGTCTTTTCATCCCGGAGCAGATAGGCGTTATAGGAAACGCCCCGGGGAATCGGATAGACATTTTCAAAAAGTGCCAGTCGGCGGTCAGAGCCGCCCAGCCAAATCAGGTCGGATGTAATATTCTTTGTGCAGTGCATATTCAATACCTCCATGGTTTTATCAAATCAGTCCTTGCGGACTTCCCCTCTATTCGCCTGTATTCTACCCGACTTTCCATAATATGTCTAATATTTTTTTACGATGACGCTAAAGCAGCGTCTGCATGGCTTCCCTTACACGATTCATGCAGAAAAAATGCCCCTGTCAAATGACAAGGGGCACTTTCTTCGTTCAACGCATTTCCTCCATTTTCCGATACAGCCACCGCAGCCCCTCCGGCAGACCGCCCAGTTGGTCGATCAGGCCGAGGCGCACCGCCTCCTCGCCGTACAGCACACTGCCGACATCCGCCGCCATATCGTCCTTTGCCAGCATCAGCGCTTGGAATTTCTCCGTCGAAATACTGCTGTGCCTCGCCACAAAGGCCACAATGCGCTCCTGAAGCCGCTGAAAATAGCTGTAGGTCTGCGGCGCGGCAATGACCGTCCCGCTCATCCGCACCGGATGAATCGTCATGGCGGCGGAGGACACCGCAAAGCTCCGCTGTGCCGCCACCGCCAGCGGAACGCCGATAGAGTGGCTCCCGCCTAAAACGATGGCGGCTGTCGGCTTGGTCAGCCCGGCAATCAGCTCCGCAATGGCAAGCCCCGCCTCTACATCTCCCCCCACCGTGTTCAGCAAAAACAGCACGCCATCCACCTCACGGCTCTCCTCCAGCTTGGCAAGCAGCGGCAAAATATGCTCATACTGCGTGGTTTTCGTTCCCGCCGGCGCTGCCGTATGGCCCTCGATCTGGCCGATAATCGCCATGGTATAGACTGTGCCGTGGGGCGTTTTTGTCATGGCAGACCCGAAATCCACCACGTTCTGTGCTGCGGCGCTTTCCCGGTCATCCCATGCGGTCGGCTGTGTCTGATACTCCTGCTTCAAACTGCATCCCTCGCTTTCCGGAATAGTGTCCGCAGTTTCGGATATTTTACGCATATCCGTGAATGCTTCTGGTAATTTTCGCAAAAAGGTGGTAAACTGATACCACTTAAATCCGAAAGGAAGGGATGCTATGCGAACACTGCTGAAGGGCGGCACCGTTGTTTCCGCCCGGGGTACCAGACGGGCCGATGTTCTTCTGGAAAATGGCCGTGTCAAGCAGGTTGGCCGCCTCATTTTGGGAAAGGCCGATCGCGTTGAGGATGTGGAGGGCTGTCTCCTGTTCCCCGGCTTTATTGACGCACATACCCACTTTGAGCTGGACGTCTGCGGCACCACTACGGCGGATGATTTTGCTTTCGGCAGCCGTGCGGCGCTGCGGGGCGGCACCACCACCGTCATTGACTTTGCCTGTCCCAATAAGGGTGAAAGCCTTCAGCACGGACTGGAGCTCTGGCACAGTAAGGCCGATGGCCGGACGTACTGTGACTATGGTTTCCACATGACCATTGATGACTGGAACGAAGCCATTCGCACAGAGTTGCCTGAAATGTTCCGCCAAGGCATCTCCTCCTTCAAGATGTACATGACCTACCCCGCCATGATGCTGGGTGACCGGGACCTGTACTGGGCGCTGAAGGAGCTGAAGCACCTCGGCGGCATCTGCGGTGTCCACTGTGAAAATGCCGGTGTCATTGACGGAATCATTGCCGAGAAAAAAACGGCGGGGCTGCTTGGCCCCGCCAGTCATCCGGAAAGCCGCCCGCCCTATCTGGAGGCCGAGGCCGTAAGCCGCCTTCTGCGAATCGCGCAGGCAGCGGATTGCCCGGTGGTCATCGTACACCTCACCAACGAGGAGGCTTTGAAGGAAGTGCAGCAGGCGCGGCGGCGCGGACAGACCGTGTATGTGGAGACCTGCCCGCAATATCTGCTTTTGGATGACAGCGTTTACTATAACCCCGATTATTCGCAAGCCGCCCGATATGTCTGCGCGCCCCCCATCCGCAGCAAGGAAAATCAGGAGGCGCTGTGGCGAGGACTGCGCCGTGGTGAGATTCAAACCGTTTCCACGGACCACTGCTCCTTTACGCTTGAACAAAAGGAAATGGGCCGGGAGGATTTTACAAAAATCCCCGGCGGACTTCCCGGCGTGGAAACCCGCGGCGAGCTGATTTACTCCTACGGCGTTGCGGCCAAAAAGCTGTCGCTTTCGCAGATGTGCAGAGTTCTCTGCGAAAATCCCGCAAAGCTGTACGGTCTCTATCCCCGCAAGGGCATTCTGGCCCCCGGCAGCGACGGTGATATTGTGGTCTATGATCCCGGCGACAGCCATGTGATTCGCGGCGAGGACTGCATTTCCAAGGCTGGCTACACGCCCTATGAGGGCTTTGTCACCGCAGGCGGCATCCGCTCTGTCTGGCTCCGGGGCCGCAAGGTTGTGGAGCACGGCACTGTCTTGGAAGACGCTCCCACCGGAATGTATCTTTCCCGTGGAAAATACAGCCTGTAATGTCATTTGCTTTTACAGCATTGTTGCGGTAAAAAAGAGGAACACGGCCCCATAGCCGCGTTCCTCTTTTCTTTTATCACGCTTCAGCAGCATCCGAGAGCAGGCGAAGCAACTGGTCTCGACCCTCGCCCTTTTCGGCAGAAAACGGCAGCAGAATATCCCGCTCCGTCAGCTCCAGCGTTTCCCGAATCAGAGCCAGCGCCGGTTTTACCTGACTTTTTTTCAGCTTGTCCAGCTTATTGGCCACCACGATCTCCGGGCAGCCGGTCTGGCGGAACCAATCGTGCATGGTCAAATCGTTTTCCGTAGGCCTGTGGCGGATGTCCACAATCAGAACGCCTGTGGTGATGGCGTCCGCCTCCCGCTGGAAATACGTTTCCATCAGCCGCGCCCAGCGCTCCTTTTCCGAGCGGGCCACCTTTGCATAACCATAGCCCGGCAGATCAACAAGATATGCCCTTCCGTCCAGTCGGAAATAGTTGATATGCGTCGTTTTTCCCGGGGAAGAACCCACATAGGCCAAATTTTTCCGGCCCACAAGACGGTTGATAACGGAGGATTTTCCCACGTTGGACCGTCCCGCAAAGGCAAACTGCGGCAGACCGTCCCGCAGGAAATCTTTCGGCTCGCCCGCAGAGCGCACAAACTCCGCTTTATTGAAATTCAGTGCCATCGCCTCTCCTTACTGCCGCATGGCCACTTCTGTGCCGCTTTCCACCGGAAGGAAGGCCGGTATCGCCTCTGCCTTCTTCTCCGCTTCTCGGCAGAATACCTCGTCAAATACCTGATCCACGTTTTCTACCGGCACAAACCGCAGGGCGGCGCGCACCGTCTGGTCGATTTCCTCTAAATCGCGGACATTGTCCTGGGGAATCAGTACGGTTCGGATGCCGTACCGCTTCGCCGCCATAGTTTTTTCCTTCAGGCCGCCGATGGGGAGCACGCGGCCTCGTAAAGTAATTTCGCCTGTCATAGCAATTCCGGCCTTAATTTTACGGTCTGTCAATACAGAAAGCATGGCAGTCGCCATGGCAATACCGGCAGAGGGGCCGTCCTTGGGAACTGCCCCCTCCGGGAAATGGACATGGATATCTCTGTTCTTATAGAAATCCGGGTCGATACCCAATGCCTTTGCCCGGCTTCGCAGGCAGCTATAGGCCGCTTGAGCGGATTCCTTCATCACATCGCCCAGGTTTCCGGTCAGCTCCAGCTTGCCGGAGCCCTCCATTACATTGACCTCTACTTCCAGAATTTCGCCGCCGGCCTCTGTCCATGCAAGGCCGTTCACCACGCCGATTTCCTCCCGGTCCACATGGACCGTCGGCGGATAGGGCTGCATATTCAGCAGCTTCGGCAGGTCTTTTTCTGTAACAGTCACTCGCTTTACAGCTTTTGTTAAAAGCTGCATATCCGCTTTTCGGCACAGTGCAGCCAGACGCCGCTCCAACTGACGGACACCGGACTCCCGAGTATAGTCCCGAATCACCGCCCGAACTGCTTCATCATCGATTCGCAGTACGCCCTTTTTCAGTCCGTGCTCCTTCATCTGCTTTGGCAGCAGATGATTCTTCGCGATTTGAATTTTCTCCTCATCGGTGTAGCTGGAAAGCTGAATGACTTCCATCCGATCCAGCATAGGCCGTGGAATCGTATCCAGTGAGTTAGCCGTGGTAATGAACATCACTTGCGAGAGGTCCAGCGGCACCTCCAGAAAATGATCCCGGAAAGCGTGGTTCTGCTCGCTGTCCAGCACCTCCAACAGCGCCGAGGCCGGGTCACCCCGGTAATCTCCGCTGAGCTTGTCGATCTCATCCAGCACCAGCAGCGGGTTCATGGTGCCGCTGCGACTGATGCCCTCTACGATACGTCCCGGCATGGCGCCGATATAGGTCTTGCGGTGGCCGCGGATATCCGCTTCATCCCGCACGCCGCCAAGAGAGATTCTGTCCAGCTTGCGGTTCAATGCCTTGGCAACAGACAGAGCAATCGAGGTCTTGCCCACGCCCGGAGGGCCCACAAGGCAGATGATCTGCCCCTTCCCCTCCGGGTTCATCTGGCGAACGGCAATGCTCTCTAAAATCCGCTCCTTCACCTTCTCCATGCCGAAGTGGTCACGGTCCAGCGCCCTGCGAACGGCGTCCACATTGACGCGCTCCTTAGTATATGTACCCCACGGCAGCTCAAGACATACATCCAGATAATTGCGAATCACAGACGCCTCCGCACTGACGTATGGCTGCTTTGCCAGCTTGTTGATCTCCTTTTCAAGATGCTGCCGCGTCTCGTCCTCCAGCTTCAGGCTCTCCAGCTTTTGACGGTACTCGTCGATCTCGCTGTCCTCGTCCTCGCCAAGCTCACCCTGAAGGACCCGAATCTGCGTCCGCAGAATTTGCTCCTTCTGCTGCTGAGCAAGCTCGTCCCGGACCTTGCCCTCCATCTGCCGCTCATAGCTCAGCACATCCCGCTCCCGGGCCAAGAAGCCGTTGAGCTTCCGTAGCCGCACCAGCGGAGACAGCTCCTCCAAAATAGCCTGCGTATCATCATAGCGCAGCGCCGTGTTCTGGGCGATAAAGTCCGCTAAAAAGCCCGGGTCCTGGCTGTCCAGCACCGTTGCCGTAACCTCCTCCGCCACATTACCGGCAAGCTGGGCGTAATCCTGAAACAGTCCGCAGGTCTGCCGGAGCAGCGCCTCCGTTCTGGGGGTATTGCTTACACCGGCGTTCTCCTCCACCAGCTCTACATGGCCCTGAAGATACGGCTCCGTCTGCCACAGGCGGCGCAGGCAGGCACGGCGTCCACCCTCCACCATGACCCGCAGAGAGCTTTTTCCCAGCCGCAATATCTGCGTCACACGGGAGACCGTTCCCATGGTGTAGAGGTCCTTTTCCGTTGGCTTTTCCACGCCGATCTCCCGCTGTGTCACCAGAAAGATCTCCTGTCCGGTCTCCATGGCGACCTCCAGCGCCTTAATGGAAATGCGGCGCTCTACGTCAAAGGTGAGATTTGTATGTGGAAATACCGTCAGGCCCCGAAGGGCCAGTACGGGAATATTCAAAGTATTGGGTTCCATAGTTCGCTCCTTTCAGGAGAATAAAGCAGGGGAAGCCGCGTGTCAACGCCCTCCCCCCTGTTGGCTGTGCGTATCACACAGGTTAAGATGCCGACATCGGCGTATCCGCCTCGTTCCGCGCCTCGGACTTTCCGGTATTCAGCTTCACGGAATAATTGATCTTATTGGAATCGTGCGTCAGCTCCGGCTCCGCCTTCCCCTCCACACAGTCCTTTGTCACAACTGCCTTGACCACCGTTTTGTCAGAGGGAATTTCGTACATGATCTTCGTCAGCAGACCCTCCATCACGGCCCGCAGTCCCCGGGCGCCGATGTTCCGCTCAATGGCCTTGTCTGCAATGGCGTTCAGCGCGTCATCCGTAAACTCCAGATCAACGTCATCGTATTCCATCAGCTTTTTATACTGTTTGACCAGCGCGTTCTTCGGCTCCGTCAGAATGCGGACCAAATCTTCCCGCTGCAGCGCGTTCAGCGGCGCGATCACCGGCAAGCGGCCCACCAACTCGGGAATGATACCGAACTTGAGAATGTCATGGGGCTGGACCTGCGCCAAAAGCTGGCTGACGTTCTTCTCCTTCTTGCTCTGGATATCCGCGCCAAAGCCCATGGTTTTCTGGTCCAACCGCTGCTCAATGATCTTTTCAAGACCGTCAAAGGCACCGCCGCAGATGAACAGAATGTTTTTGGTGTTCATCTGAATGAACTCCTGATGGGGGTGCTTGCGTCCGCCCTGCGGCGGCACGTTGGCTACCGTACCCTCCACGATTTTCAAAAGCGCCTGCTGTACGCCCTCACCGGAAACATCCCGGGTGATAGAGGTGTTCTCACTCTTACGGGCAATTTTGTCGATCTCATCGACATAAATGATGCCGTGCTCCGCGCGCTCCACATCAAAATCCGCCGCCTGCAGCAGTCGCAGCAGGATATTTTCCACATCATCGCCTACATAGCCAGCCTCTGTCAAGGTTGTGGCGTCGGCAATAGCGAAGGGAACCTTCAAAATTCGAGCCAGCGTTTGTGCAAACAGCGTCTTGCCGGAGCCGGTGGGGCCCAGCATCAGGATGTTGCTCTTTTGCAGCTCCACATCGTCCCCGCCGCCGAAATAAATGCGCTTATAGTGGTTGTATACCGCCACGGACAGCGCCACCTTCGCGGCCTCCTGCCCGATGACATATTCATCCAGCACCGTCCGAATTTCCCTCGGTGTCGGCAGCTGGTCGGGAATATCCTCCAGTGGTTCGGTCTCCGGGCCATCAAAGCCCTCATCCAGAATGCTCATGCAAAGCTGCACGCACTCATCGCAGATGCGGACACCGGGGCCCTGAATCATACGGTGGACCTGCTGCTCCCGCTTACCGCAAAAGGAACAGCGCAGGGCCTTCTTGCCTTCATCGCTCATGGTATTACCTCTTTTATCTCTTAGCAGTGATGATCTTATCCACCAGACCGAAGCTCCTGGCTTCCTCCGCGGTCATCCAGTGGTCCCGCTCGGAAGCAGCCTTGACCTCCTCGGCGGTCTTTCCGGTGTTGGACGCCAGAATCTCATTCAGGTTTTTCTTAATGCGGAGGAAATGCTCCACATCGATTTCCATGTCCGTCACCTTGCCCTGTGTACCGGCAGAGGGCTGATGAATCATGATCTCGGCGTTCGGCAGCGCAATGCGCTTGCCCTTGGCGCCGGAGGACAGCAGAAACGCGCCCATGGACGCGGCCATGCCTACGCAGATGGTGGACACATCGCACTTGACATACTGCATGGTATCGTAAATCGCCATGCCATCCGTAACGGAGCCGCCGGGGCTGTTGATATAAAGCTGGATATCCTTATCCGGGTCCTGCGCCTCCAGATACAATAACTGCGCCACCACCAGACTTGCCGTGGTCGCATTGACCTCCTCACCCAAGAAGATGATGCGGTCATTCAGCAAACGGGAAAAAATGTCATAGGACCGCTCACCGCGGTTCGTCTGCTCTACAACATAGGGTACTAAGCTCATAAAGATGACCTCCTTTTGTAACGCGGCACATATACAAGTGGGGTTGTAAAGGTGCCTGATAAACCATTCTCTCATGATACCACGGGTACCATGAGAGAATGTGTCGAATCTGTAAAATGTACCGTGATTCCTGTGAGAAAAAGTTTCGCCCTTATTCGGCGTCTTTCTTGGCGGTCTTCTTCGCGGCAGTCTTCTTGGCAGGCTTCTTTTCCTCGTCCTCGGCGGCCTCAGCCTTTTTGGCAGTCTTCTTGGCGGGCTTCTTCTCCTCACCCTCGGCAGCATCTTCCTTCTTGGCAGCGGCCTTCTTGGGCTTTTCGGCAGTCGCGCTGTCCACCACCACGGCCACGGCCTTCTGGGTCAGAATCTGATCGTGGACCTGCTCCTTGGAAAGATACTTCTTCACCATGTCCACATCCATGCCGAACTGCTCGGCCAACTTCTTGAACTCGGCCTCAACATCCTCATCGGATGCCTCGATGTTCTCGGCCTTGATGATGGCAGCGGTGGCCAGATCCATCTTCACCTGACGCAGCGCGGGCTCCTTGGCATCCTCCAGCAGCTTGGCGTCATCCATGCCGGTCATCTTCTTGTATTCCTCATAGGGGAACTGGCGGCTGATCTGGGCCTTGAAGTTGTCCAGATACTGATGTGCCTGACTTTCCACCATAACATCGGGGATATCAGCGGTGATATTCTCAGCCACCTGCGTCATCAGGTTCTCCTCAAACACGCGGTCGGCGTCCTTCTGGCGCTCCTCGGTGATCTTCTTCTTCAGATCGGCCTTGAGCTCCTTGAGGGTATCAAACTCTGAAACGTCCTTGGCGAACTCATCGTCCATGGCGGGGACTTCCTTCTCCTTGACCTCGTGGACCTTCACCTTGAACACAACGGACTTGCCGGCAAGGTCGGCGTGGTAATTCTCGGGGAATGTGATATCGATGTCCTTCTCCTCACCGGCCTTCATGCCGATGACCTGATCCTCAAAGCCGGGCACAAAGCTGCCGGAACCCAGCTCCAGACTGTGATTGGTGCCTTTACCGCCCTCAAAGGGAACACCGTCCTTGAAACCCTCAAAGTCGATGACAGCAGTATCGCCACTCTTAGCCTCGCGCTCCACACTGACAAGACGGGTATTGCGGTCAGCCAACTGCTTCAAGCGATCTTCCACATCGGCGGCAGCGACCTTCACCTCGGGCTTCTCAGCCTTCAGGCCCTTGTACTCGCCCAGCGTCACCTCGGGATACACGGGAGCGGTCGCCTTGAACGTAAAGCCGTCCTTCGTGACCTCACCCACCATTTCAACAGCGGGATAGCCGATAACCTGCAGCTTCTCCTGCTCCACAGCAGCCTCATAGGCCTCGGGGAACGCAATATTGATGGCCTCCTCGAAAAACACCTCGGCGCCATACATCCGCTCGATCATCTTGCGGGGGGCCTTGCCGGGGCGGAAGCCCGGAATACTGATCTTCCGGCGCATCTTCTGATATGCCTTTTCAACAGCAGCCTCAAACGCGGCAGCGTCCACCTCGATGGTCAGCGCCACCATGCTCTTTTCAAGTTTTTCGCAGCTCTTAACAGTCATGTTTGTTTATTCCTCCGTTCATCATGGGTGTATGACCCATATCCATGGGCGTGTTCACCCATACGTTTTTGTATTTTACCAGAAATATTTTGAAATTACCAGTCTTTTTTCTATAAATCGCAAATTTTTTTCGGTTCAAAGCCCAGATAGTCCCCCGAGATGAGCGAAAACACTGTTTTCCCGTATTTCCCCTCCATCCGGCGGCGAATCACAGGGCCGTGCAGATGCCCGTAGTAGCAGAGCTCCACATTGTATTGCTCCAGCAGCGCCAGTATTTCCGGGCATTGATACCCCTGATACATGGGCGGATAATGCAAAAAACAGTAGATAGGCTTGTCTCCCGCCGCCTTTAAAGAGGTCTCCAGCCGCAAAAGCTCCCGGTTCAGCACCTTCGCGTCATGAGGCTTCTGTTCCTCCTCCAAAAACCAGCCGCGGGTGCCGCAGATGGCGTGGTCGCCGTAAAAGGCACAGTTATTGTGCAGCAGCGACAGCGTGTGAAACCCGTTCTTTTCGCAGAACGTGCGGAACTTTGCCGCGGTGGCCCACCAGTAATCATGATTTCCCTTGATGAGATATTTCTGACAGGGAAACTGCTCTAAAAAGCGAAAATCCTCTGTCGATTCCTCCAGTGTCATGCCCCAAGAGGTATCCCCCGCCAGCACCAGCACATCCTCGGCCTTCAGCCGGCTCAGTGAGGCGTGTATTCGCTCCGTATAGTTTTCCCAAGCGGAGCCGAACACCTCCATGGACTTGTTGCTGTTCAGGGACAGGTGCAGATCACCCATGGCATAAAGCGCCACGGCGCACCTCCTTTCAATTTTGAGTTCGTCTTATTTTAAAAAGTCCAGCACCGCCGTTTCCATGGCCTGCTTTTCCACCGTCTTATCAAAACGGCGCGGCTTTCCCCGCAGCGCCGCCAGACGCTGGGGCACCGGCACGCCGGTTGCCTCGTGAAGCTGGTCCAGCAGCTCCAATCCGCTGCCGACAGGCGTTTTCCCGATGGCAGTCAGCACCGGGCCGCAGAATTTATAAGGTGACGCCGTGGAAACAAACACCGTCAGCGTTTTATCGCTGGAGGCGCGGCGGTACTGCTCCATGACCTGTGCCGCCACAGCCGTGTGCGTATCAATGAGATAGCCATA
>ERZ1673703.2226-NODE-2226-length-12720-cov-11.529728_pt1 | contig 12720 bp, 8 predicted proteins | sample MGYA00580233_ERZ1673703 | MGnify/ENA primary metagenome ERZ1673703 (study PRJEB41218, sample SAMN15661748) | gut metagenome | host: Homo sapiens | place: Canada: London | collected 2015-08-20/2019-03-30 | study: EMG produced TPA metagenomics assembly of... | reverse complement strand
GTCCCTCCGGCACTGAGCCGAAGATCAAGACCTACTTCACCACTCTGGGCAAGGATCTGGCTGAAGCACAGGCACAGAAGGATGCCCTGGCTGCTGCCATCGAGCCGATCCTGAAGTAAACTCCATCAAGAACAAGTTTGTGCCCCTCTGCTGTGTGCAGAGGGGCATTTTTGCTGTAGAATATTGGTTGCAGTTTGGGAAGTTATACGCTATAATAAAATATGGCTTACTATAGGAATCGGGCAGGTGAAAAAATTGGAAAAGAGAGTATCTGCAGTACTGGTGGCGGCGGGGTCTTCCACACGCATGGGCTTTGACAAGCTCAGCTTTGATCTGGGCGGCGAGACCGTGCTGCACCGCAGCATCCACGCGTTTGAACAGGATCCGCTTGTCACGGAGATCGTGCTGGTGGCCGGTAAGAACCGCGCCTTTGTGGAGCAGCAGGCAGCAGACTGCACAAAGCCTGTGCAGATCGTAACGGGCGGCACCACCCGCGCCGAGAGCGCAAAAAACGGCGTGCTGGCGGCAGCAGGGGAGCTTGTGGCAGTGCACGACGCGGCAAGACCCTTCGTCAGTCAGGCCGTCATCACAGCAGCGCTGGAAGCAGCGGCCCGGTGCGGCGCAGCTGCACCCGCCGTACCGGTAAAGGATACCATCAAGGCTGCAGCGCACGGCAACGGAAAGACCGTACCGGATGCCTGCCTTGTGTACACAACGCCCGACCGCAGCACCCTGTATGCGGTGCAGACCCCTCAGTGCTTTGACCGCGCAGAGTACCTTGCTGCGCTGGAAGAGCTGGATGCCGAAAAAGCCCGCCTTGTCACCGACGACTGCAGCCTGTTCGAGCTGACCGGCCGCGCCGTGCAGCTGACGCAGGGCGATTACGCCAATTATAAGATCACGACCCGCGAGGACTTGCCCCGCCCGGAACAGAAAGAGGAACACAAAATGCGCATTGGACATGGTTATGACGTGCACCGTCTGGTGGAAGGCCGCAAGCTGATCCTGGGCGGCGTGGAAGTGCCTTTTGAAAAAGGCCTGCTGGGCCACTCGGATGCAGATGTGCTGGCCCATGCGGTGATGGATGCTGTGCTGGGTGCCGCTGCGCTGGGGGATATCGGCCAGCATTTCCCGGACAATGACCCGGCCTACTCCGGTGCCGACAGCCTGAAGCTGGCCCGCCGTGTGGCCGAAATTTTAAAGGAGCACGGCTTCCGCATTGAAAATATCGACGCGACGCTGTTGTGTCAGCGGCCCAAGCTTGCGCCGTACATTCCGGCCATGCGCCAGAATCTGGCCGATGCCTTCGGCCTGCCGGTGGACGCTGTGAGCGTAAAGGCCACTACCGAGGAACATCTGGGCTTTACCGGTGAGGGGCTGGGCATTGCCGCCCACGCTGTTGCCCTGATCGAAACACTGTAAACGGGAGCGTGTACCAATGACTCTGAACGCGATCATTGCAAATTTCCAGACCTTCAAACTGGTCGATTTGCTGGATATCATCATCATTTCCTTCCTGATTTACCAGCTGCTGGGCATTGTCAACCGCACCCGCGCCGGCCAGCTGTTCAAGGGTGCGCTGCTGGTGATGGCCGTCTATCTGGTGGCAGAAACGCTGAACATGCGTACCGTCACATGGCTGCTGAACTCACTGCTGCAGGTGGGCCTGCTGACGCTGGTGGTGCTGTTCCAGCCGGAGATCCGCCGTGCTCTGGAGCGCATGGGCCAGACCGACCAGTGGGCCGCCAAGCTGTTCAATGTCAAAGGCCGCTACAACGATCCCAGCCTGAAGGGTGCATGGCGCAGCGCCATCATTGCCATCTGCGATGCGGCAGAGCGCTTTTCTGAGACCAAGACCGGTGCACTGATCGTGCTGGAACGCCACACGAACCTTTCGGAGATCGTGCGCACCGGCACGCCGGTGAACAGTGCGGTCAATCTGGAAGTGCTGGGCACCATTTTCTACGAGGGCACGCCCCTGCACGATGGTGCTGCCATCATTGAGAATGGCCGCATCAAAGCCGCGGGCTGTGTGCTGCCGCTTTCCAACAATCTGGATCTTGGCAAGGATATGGGCACCCGTCACCGCGCCTGCCTTGGCATTGCCGAAAATTCCGATGCAATTGCCATCGTGGTCAGCGAGGAGACCGGCATCATCTCCATGGCAAAGAACGGCGTGCTGATCCGCCACTTTGACCGGCAGACCCTGTATACCCGTCTGGTGGATGAGATGATCCCTAAGGAGACCACCACCGAAAAGACGACGGTCAGCGGCTGGCGCGGTCAGCTGGACCGTCTGTGGAAATGGGTCAGCCAGAAGGAGGACGATGCGCAATGAACAACGAACCCAACAAGAAAAATGGCGCAAAGCCTGCGGTCGCCCATAAGAAAAACATTCTGGACGACCGCCGCATCCGGCTGGCACTTTCGGTGCTGGGCGCCATCGTTGCATGGATGGTGGTCACCATCATCGTGCAGCCCGGCACCAGCAACACCATCTACAATGTGCCGGTGGATTATACCTACGATTCCGCTGCTTACACCTCCCGGGGCCTGAGCATCGTCAGCGCCGAGGATAAGACCGTGAACCTGAAAATCTCCGGCGACGGCTACACCATCGGCGGGCTGACGGCTTCCGACTTTGTGGTCTACCCGGATTTTTCCAGCGTACGCGACAGCGGCGAAAAGACCCTGCGCCTGCTGGTACGCGGTGCCAACGGCCTGCTGAACGGTGTGACCGTGACCATGGAAGGCAATGACAACACGGTGGATGTGGTGTTTGACGTGGTGGAGGAAAAGACCCTGCCCGTTACCATTACCACCAACTACCTGACCATCGCGGACGGCTATATCCTTTATAGTACGGATGTTTCCAAGGAGAATATCACCCTTTCCGGCCCCAGCAGTGAGCTGAATAAAGTTGCTACCTGCACTGCAGAGGTGACCTACAGCGGCGAACTGACCGAGTCCATCACGCTGAACACGCCGCTGCGCTTCTATACCTCCGGCGGCAAGGAAGTCAAGTTTGAGTACACGGAGCTGGAAGAGAACAGCGTGGATGTGACCTTGCAGGTGTACAAGATGGCAACGCTGCCGGTGGACGTGAATTTCATCAATGCACCGCGTGATTTTGATGATTCGATGCTGGTATATGCACTCAGCCGCAAGCAGCTCAAGGTGGCAGGTCCGGCAGATAAGATCGATATGCTGTCCACGCTGCCCATCGGCAATATCGACCTTTCCACCTTTGCACTGAACAAGAGCTATGAGCTGCCCATCGACCTGCCCGCAGACATCTATCTGCTGGATAACATTTCCACCATAACGGTCAGCTTTGACTGCTCCAATCTGGGAACCAAGACCATGAACCTGCCCAATACCTGCGTGCAGGTGGTCAACCTGCCCTCTACCTACCAGCTGACGGTGCAGACCGAACGCCTGATGAATGTAACGCTCTGCGGCCCCAAGGGCGCGATCGAAACGTTGACCCCGGAGCAGGTGGTCATTGAGATCGATGCCGAGGATTTCTCGGTGGCAACGGGCGAGCAGAACATCGCCTGCCGCCTGTATGTGCCCTCCAACGGCAAGATCTTTGCACTGGGCAGCTATGTGCTGCAGTGCCGCATTGAAAGCAACTGATAAAAAGGAACACACTGTACTATGATTCTCGTTCGCAACATCCGTCTGCCGCTCTCCGCCGGGGAACCGCAGGCATTTGAAAAGGCCCTGCGGGAGGCACGCATCCCCCGCGCAAAGGTGCAGCATCTGGGCGTGGCAAAGCTGTCGGTGGACGCCCGCCGCGGCCAGCCCAAGCTGGTGTACACCGTGGCTGTCACCCTGAAAAACGAAGCCGAAGAACCCGCCTTTGCCGGGGCATCGGCCAACGTGTCCCTGCACAGCAGGACCGACTTCCGGGTGCAACGGGGCACGCAGAAGCTGCCCCACCGCCCGGTGGTGTGCGGCCTGGGGCCTGCCGGTCTGTTTGCGGCGCTGCTGCTGGCCCGGCAGGGCTACCGGCCCATCGTGCTGGAGCGCGGCCCGGCGCTGGACGAGCGGGTGCAGGCGGTGGAACACTTTTCCGCCACCGGCGAGCTGGACCCCAACGCGAACATCCAGTTCGGTGAGGGCGGCGCAGGCACCTTCTCGGACGGCAAGCTGACCACCCGCATCGGTGACGAGCTGTGCGGCCTTGTCACGGAAGTGTTTTTGCAGCACGGTGCCCCGGCGGAGATCGCCTGGAAGCAGAAGCCCCATGTGGGCACCGACCTGCTGCGGGGGGTCATCACCTCCATCCGCAAGGAGATCGAATCCCTGGGCGGTGAGGTGCATTTCAACACGGCTCTCACCGGTCTGGAACAGAAAAACGGACACATTACCGGAATTTTCACAACGGATGGTTCCTTTGCCTGCGAAGCACTGGTGTTTGCGGTGGGCCACTCGGCCCGCGATACCTTTGCCATGCTCATGGACAGCGGCCTTGTGCTGGAGTGCAAGCCCTTCAGCGTGGGCTTCCGCGCAGAGCATCTGCAGAGCGAGATCGAAAAGAGCCTGTATCACGAGGCGGCAGGCCACCCGGCCCTGCCCCGCGGCGAATACCAGCTGTCCCAGCATGTGGGGGAGCGGTGCGTGTATACCTTCTGCATGTGCCCCGGCGGGCAGGTGGTGGCCTCGGCCAGTGAGGAAGGCCGTGTGGTGACCAACGGCATGAGCTACCACGCCCGCAGCGGCAAAAATGCAAACGCCGCCGTGGTGGTGAGCGTGAACGGCACCGACTTTGCAAACGACCCCCGGCAGGCCATCGCGTTCCAGCGGGAGCTGGAAGCAAAGGCCTACGCGGCAGGCCGTGCGGCCGGGCCTTACGCCGCCCCGGCCGAGAACATCCGGAGCTTTCTGGAGGGCAAAGGCCAGCTGCACATCGGCAGCGTGGAACCGACCTACGACCGCGGCGTGACCGCAGCCGACCTGGGCAGCCTGCTGCCTGCGGAGCTGGCCGACACCCTGCGGGCCGGTCTGCGTGCCTATGAGCACAAGATCGCGGGCTACACCGCACCGGATGCCATCCTCACCGGCCTGGAGACCCGCACCAGCAGCCCGGTGCGGCTGAAGCGGGAAGAGAACTTCGAGTGCACCCAGCTGGCAGGGCTTTACCCCTGCGGCGAGGGCGCAGGATATGCGGGCGGCATCATGAGCGCCGCCGTGGATGGCCTGCGGGTGGCCCGCGCCATCATCAGCCGGTATGCACCGGCAGAAGGGTGAGAAGAATTTGATGAACGATCGTGAAAACGATACAATGAGAGAAAATGAGGGCCGTCAGGTGCAGCAGGAGCTGGAAAACCAGCTGCGCGCCTTTGGCGATACCGTGTCGGATGCCTTTGCCCATGGCTTTGAGGGCAAAGGGGAGGATATTGGCGACCGCGCCTATGGTGTGGGCCGTGCGGCGGTGAATGCTGCAAACTTTGGCCTTGGCGAAGCGGCAAAGGCGTTCCGCAGCCGCCGGGAGGAATACTATCGCAGCCGCCAGAATGTGCAGAATACGAAAAAACAGGGCTTGAATGAGGACAATATCAACGCGCAGGCCGCAGGTGTTTCCGGCTGGTTCCGGCAGATGTTCGGCAAGGCAGAGACGACCCCGGCAGACGAGATCCGCGCCAGTGCCAAAAAGCGCTACAGCGCAGGCTGCGCATTGCTGGCAGTCGGCATCACGTTTACGGTGATCTTTGGCATCACGGCGGTTTCCTGTCTGGGTGCGGCGGGCCTGTTTACGCCCAATGCGGCGGTTCTGCAGGCTCTTCTGCAGGACAGCTTTATGGCTGAAAATGCTGCAGCCATGGGCAGCTTTGCGCTGGGGGCGGTGCGGATCACCGGCTGGTGCTTTGCGGCTGTCACCGCCGTGTTCGTGTGGATGATCACTGCCGGTGCATCCCGCCTGAAGGCCAGCAAGACGCTGCTCCGTCTGGCCGAGGCAGCAGAAGGCTTTGACTGCAAAAAGGGCCTGCCGCTGGAAGCCGTGGACGAGAAAAAGGCCCGTGCCCTCAAGCGGGTGCGCAGATTCATCCGCAATGGCTGGCTGAGTGCATGGGTGGACGAAAAAGCGGAAAAGCTTTACCTGACTGCTGAGGATTACCGTGCCGCGCAGGAAGCTGCCGCAGCCTCCAAGGCACCGCCGCAGCCGGAACCGGCGACAGAAAAAACAGACGATGTGCCACTCAATCTTGAGACAGCGCGCCGCTTTGCCGCCGTGCTGCAGCAGGAAAAACAGCTGATGCAGGATGCGCAGGGCCGCGAAGAGCTGGACCATATGCAGACCACCACCACTGCCATCTGTGACTGGCTGGAAGCACACCCGGAAAGCCTGCCCAAGGCCCGCCGCTTTGCGGAATACTATATCCCCACCACCCTCAAGCTGCTGCACACCTACAACGATGTGCAGGGCCAGCAGGGCGAAAACGCCGAGACCATCCGCCGCGATATCGCGGGCATCCTTCACACGCTGAATCAGGCCTACGACACCCTGTATGATACGCTGCTCTCGGATGTAGCGATGGATGTCTCTTCTGAGATCGCTGCCCTGCAGGGAATGCTGGCCAACGACGGCCTGACGGGAGGAAATTTTGAATGACCTACCGTGCATGGAATCTGAAGCCGCTGGACCGTGCCGCGCTGCGGGAGCTGACGCAGGCGATTGCGGAGCAGGCCACCGAAGAACTGGAATATAACGCACAGAACGACGAGCCGTGGAGCGAGCAAAAATATGCGGCCGCCCTTGCCGCCCAGCAGAAGGAAAATGCCCTGTTGGCGGGCGTGCTGACGGCACGCGGCATTACCGACCCTACCGAAGCACTGACCCTGCTTGCCGGTGAGGAAGAGTTGAGCGACCCTTCGCTGCTCACCGATATGGACAAGGCCTGCGAGCGCATCTGGCGGGCCATTGACGAGGGCGAGACCATTGTGGTGTTCGGCGATTATGACGTGGACGGCGTGACGGCCACGGCCCTGCTGTACCAGCATCTCAAGGGCATGGGGGCTACCGTAAAATGTATGCTGCCCAGCCGCGAGGGCGACGGCTACGGCCTTTCGCGCAATGCCATCCGTTCCATCCACGATAAGGGCTGCAAGCTGATCGTGACGGTGGATAACGGCATTTCTGCTGTGGAAGAAGCCGATTATGCCGCTGAACTGGGCATTGACCTGATCATTACCGACCATCATCTGCCGCCGGAAACTCTGCCCAAGGCCATTGCCGTGGTAGACCCCCGTCGTGAGGACGATACCAGTCCCTTCAAGGGCCTGTGCGGTGCGGGCGTGGCGTTCAAGCTGTGTGCCGCACTGGATGGCTGCCCGCCGGAAGAAATGCTGGACTACTGCGGCGACCTTGCCGCTGTGGGTACTGTGGCGGACGTGATGCCGCTTACCGGCGAAAACCGCACCCTTGTCAAGGCTGGCCTGCGCCAGCTGCAGAACACGGACCGTCCGGGTCTGGAAGCGTTGCTGGAAGAGGTGGGCCTTGCGGGCAAACCGGTCACCGCAGAAAATGTCAGCTACGCCATTGCGCCCCGCATCAATGCGGCTGGCCGCATGGACAACGCTGTTACGGCTTTGCAGCTGGTGATGTGTGAGGACCCGGACCGCGCCGCAGAGCTGGCCCATAAACTGAACGAGATCAATACAAAGCGTCAGGAGACAGAGCTGCAGATCTTCAAGGCCGCGCAGGAACTGCTGGAACAGGAACCGGAGCGGCTGGAAGACCGCGTGATGCTGCTGTGGGGCCGCGATTGGCACCCCGGTGTCATTGGCATCGTGGCATCCCGGCTGGTGGAACGCACCGGCCGGCCTGTGATCGTGGTGACGATCGACGAGCACGGCGAATGCAAGGGCAGCGGACGCAGCGTGCAGGGCTTCAATTTGCATGCCTGCATTGGTGCCTGCGCAGATCTGCTCATCCGCTACGGTGGCCATGCCATGGCTGCGGGCCTTTCGGTGCGGGAAGAAAATCTGCCCGCTCTGCGCCGCCGCCTGAACGACTGGGCAGCACGGGAATGCCCGGTGCTGCATACCACCCCGCTGGAGTGCGACCTGCCCATCCATCTGGACCGTGTGACCGTGGAAAGTGTGCGGAAGCTCGACCAGCTGGCTCCCTATGGGGCCGAGAACCCGACCCCGGTGTTCCTTTTGCAGAACGCCGTGCTGGATGGGGTATACCCGGTATCGGAGGGCAGGCACAGCCGCCTGCGCCTGCGGCAGGGCAATGCCAGCGTGTATGCCGTGTGGTTCGGTATGCCGCCGGAACAGCTGCCCTATGCCATGGGCGATGTGGTGGATGCTGCGCTGAACCTTTCGGTCTACGATTCGCCCCGGGGCGCACAGCTTTCGGGCCGCATTCTGGACCTGCATCCGGCAGGGCTGGGCACAAAGCTTGCGGAGCAGGCTGCTTTTGTGGTGGCGCTGCGCCGCGGCACACCCCTGACTGAGGAACAGAAAAAGCTTATTACGCCTGAGCGTAGTGATATCGTCACAGTGTACCGTGAGCTGCAGGCGCGCCGCTGGCACGCAGAAGATCTGCAGCCGCTGTGCGCAAAACTGGGCGAGGAAAATACAGGCAAAACACTGGTGGCGGTCACGGCCTTGGAACAGGTGGGACTGATCGCCACGGTGGAAAAGGGTGGGGCAAAATATCTGGAGCTTGTGCCTGCGCAGAGCAAAAAGAACCTTGCGGATGCCCCGGTCCTGAAATGTTTGGAGGGAATGTAACATGCCAGAGGGAAAGAAAACTGCTGTCCCGGCACCGAAGCCGGTGCGGGAAGAGGATCTCTACTCCGCAAAGACCCACCTGCATCAGCCGGTACCGGTGCAGGAAACGGCTACCGTTTCTGCAACAGCACAGCTGGCCGATGCCCCGGAAGGCGCGCTGCCTTCGGAGGTGCGGCCGGAGATCGTTACCTGGGAAAAGCTGTGTGAGGCCATCAAGGCCAGTGGCCGCTCCTACAATATGGAGATGATCAAAAAGGCATATGACCTTGCCAACACTGCCCACAAGGGGGTGTGCCGCCGCAGCGGCGAGCCGTATATCTGCCATCCGCTGGCTGTGGCACGACTGGTGCTGGATCTTGGCATGGACTCCGAGAGCATTGCTGCGGCCCTGCTGCACGATGTGGTGGAGGACACTCCCACTACACTGGACGACCTGAAAGCCGCCTTTGGCGAGGAAGTGGCCCTGCTGGTGGACGGCGTGACCAAGCTGACCAAGATCCAGTTCTCTAACATTGAGGAACTGCAGGCTGAAAACCTGCGCAAGATGCTGCTGGCCATGAGCCGCGATGTGCGCGTGATGATCATTAAGCTGTGCGACCGGCTGCACAACATGCGCACCGGTGATGCATGGCCGGAACAGAAACGCCGCGATAAAGCCCGCGAGACCATGGAGGTGTATGCCCCCATCGCCAACCGTCTGGGCATCCTGAACGTGAAGGAAGAGCTGGAAGACCGCAGCCTGCATTACCTTGACCCTGTGGGCTACGAGGAGATCAGCCGGATGCTCAGTGAGCGTGCAGGCGAGGAGTTCCTTGCAAAGGTGTCCGGTGTGATCGAGCGGCGGCTGGCCGAAAGCGGCATTGAGGGCGCTACCATCAAGCGCCGCGTCAAGAGCATTTACGGCATCTATCGCAAGACCATCATGCAGAACAAGTCCTTTGATGAGATCTACGATATCTATGCGGTGCGTGTCATTCTGGATACGCTGGCCGAGTGCTACAGCACTCTGGGCCTCATCCACGATATGTACCACCCGCTGCCCAACCGCTTCAAGGACTATATCTCCACCCCCAAGCCCAACGGCTACCAGAGCCTGCACACCACGGTCATCGGTCACGAGGGCATCCCCTTCGAGGTGCAGATCCGCACCCGTGCCATGGACGAGCAGGCGGAGTACGGCGTTGCCGCACACTGGAAGTACAAGGAGGGCCTGGGCGGCCACGACAAGCTGGACGAGCGTCTGGCCTGGGTGAGCCAGCTGCTGGAAAACCAGCGCGTCAGCGAGGATTCCGGCAACCTGCTGCATGACCTCAAGAGCGACCTGCTGCCGGAGGAAGTGTTTGCCTTCACCCCCAAGGGCGATGTGATCAACCTGCCCACCGGTGCCACCTGCATCGACTTTGCCTACGCCATCCATTCGGCGGTGGGCAACCGCATGGTGGGCTGCAAGGTGAACAACCGCATGGTGCCCATCGACCACATCGTTTCCACCGGCGAGATCATCGAAGTGATCCTTGGCCCGGCGGACAAAGGCCCCAGCCGCGACTGGCTCAAGATCGTGCGCACCAGCGAAGCGAAGAGTAAGATCCGAAACTGGTTCAAAAAGATGCGCCGCGAGGAAAATATCACGCAGGGACGTGATGCATTGGCCCGTGAGCTGCGCAGGGAAATGATCATCATTCCGGACGACCAGCTGGACGATTTTATCAACAGCTGTTCCCGCCGCCTGCGCCAGAACAATGCCGAGGAGCTTTATGCCGCCATCGGCTACGGCGGCATGACCATTGCCAACTGCCTGCCCAAGCTCAAGGAGGAGTGGCAGAAGCTGAAAGCTTCGGAGGAAAAGGCCGGGGAAGACCTGCCCAAGGTGGACCTGAGCCGTGTGCACGCTACCGACGGCGTGGTGGTGGAAGGCTTCGATAACACCCCCATCAAGTTTGCCAAGTGCTGCAGCCCGCTGCCGGGCGACCCCATCGTGGGCTTTATCACCCGCGGCTTTGGCGTTTCCATCCACAAGCAGAGCTGCGTGAACGCCATTTCCAGCATGAAGGATCCCACCAACGCCCCCCGCTGGGTCAAGGCGTACTGGGCCGACAGCGTCAAGGACAGCTATAAGGCCGGCATTGAGATCATCGCGCTGAACCGCAACGAGCTGCTGCAGGATGTGCTGGCTGCGCTGGCGGATATCCGGGTGCCCATCTATGCGGTGAACGCCCGTCAGGTGGAAAACAACTGCGCCATGGTCAGTCTGACCATCGGCATCAACAATACCGAGCACCTCAACCGTGTGGTCGCAAGACTTTCCAAGGTGAAGGACGTGCTCAAGGTGACAAGGAGCTAAAACATGCGTGCAGTCATTCAGGCGGTGTCTTCCGCCAGTGTGCGGGTAAACGGCGGTGAGCCGCGGGCCATCGGGCCGGGCCTTATGATCCTGCTGGGTGTCAGGGATACCGACAGTCTGGACATCGTGCCCAAGCTTGCCGATAAATGCGCGGGCCTGCGCATCTTTCCGGACGCAGAGGGCAAGCTGAATCTCAGCGCAAAGGACCTTGGCTATTCGGCTCTGGTGGTGAGCCAGTTCACCCTTTACGGCGACACGAAAAAAGGCTACCGGCCCAGCTTTATCAAGGCCGCAAAGCCGCCGCTCTCCGTGGATGCTTACGAGCTGTTCCTTGCAGAGATGAACAAACAGGGCCTGAAGGATGTTCAGCACGGCGAGTTTGGCGCGGACATGCAGGTGGCTCTTGTGAACGAAGGACCCTGCACCATTATCATCGATACCGACGAGTGGAAGAAAAAGGAGTGACCGCCATGCAGGCTTTTCATATTCCGGGCGCTGCGCCGCTGTATACCAATACCTTCCTGCTCATTTCCGACGCAGGCCATGCCGTGGTCATTGATCCGGCGGCAGATGCGCAGACCTACGATAAAATTTTAAAGGAAAACAATGCGCAGCTCACCACCATCCTGTGCACCCACGGCCACTACGACCATGTGGGCAGCGCCGAAGCCTTGCGCACCGAGTGGAACGCAAAGCTCTACTGTGAGGCTGCCGACCTTGCAGGCGACCGCATGTATCCGCTGAGCGCAGCGGACTGCGGCTACGCAGAAGGGGAGACTGTCTCGGTAGACGAGCTGCAGTTCACAGTCTGGCACACGCCCGGCCATACGCCCGGCGGCGTGGTGCTGCTGTGCGGCGAGTATCTCTTCTGCGGCGATACCCTGTTTGCAGGCAGCATCGGCCGTACCGATCTGGAGGGCGGTAGCAGTGCACAGATGGCCGAGAGTCTGCGTAAACTGGCAAAGCTGCCCATCCCGCGCGGCACGCAGGTGCTGCCCGGCCATGGCGAGTTCTCCACCTTTGGCGATGAACTGGACAACAATTACTTCATCCGCAGCGCTGTGCGCGGCAACAATGATTTATTTTAAAGAGTGAACAACATGAAGATTTATATTACCGGCCTGCCTTCCGGCTACGAAGTGGAGCATCTGGTGCGTTTGTTTTACCCCATGGCACCGCTCACCCTCACCCCACCGGAGAACGCCGAGGACTGCGTCTGGGCAGAAAAAACGCCGGACGGCCTGCATGCACTGGTGCGTCAGGACGGCAGAAGTGCTGAACGACACGCACCGCTGCCCGCGCCTGTGGAACAGGGCGGCGAGACCCCGGAGTTCAGCCTTGCCAGCCTGACCTATGATCTGCTGCGGGATTGGACCGGCATCCGCCCGCCATGGGGCAAAATGACCGGTGTGCGCCCGGTGCGGCTCATCCACGACAAGCGCGCCGCAGGCTGGACGGAAGCGGAGATCGACCACTTTTTCCTTGACCGGTTCGACTGCTCCCAGCAGAAATACCAGATGGCCAAGGCCATTGCCGACCTGCAGGAGCCGATTTTGAAAGTGGGCAATGAACCCGGGACCTACAGCCTGTACATCGGCATCCCGTTCTGCCCGTCCCGGTGCAGCTACTGC
>ERZ1673703.2187-NODE-2187-length-12916-cov-5.284970_pt1 | contig 12916 bp, 10 predicted proteins | sample MGYA00580233_ERZ1673703 | MGnify/ENA primary metagenome ERZ1673703 (study PRJEB41218, sample SAMN15661748) | gut metagenome | host: Homo sapiens | place: Canada: London | collected 2015-08-20/2019-03-30 | study: EMG produced TPA metagenomics assembly of... | reverse complement strand
TTCTCCATGTTCAAAGTTACGGTATAAGATGCATTCATTTAATCTAGCCATTTTTATTACTTCCTTCTTACCTTGTTGTTTTATCTTATTGTTCTGCTGTGAGTGGTATAATTATTTCGAAAACGATGTACCAGAGTGTGTTTGAAAAATGCTTTACGCAAAATATGCCGCAAAGTGGGACGTGCAGATTGTGGAAATGATTTTTCAAACACGCTCTGGCATTATGGAAATGATTTTTAATAATTTCCCAAAATTCTCATTCTGTCAGCTTCTGCCTCAATTCCTCTCAGGGCATTCTTCACTGCACTGTCCTTTAAATTTCCCTCGAAATCAACAAAAAAACGGTACTGCCAGTTCTTCCCTGTGATCGGGCGGGATTCAATCTTCGTCATATTCAGTCCATTATAAATAATGTGAGACAACATATTGTAAAGAGTTCCGCTCTCATGATGCAGTTCAAAGAAAATACTGATCTTATGTGCATCCTTCACATAGATCGGTTTCTTACTCACGATCACAAAACGTGTGGCATTCTGTCCGTTATAGCAGATATTCTCAGCCAGGATCTTCAGTCCGTAAAGCTCTCCTGCCTGTCTGCTGGCAATAGCTGCCTGCGTCTTGTCATTGTCTTCTTTTATCTTCTTGGCAGAACCGGCAGTATTTTCCATCTCTTTCTTCTTCCAGTCCGGATGAGATTCCAGATATTTTCCACACTGGGAAAGTGCCTGAGGATGAGAACATACCTGTCTGATATCCTCCAGTTCAGCATCCGGCAGTCCCAGAAGTACATGCTCCGGACGGATGATCTGTTCTCCTACAATGCTAAGCTCATACTCTGTAAGAAGATCATAAATATCAGCAACAATACCGGCAGTTGTATTCTCAATGGGAAGTACCGCATAGTCTGCTCTTCCCTCCACAACTGCTTCCATTGCATCGCGCCAGGTTTTTACATGAAAACTCTCAATATCGTCCTGGAAATATTCCCTCATTGCAGCATAGCTGTATGCACCTTCCACACCCTGAAAGACAACTCTTACATCTTTCAGCGGAAGTGCATCTACCATTTCCAGTTTCTCATCGTCCTCGATTCCATGCTCTGTGAGAAGCTGATACTGTCTCTTACGGCTGATCGCCATGATCTGCTGAAAAAGCTCCTGCGCACCAAGCTGATTAAATTCTCCATGCGCCTTACCTCTCAGGACCTCCAGCTTCTGTCTCTCTCTTTCCGGATCCAGAACCTTCTTTCCTGTACGTATCTTATATTCTGCAACATCCTCACACACCTTCATTCTCTGTTCAAAAAGACGTATGATATCGCTGTCGATCTTATCTATTTCATTTCTGCATTCCTGTAAATCTATCATTTATGTTATACCTTTTTACTTTCACAAATTCTCTACAATATCAGTCATCTCTCCGATAAAGGAAAGAGAACCAAAGGCAATGATCACATCCTGTTCCCCGGCAAGTGAAAAAGCCTCCTCCACTGCATCTTTAATCGTATCCATTGCCTGTACATTGGGATTGTATTCACTGACAGTCTTCGCCAGCTCTCCGGCAGGCAACGCCCTTATATTATCCGGAGTCTGGATCGTAAGTATCCGGTCTGCAAAGTGCGCAGTTTTCTGAATCACACTTCTGTAATCCTTATCTGCAAACACTCCCATAATATAGATGATCCGTTTTCCCTTAAAATAATGCTCTATTGAAGCTGCCATCATATCCGCAGCAGCAGGATTATGAGCCCCGTCTACCACAAACAGCGGTTTTTTACAGATAACTGTAAACCGTCCGTTCCAGTTTACTGTGCGAAGCCCTTCTTTTTTCTGCTCCGCAGCAGTGGGAAAGCCCAGCTCATCCAATACTTTTAAAGCATTCAGCGCAACTACTGCATTTTCCTTCTGATAAACACCAGCCAGCGGAATCTCATACTCTTCACCCCTGTACCGGATTGTCTGTCCAAGGCAGCTTTCCTTTAGCACCTCTGCCTCAGAAGCATCTGCTATGGTACATTTTGTACCATGTTCTCTGCTGATCCTCTCGATCACCTGCATTGCTTCCGGCTTCTGTCTGGCAGTCACCACTCTGCAGCCGTCTTTGATGATCCCGGCTTTCTTCTCTGCGATCTGTGCCAGAGTATTTCCAAGAAAAGACATATGATCCATACTGATCGATACCAGCACTGCCAGCAGCGTATTCTTAATAATATTTGTGGCGTCCAGATTTCCGCCCATTCCCACTTCCAGCAAAACGAGATCACAATTCTCTTTTTTAAAGAACAGAAATGCCACCGCAGTCTCTATTTCAAATGCAGTGGGATGGGGATAACCATCCTTTGTCATAGCAGCAATAACATCAGACACCTGTGTAATATAAGCAGCAAAGTCCTCTCTGCTGATCCTGCTTCCCGAAACTTCCATCCTGCCTCTGTAAGAATACAGGGTAGGCGAAACATATCTTCCAATGCGATATCTCGCACCTGATAAAGCAGAATACAAAAAAGCAATGACAGAACCCTTGCCATTGGTACCGGCTACATGCACATATTTCAGATCATCCTGTGGATTTCCAAGACGTTTCATCAGCTCACGCATATGCTCCAGTCCCAGGACACTGGGAATTTCCCGGGTGATTTTGTCTATGTACTCCCGGCTTTCCTGATAATTCATAATAAACTCCTCTTATTTCCATGAGATCCCCTCCACACGTTCCTTTTGCGCATAAGGCACCTCATTGCTATAGTGTAATAACGTGTTCTCATTATATCCTACGTGTATGTTTTTTTCAAGGCAGGCAATACTAGAATCATAGAAATTTATACAGGAGCGTTACCTATGAAAAAAGCTTTCATTCTCTGCGGTCTGACGGGCTGGTGCATGGAAATCCTCTGGACCGGACTGCATTCCATCCTTTCAGGAGAACTTACCATGACAGGAAAAACTTCCCTTTTAATGTTTCCCATTTACGGATGCGGTGCCATCATCCGCCCGCTCTCCGGTAAACTTTCTGCTGTCCCGCTTTTTGTCCGCGGCTGCATTTATACTGTCGGATTTTTCTTCGTGGAATTTATCAGCGGTGCTCTTTTGCGCTGTTTTCATATGTGTCCCTGGGACTACAGCAACACTCCTCTGAATTACCGGGGACTGATAAGACCGGACTACGCTCCCCTCTGGTTCGGAGCCGGACTTTTTTTTGAGAAAATACTTGGAAAACTCTCTTGAAAAAAGCACCTGATTATTATATGATGTTATGAAGGATTAAATAAAAATTCCTGAACCAGTAAAATATGGAGGTATGAAATGAGACACTTAATGAGTCCGCTGGATCTGTCTGTTGATGAGTTAAATACTCTTCTTGACCTGGCCAGCGATATTGAGAAACACCCTGATAAATACGCACATGTCTGCGATGATAAAAGACTGGCAACTTTATTCTATGAGCCAAGCACCCGTACCCGTCTCAGCTTTGAAGCTGCTATGATGAACCTTGGCGGTAAAGTTCTTGGTTTTTCATCAGCTGATTCCAGTTCCGCTTCAAAGGGTGAAAGTGTTGCCGATACAATCCGCGTTGTATCCTGTTACGCTGACATCTGTGCTATGCGCCACCCGAAAGAAGGTGCTCCGTTAGTAGCTTCTATGGCTTCTTCTATTCCTGTTATCAACGCCGGCGACGGTGGTCATCAACATCCTACCCAGACATTAACCGACTTACTTACCATCCGTTCCCTGAAAGGACGTCTGGACAATCTGACCATTGGTCTGTGCGGCGACCTGAAATTCGGACGTACAGTTCACTCCCTGATCGAAGCACTTGTACGTTACACAAATGTAAAATTCATTCTGATCTCACCGGAAGAGCTTCGCATCCCAAGCTATATCCGCGAGGATGTTCTGAAAAAGAACAATATCGAATTTCAGGAAGTAGAGAGACTGGAAGATGCCTTACCGGATCTTGATATCCTCTACATGACACGTGTACAGAAAGAACGTTTCTTCAACGAAGAAGACTATGTCCGCATGAAGGATTTCTACATTCTGGACAAACAGAAAATGGAACTTGCAAAAAAAGACATGTACGTTCTTCATCCGCTTCCACGTGTAAATGAAATCTCAACAGAGGTGGATGCAGACCCGAGAGCAGCTTATTTCAAACAGGCACAGTACGGTGTATATGTACGTATGGCCCTGATTCTCACATTACTGGAGGTAAAATTACCATGTTAAATGTTGGAGCACTTCGCGAAGGTTATGTATTAGACCATATCAAAGCAGGCAAGGCCATGACTATCTATCATGATCTGAAGCTTGATAAACTTGACTGCACCGTTGCCATCATCAAGAACGCGCGCAGCAACAAAATGGGTAAGAAAGATATCATCAAGGTTGAATGCCCGGTTGAGAATCTCGATCTTGACATTCTCGGCTTTATCGATCATAACATTACTGTAAACGTAATCAAGGACGAGAAGATCGTTGCCAAAAAAGAACTGAAACTTCCGAATCAGGTTGTCAACGTGATCAAATGCAAGAATCCACGCTGCATCACTTCCATTGAACAGGGACTCGACCAGATCTTTGTTCTTGCAGATAAAGAGAAAGAAGTTTACAGATGTAAATACTGCGAAGAGAAATATACAGGTAAACGCAATAAATAATAAAACAAATATCAAAAAAACAGAACGGAAGAAATCCGTTCTGTTTTTTTGTACGCAATCAGACCGATAAGCCGGGTTATGTCATTGGGTAATCATCTGTCTAGGCCTTACGTTGCCATAAGGCTCAAGCGACCCACCTGAAAGCACGACGGGCAGCCGTATCGCTTTCTATTCGGTCTTGCTTCGAATGGAGTTTACATGTGCCCGGCCTGTTACCAGGACGGCGGTAGTCTCTTACACTGCCTTTCCACCCTTACCTCAGCAAGTGAGGCGGTTTATTTCTGTTGCACTGGTCTGGGAGTCACCTCCACCGGACGTTATCCGGCATCCTGCCCTGCGAAGCCCGGACTTTCCTCGTCTGAACCCTTTCGTCTGTTCAGCCGCGATTACCTGGCCTGGTTGCGCAAGTGCTATTCTAGCACGTTTTTTTGCACTTGTAAAGAAATTTCATTCATTACTGTTCACTCCGTTCTCAGTAACGTTGCCAAAATTCATTTCAAATTGCCTGCGGCAATGGAATTTTGGCTTGTATGTCTCGGGATTTTGGCATATTCATGCCAAAACACCTCGCGGGATAGTGGCGTGTGAACAGTAACTTTCATTCTAGTACATCGTTTTCGAAATAACTATACCACTCACTTGTCTGCGAATCCGATTGCACAGGTCTAAAAGCCTCAGCGTAGCCCGCTACGCCTGCGTTTTTATACCAGCACACTCGAATCCGCATCCTACGCGATTGGTATAGTTATTTACGAAACGCTGTACTAGTATTTTACACATTAAAGCAGCTTCCACCGATAAATTCTCTTAAAATCGAATTATTCGGTACTGCCTCGCTTGGCACCGGAACAAAATATTCAAAGAACTTCAGCAGCCTCTTCGCCTCTGTATACTCTGGTTCGTCCTTGGCAATCCCAAACAAAAGCGGTTCCGCATATACTTTCAGACATGCCAGTTCATAGATCAGCGCAGAATTAAACATTACATCTGCATCCTCCTGGAACGGAAAGATATTCTGTTCTTCACCTCTGCGCACAGACGGCCATCTTGCAATTGTCTCTTTCGCGGAAGTCCCTCTGGTGCGGGCATCTCTTACAATTCTGCGAATCAGACGGCCATCCGTAGTAGGAATCCTGTTATGTTCATCAATATTCAGCTGAGTCAGAGCGCTGAGATAAATCTTAAATTTGCTCTCCTTTGGCAGCGCATAGCTGAGCCTGTCATTCAATCCATGAATTCCCTCGATCACCAGAATATCGTCTTTATCCAGCTGCAGAAAATCACCTTTATATTCTCTGGTTCCTGTTTTGAAATTGAAAACCGGCATCTCTACCCTTTTTCCTTCCAAAAGCTCAAGCATATCTTTATTAAACTGCTCCACATCAATCGCTTCCAGACACTCAAAATTCTTTTCCCCAAACTCATCTACAGGAGTCAGGTGCCTGTCAATGAAATAATTATCCACTGCGATCGGATGCGGTTTCATTCCATGGGCAGCCAGCTGAATAGACAGCCTGTGTGAAAACGTAGTCTTTCCGGAAGAAGACGGACCTGCGATCATAACAAACTTCTTGTTTCCGGCTGCGGCAATCTCAGATGCGATTTCCGAAATCTTTGCCTCCTGCATAGCTTCCTGGATCAGCAAAATATCCTGGATACCGCCTCTGGTAACCTTTTCATTCAGATCACCAACTGTCGCAATATCCAGTTTATCTCCCCATTCCTGAGATTCCTTCTGCACACGAAAAATCTTCTCCCTCGGTTTAAATTCAGGTATCCGGTCCGGTTCATTCTGAGTCGGAAGCTGCAGTACGAAACCACCCTCATACAAAAACAGATCAAACGTCTTAATATATCCCGTATGGTTCGCCATAAAACCGTAGAAATAATCCTCAAAACTTCCAATACTGTAAAGATTCACCGCAGAGCTTCTGCGGTAATTAAACAGCTTCTCTTTGTCATACATATGATGCTTATGAAAAAGTGCAACTGCCTCACTAGTGCTTACGCTTCGCTTTACAATGGGAAGATTCTCGTCCACGATCCTGTGCATCTGCGCCTTTACCTTATCAATAAATTCCTGATCCAGCGCCATAGGTCCTTTCATTGTAAAATAATAGCCGCTGCCTACAGAATAATGGATCATTACACTGTCTATATTTTCCTGCCCTGCCACATCATAAATTGCTTTCAGAAGAATCAGACTTGCACTTCTGCAATAAGTTTTGTGTCCGATCGGATCTTTGGATGTCACAAATTCAATCTCACAGTCTGCCTTGAGATGCTTATGCAGTTCTCTCAGCCTGCCATTTACGATCACCAGCATTACAGGTGCATCCGTACTTCCTTCGTATTCCTTTACAATCTCACTGTAAGGAATCTTCTCAGGATATTGTTTTGTTATTCCCTGTATCGTAACGTTATACATTTTCTGTCCCATAAATCCTGCCTCCATTTCTGCTATACCGACAAGTAAATACAGTTATCAGCTCCGCCGCCAACAGGCAGATCAGCCAATTTTCATTTATAATTTCATTATTATATGGTAAGAACCCGTATCACAGAATCGTGTACGGGCTCTTTACCTCTGCACAGGAGATTTTCAGTTCCGGAAATGCCTGTGTCAGTTCTTTTTTCATTGCATCCATAAAAATATATTCTGTTCCATAGTGTCCGGCGTCGATCAGCGCCAGTCCCTGCGCAACCGTATCAATTCCTGTATGGTGGTCGATATCACCGGTCACATACACATCCGCACCGGCCTTAATGACATCCTTGATCATGCTCTTGCCTGATCCTGTACATACAGCAGCACATTTTACCATGCTGTCCAGATTCCCATAAACCTTTACATCATTTAACTTCAGAGACTCTTTGACAAGCTGTGCATACTCTCTCAGCGTCATTTCCCGGGGAAGTTTCCCAACTCTGCCAAAACCCTGTACTTCTCCCTCTCTCTCTTCAGTTACGGAAAGGACTGTGGTATCATGCATCTTCGTATAGTCTGCACTCAGATCTGCCATACCCAGCACATCATAATTGGTATGCATCGCATAATAAACAATTCCTTTCTGTATCAGCGTAAGGATCTTTCTTCCTGTAAAGCTGTGATTATTGATCTTCTTAATTCCGGAAAAGATCATGGGATGATGGGTAATGATCATATCTGCCCCATCCTCTATGGCCTCAGCCAGTGTTTCCTCTGTCAGATCCAGAGCCAGAAACACATGGCTGATCTCATTTGTATCATCTCCTGCGAGAAGTCCTACGTTATCCCAGTCCTCTGCTGCATCTGACGGGTACTTCTTCTCCAGCCAGGAGGTCAGTTCATATGCCTTCATATTCCTCTAAAGCAGCAATAACTGCCTGCTTTTCCTCCTCTATCTCGCCCGCACGCTTCTCTGCATTGGGCGCATTCTTTAATCTGTCAAGAATCTCATTGCGGATGCGAAGCTCTCTTTCCAGATACTCGCGCAGAACAGGATGCTTTCTTTCCAGAAGCATTCCTCCAAACCACTCATCTAAAGTATAAGGAGTATCTTCTGAAATATGCATCTTTTCTCCATGAATTACCTTCATCATAGGATAAAACTTGCCATCCTCCAGAACCATCTCCTCCTCTGTGATCTGCCAGCCGATTTTTCTGACAAATCTGCGAAAATGGGGGATATCTGACTGAGGCTGCAGGATCATTTCCCGAAAGCTCTCCCTGACCTCTGCCCCGTCAGTAAGAATCCTCTCCATGAGAGGGCCGCCCATTCCTGCGATCACAAGAGTGTCGCCCTCTCCCGGTTTCAAAGCCTCAAGTCCGTCTGAAAGCCGGGTTTCTATGTATGCGTCCAGTCCATACTGAGAAATATGTTCCTGCGCTCTGGACAACGGGCCTTTTCTTACATCCATGGCAATCGCACCCGGAATCTTTCCATCCAGATAAAGCGAAACCGGCAGGTATCCATGATCGCATCCCACATCCACAAGTCTGTTTCCCCTGGTCACCAGGCCTGCTATTGCAGACAAACGTAATGAAAGCTGCATAACAGGCTCCTTAGTCCAGATAATCCTTCAGTTTACGGCTGCGGCTCGGATGACGAAGCTTGCGGAGCGCCTTTGCCTCAATCTGACGGATACGTTCTCTTGTTACATTAAATTCCTTACCAACTTCCTCCAGAGTTCTGGCACGTCCATCGTCCAGGCCAAAACGCAGGCGCAATACTTTCTGCTCTCTGTCTGTCAATGTGCTCAGAACCTCTACCAGCTGCTCTTTCAGCAAAGTAAATGCTGCTGCATCTGCAGGTACAGGTACATTGTCATCCTGAATAAAGTCTCCAAGGTGGCTGTCCTCTTCCTCACCGATAGGTGTCTCCAGAGATACAGGCTCCTGGGAGATCTTAAGGATCTCACGTACACGCTCTACAGACATATCCATCTCTTTTGCAATTTCTTCCGGCGTAGGTTCACGTCCAAGCTCCTGCAGTAACTGACGGGAAACGCGGATCAGTTTGTTAATAGTCTCAACCATATGCACCGGAATACGGATGGTACGTGCCTGGTCTGCGATTGCTCTGGTGATCGCCTGACGGATCCACCATGTAGCATAGGTACTGAATTTATAACCCTTGCGGTAATCAAATTTATCAACCGCTTTGATCAGACCTAAGTTACATTCCTGGATCAGGTCAAGGAAAAGCATTCCACGTCCCACATATCTCTTTGCAATGCTGACAACAAGACGAAGGTTTGCTTCTGCCAGACGTTTCTTGGCAGCCTCATCCCCATTCTCCATTCTCTTTGCAAGTTCGATTTCCTCTTCTGCTGAAAGAAGCGGAACCTTACCAATTTCCTTCAGATACATACGTACCGGATCCTCGATGCTTACACCTTCAGGAACAGAAAGATCGATCTTGTCAAGTTCAATCTCTTCTTCATCCAGCTTATCAATGTCTGCATCGTCATCATCCAGGATCATATCATCTGCATTACTGTCTGTAATCCTAAGCACATCCACTCCACTGGCTTCCAGAAAGTCAAATACTTTCTCCATCTGTTCAACTCCCAGTGGCTGATCCTTAAAGAAGTCATTGATTTCCTGGTATTCCAGTACATTCTTTTTCTTCTTGGCAAGCTCCAGAAGTTCTACCAGTTTTTCACTGAATTTACCCATATTCATTTCCATATGTGCTCTATACCTCCATATAGTGTTTATATTTTATCCTTATTCGAAAGAAATATGCAGCTGCTGCCGCTTTCTTCCAAGCTCTTCCAGTTCTTTCTTTGCTTTTACAAGTTCCTGCAGTCCCTGTATATCTGTGGGATCCCAGGTTCTGTTTCTCTCTTTCAGACTCTCATCCTTAATCCTGATCACAGCATCCGAGAAAGCCCGGTTCTGTTCCTCCGGAGTCTCCAGATGGATCGTTGCATTAAAAAGGGATGAAACCTCTCTCTGCTCTTCACTGTCAATGAAAGCATTCATCAGCCTTGCAGGATTCACATCGCCATCCCTGTGCTGCTGGTAAAGCATCTCTGCCACCTGCCTGTACAGAGGAACCACGAAATCTGAAGGCTGGATATATTTTTCCACTGTGTCAAATATGCCCGGATAAGTTACCAGCCAGGTAAGCATCAGCTTCTGTGCTTTCTCTGCTGCACTCTCCTTCTTCTTTTGCTGACCTGCTCCCACAGGTTTAGGCTGAATTCTCTGCTCTGCCGGAGTTCCCTTCATTGCAAGAGCTCCGACTCTCTTTTTCAGATTCTCCACACTGATCCCACTGCTTCTGTAATCCTTTACGATTGCTTCTATATAAAGATTTCTCTCCAGTTCATCGGAAAGCTCCAGAAGCATCTGCGCACACCGCTCAAAGAAACGGTTCTGTCCCTGGGGTTCCTCCATTGGAAATTCCCGCTCTGCCATATGTACGCGGAACATAAAGCTGTCCATAGCCTGCTCCAGACGTTTCTCAAACTCTTCCGCTCCAAGTGCCTTGATAAATTCATCCGGATCTTTATGCGGCTTAAGATTTACCACCCTCGAAGAAACACCTGCTTCCCTCAGGATCGGAATGGCACGAAGGGCAGCCCTCACGCCTGCATCATCACTGTCATACAGAAGCAATACCTCCTGAGTGTAACGCTTCAGCAGACTTGCATGTCCGGAAGTAAGTGCCGTTCCCAGCGATGCCACCGCATTGGTAAACCCTGCCTGATGCATGGATATCACATCCATATATCCTTCACACAGGATCAGATAATTTTTTCTCGTGGTTCTTGCAACATTCAGCCCGTACAGATTCCGGCTTTTATCAAAGATTGTAGTCTCCGGCGAGTTCAGGTACTTCGGCTTTCCGTCACCCATCACTCTGCCTCCAAATCCGATCACGCGGTTATTCACATCCATGATCGGGAAAATAACCCTGTTCCAGAACTTGTCATACATTCCCCTGCGTTCATCCACATTGAACAGGCCGGAATCCCGCAGCAGTTCGTCACTGTAATTCTTTGACTTCAGATATTTGTACAAATCGTCACTGTACTTATCCGAATATCCCAGGCCAAACTTCCTGATCGTCTCCTCACTGAGTCCTCTGCCTGTCAGATATTCATGTGCCTGTCTGCCATTCTCACGACGCAGCTGATAATAGAAATATCCTGCTGCAAGCTTATTGATCTCCAGAAGGGCAGCCCGACGTTCTGCTTTCTTCTTTGCTTCTCCGGAATATTCAATCTTCGGAAGCTGCACCCCTGCCCTGTCTGCCAGATGCTTCAGTGCCTCCCCAAAGGTATAATTCTCATATTCCATCACAAAATTAAATACATTCCCGCCTGCTCCGCATCCGAAGCAGTAATACATCTGCTTCGCCGGTGTTACCGAAAAAGAGGGCGTTTTCTCATTATGGAACGGACACAGCCCGAAATAGGTACTTCCTCTTTTGTTCAGCTTCACATACTGGGATACAACATCTACAATATCATTCTTCATCCTGACTTCTTCAATGATATCGTCTGAATAACGCATGCTTCGTCCTCCTTCTTGATCGATTAATAGACTTCCCATGCTTTTGGTATGTAAATCTCCCGGAATTTCCTTATAGAATACTGGTCTGTCATTCCTGAGAGATAGTCACATACTGCCTGTTCCTTCTTCTCTCCACGCACGATCAGCTCCCTGTATTCTGTTGACATTGCTTCCGGGTGTTCGACATAATATTCATATAACTCCGTCAGCATCTTCACTACCTTTTCCTCTTCCTTATGGGCTGCCGGATTCTCATATACATTCTGAAACATGAGAGCCCGCAGATCCATCATTGCCTCGTAGATCTCTGCTGACATCTTTATGGTATCCTGCTCAAGACTGTTCTCTATCACATCATGAACAAATGTATTGAGCCGCTCTCTGGTTGTATAACCGAGCAGCATCCGAAGCGTGACCGGAATATCATCCTCAGAAATAATCCCCGCCCGCTGTGCATCATCCATATCATGATGAATATAGGCGATCTTGTCCGAAAGTCTTACTACCTGTCCTTCGAGAGTAGACGGATTCCCACTGGTTCTGTGATTCAGGATACCATCCCGGACCTCCCATGTGAGATTCAACCCTTCGCCGTTCTTCTCCAGTATCTGTGCAACCCTGACGCTCTGTTTATAGTGGGCAAAGCCATCCGGATTCACTGCATCAAGAGCCCTCTCACCTGCATGTCCAAAGGGAGTATGTCCCAGGTCATGTCCAAGTGCGATCGCTTCTACAAGATCTTCATTCAGTCTCAGTGCCTTCGCTATTGTTCTGGCAATCTGTGATACCTCAAGAGTATGTGTCAGTCTGGTCCTGTAATGATCACCCTGGGGTGCCACAAAAACCTGTGTCTTATCCTTCATCCTGCGAAAAGCTTTACTATGAAGGATCCTGTCCCTGTCTCTCTGATAGACAGTCCGTACATCGCATTCTTCCTCCTGCCGCTCTCTGCCTCTGGAACAAAGACTCAAAGCAGCATAAGGACTGAGCATCTTTTGTTCACGCTGTTCCATGCTTTCTCTGATATTCATAAGCGATACCTCCACAAGCTGACAAAATACCTCTTATTAATTATATTCTACATAAAATTTCAAATTCCTCTTTTTTTCAAAAAAAAATTGAAATTTTTTTATATTTTTTTCAAAAAGGTGTTGACATTAGCTTTTACATTTGATATAGTATCACTTGTCGCGAGGGAGAGCAAAAGAATCCCATGAAAATGCGATATGCGGAAGTGTCGGAACTGGCAG
>ERZ1673703.2183-NODE-2183-length-12930-cov-3.612272_pt1 | contig 12930 bp, 10 predicted proteins | sample MGYA00580233_ERZ1673703 | MGnify/ENA primary metagenome ERZ1673703 (study PRJEB41218, sample SAMN15661748) | gut metagenome | host: Homo sapiens | place: Canada: London | collected 2015-08-20/2019-03-30 | study: EMG produced TPA metagenomics assembly of... | reverse complement strand
TACTGCAATCTCGCCCGTTGACGGGCGTTATCGGGGTAAAACCGCCCCACTTTCCGAATATTTTTCAGAATTTGCCCTTATCCGTTACAGGGTACGTGTAGAAATCGAATATTTCATTGCTCTATGTGAGCTCCCTCTACCGCAGCTGGCAAATATAAACTCTGATATTTTTCCGAAATTAAGAGCGATATACAATGATTTTACAGTAACCGATGCCGAACGAATCAAAGCAATCGAATCGGTCACAAATCATGATGTAAAAGCCGTAGAATATTTTATCAAAGAAAAGTTCGATGCGTTAGGAGGACTTGAAGCATACAAAGAATTCATACATTTCGGACTGACATCTCAAGACATCAATAACACTTCTGTTCCTCTATCTATAAAAGAAGCTCTGGAACATGTTTATTATCCGATGCTCGAACAAATGATCGGTCTGGCAAAAGAGTATGCCGAAGCATGGAAAGATATTCCTATGCTGGCAAAAACTCACGGACAACCGGCATCACCCACTCGTCTGGGAAAAGAAATGATGGTCTTCGTTTACCGCCTCGAACAACAGCTGAACGCCTTAAAACAGATTCCTATCAGCGGAAAATTCGGAGGGGCCACCGGCAACTTCAACGCCCACCATCTGGCTTATCCGGAATATGATTGGAAAATTTTCGGAGCTCGATTCCTTAAAGAAAAGTTAGGCATCGAACGTGAAGCATGGACTACCCAGATATCCAATTACGACAATTTAGCCGCTTTATTTGACGGAATGCGTCGAATAAACACAATATTGATCGACCTTGACCGGGATTTCTGGCAATATATTTCTATGGAATATTTCAAACAGAAAATCAAGGAGGGAGAAGTCGGCTCTTCTGCCATGCCGCATAAAGTCAATCCGATCGATTTCGAAAACTCTGAAGGAAATCTCGGAATAGCAAATGCCATACTCGAACATCTTGCTTCAAAATTACCGATCTCACGATTGCAAAGAGACTTGACCGATTCTACCGTACTACGGAATATCGGTGTACCCCTCTCCCACATGCTCATCGCACTGCAAAGCACGATGAAAGGGCTCGGGAAACTGCTTCTTAATGAAAAAGCAATTTACAACGATCTCGACAACATGTGGAGTGTCGTAGCAGAAGGTATTCAAACAGTTCTTCGCCGCGAGGGGTATCCTAAACCTTATGAGGCATTAAAGGCTTTGACCCGAACCAACGGTATCATAAATGAAGAAGCTATACATGCGTTTATCGATACTTTGAATGTTTCAGACAATATCAAGGCCGAATTGAAAACCATCACACCACACTCCTATACAGGGATGTAATATATTTATAAATATAACAAAAGCCACAAGAAATCTCCGACAGAAATTCCTGTGGCTTTTGTTATCATTCAAAACCGGACCAGTAAAAAATAAAGAAAAACCGCCTGTATAAGTTTTACAATAAAAAATCACAAATCAGCCTCATCCGATTCATTGTGACCGGAAACATCGATTTTTGCCAACTCATTCCGTATTCCGCAAAGCTCTTCACGAACACTCTTTAAACGTGATATGATCTCATTACTCCGGATAACCCCAGATCGGTTTTCTCTTAACTGTTTCTTTGCGCCGGCAAGGGTCAGGCCTTTCTCCTTCAATAGATAATAGACTAACCGGACATTATCAATATCTTCCTGATTATAAAAACGTACACCCCTTGAAGAACGACGAGGTGTAATAATATCAAACTCGTCTTCCCAATACCGGAGAGTAGATTCGTTTACCCCGAAATATTCAGCGACATCTCCGATTGTATAATAAATCCGTTTCTGTTTCTTCTCCGTATCCATTCTTCAAAAATTAATCCATTACCCGTCCTTGATTTTCGGCAATCTGTATCATGCGGTCATAGTCAGCAGGACTCAAATCAAAGAAATAATAGTTAATCGGATTATCATGTTTGCCTTTATAAATTACTTCATAGTGAAGATGAGGGCCTGTCGATTTACCGGTATTTCCCACTAAACCGATCTCCTCTCCCCGAATAACCTTTTGTCCGTTCCGCACAGAAATATGGCTCAAATGAGCATAACGGGTTTTATATCCATACCCATGATTGATGACAATCGTTTTTCCATACCCCTGTTTCCAACCAGTCTCGACAACCGTACCGTTTCCCGTAACATATACCGGAGTCCCGATATCTGCGGCAAAATCCATCCCCTCATGAAATTTACGGGTTTTATAAATAGGGTCTATGCGCAGCCCATATCCCGAAGCCGTTCGCTTCAAATCTTTGTTCGACACAGGCTGAATTGCCGGCAAGCAATTTATCCTATCTTCATTCTGCTGTCCCAATTTCACCAATTCATTAATCGAATTAGTCTGCACATATAACTGTCTGTTAAGCTGTTCAACCTTCTGTGTCGTAGCAACAACCAAATCTGCATCCGAAAGGTTCATCAAATCCTGATAACGGGACACATTATCCGTTCCGGCATTCCAAACTGCCGCACTAATCGGATCTGCTTGCAAAATAACCCGGTACAGATTCGCATCTCTTTCTCTTACATCGGCCATAACATCCAGAGCTTCATCCAAACGACGAGAAAGCAACTTATATTGAGACCGCATCTGCTGATTCTCCCGTTTCAACATTTTCTCACGGGGAGAGTCCACAAAATAGTTCAACACCGAAAACAAAATTCCTCCCAATATAATTCCGCTCAACAAATGACGAAAAACCGTAGCCATACGTTTTCTGAACGATGGATACACCCGTTCATAACTCAACGTATTGGGATTATATACATAAAAGACTTTTTTTCTCATAACATTTTGCTCAATACATTCGGGTCATAATCACCGGCAAGACATACCGTCCCCGTTCTATAAAACGCAAAATACCGATATATTAATACCTGTCTTTCCTGAAAAAACATATTTTTAACAGCAAACTAAAAAACAGGGAAACAGACCGAAAACAAGCCTGAAAAAAAACGACAAAACTACTTTACCGGAATTTTTAAACAGGCTCTTAGTAATTTTTTGCGCAACAATAGCCACAAAAATAATATTTTAGGCTATTTTTGCAAACTGTTTTTCAGAATATTAAATAACGACAGACTTATTTATCGGCTCTACTGAAAAACAACTGCTTAATAAACGTAAACTATAAATCATTAAATATGCTCACAGCTAAGGAAATTCGCGAATCGTTCAAGAGCTTTTTCAACTCCAAGGGACACCAGATCGTTCCTTCCGCTCCCATGGTAATAAAAGATGATCCCACATTGATGTTCACCAATGCAGGAATGAACCAGTTTAAAGATATTATTCTCGGAAATGTTCCGGCACGTTACAAACGGGTCGCCGACTCCCAAAAATGTCTTCGGGTCAGTGGAAAACACAATGATCTCGAAGAAGTAGGATTGGATACATATCACCACACTATGTTCGAAATGCTGGGGAACTGGTCGTTCGGAGATTATTTTAAAAAAGAAGCTATAGACTGGGCTTGGGAATACCTTGTGGATATTCTCAAAATAGATCCGGACAGATTATATGCCACCGTATTCGAAGGTTACGCCCCCGAAGGTCTGGAACGTGACAACGAAGCAGCATCGTATTGGGAAAAACATCTCCCCGCTTCTCATATCATAAACGGAAACCGTAAAGATAATTTTTGGGAAATGGGCGATACCGGCCCTTGCGGTCCTTGTTCCGAAATACACATCGATTTGCGAAGCGATGCAGAGCGGGCTCAAATAGACGGTGTAACGTTGGTAAATGAGAGTCATCCTCAAGTAATAGAAATATGGAATCTCGTATTCATGCAATACAACCGTAAAGCCGACGGATCTCTCGAACCTCTGCCGGCCAAAGTTATCGATACCGGAATGGGATTTGAACGCCTTTGCATGGCTCTACAAGGAAAAACATCGAACTATGACACCGATGTATTCCAGCCGATAATCAGAGCAATCGGGCAACTATGCGGCAAAAAATACGGAGAAGACCGGCAAGCCGATATTGCCATGCGGGTTATTGCCGACCATGTGCGCACCATAGCGTTTTCTATCACCGACGGACAATTACCGTCAAATGCTAAGGCAGGATATGTAATTCGTCGCATCCTTCGCCGTGCCGTACGTTACGGGTACACATTCCTCGGTCAACATCAAGCGTTTATATATACGCTCATACCGACTCTTATCGATACGATGGGAGATGCCTACCCTGAATTAATTTCTCAAAAGATATTGATCGAGAAAGTCATTAAAGAAGAAGAAGAATCTTTCTTACGCACTCTTGCTACCGGGATGAAATTGTTGGATAAAGTAATGGCAGACACCAAAGAAGCCGGAATGGATTGCATCAATGGAAAAGACGCATTTACTCTTTACGACACTTACGGATTCCCGCTCGACCTCACCGAATTGATTCTTAAAGAAAACGGATTATCGGTAGATACAAAAGAATTTGATGCTCAAATGCAACAGCAAAAAGAACGGGCACGAAACGCTGCTGCTATCGAAACCGGAGACTGGGTAGTCGTAAAAGAAGGTGAACCTCGTTTTATCGGATACGATTTTACCGAATGTGATGCAGAAATACTCCGTTATCGTAAAATCAAACAAAAAAATAAAGAATTATATCAAATCGTTCTCGATCAGACCCCGTTCTACGCAGAAAGCGGAGGACAGGTAGGTGATACCGGAACTTTAACCGGCGAAGGCGAAACGATAAAAATAATCAATACGAAAAAAGAAAATAACCTGAGTATTCACATCAGCGAAAAGCTCCCGAAAGACATCACCGCTACACTTCGGGCGGTTATCAATAAAGAAGCCAGACTTGCAACAGCTTGCAATCACTCGGCGACTCATCTGCTGCATGAAGCTCTTCGCACGGTACTCGGCACACATGTAGAACAAAAAGGATCATTGGTAACGCCCGATATACTGCGTTTCGATTTTTCTCATTTCCAAAAAGTAACTGATGAAGAATTGCGATTGGTAGAACAACTTGCTAATCGGAAAGTTCGTCAAGCTATCCCTTTGAACGAGCACCGCAATGTTCCTATTGCAGAAGCAAAACAAATGGGAGCAATGGCGCTATTCGGAGAAAAATACGGAGATGAGGTTCGAGTTATCCAGTACGGTTCTTCTATCGAACTCTGTGGAGGTACTCACGTTGCAAATACAGGAAATATCGGTATGATCCGTATCATTTCCGAAAGTTCTATCGCTGCCGGCGTACGTCGTATTGAGGCTGTCTCCGCTGCAAAAGCTGAAGAGCTGGTCGATTTCCAACAAGACACATTAAAAACAATCCGACAAATTTTCAACAATGTTCCGGATATTACCGCTGCTATCAGAAAAGCGATAGATGAAAATGCTGATTTGAAAAAACGGACAGAAGAATTTATCAAAGAAAAAGTCGCTTTGATGAAAGAATCTCTACTGAAAAATATGAAAGAACGTTCGGGAATGAAAATCATACTCCTCAAAGCCGCAACTCCGGCAGAGGTAGTAAAAGATATTGCTTTCCAAATACGAGGTGAAGTTCCCGAACACCTTTTATTCGTTGCAGGAACAGTAGATGAGAAAAACAAGCCGTTACTTACCGTAATGTTAAGCGATGACCTTGTTTCTGCAGGGCTTAATGCATCGGCTCTCGTTCGTGAAGGAGCAAAATATATACAAGGAGGTGGTGGTGGACAGCCTCATTTTGCTCAAGCCGGAGGGAAAAATCCGGAAGGAATATCCGTAGCCATAGATAAAATTATCGCACTGGCAGAGAAATAAATTTTAACAGCAAAAAGCCGTCATTTTACGATTAAAATGGCGGCTTTTAGTTTAATGAAAATTTAGAATGGCTCTTTATCGATAGCCATGTTTCATCATATAATACAGCTTTATTTCTTTTTCTCTTTCTTGGTTTCTTTTACAAATTCTGCCTCATAATTGAACTTTTTGAATCCTTCTTTCAATTTTTCAACAGTCGTTTTATCAGCATCATAGGTAATCGAAGCCGTCTTTTCTTTTAAATCGGTAGAGATATCTTTTACTCCTTTCTCAAAACGGATATTATCTTTTACTTTCCGTTCACAATTTTCGCAATACATTTGAGGAACTTTAAACACGACTATCCGGAGATCTTTCGCCACAATCACCGTCACACTCAATAATGCCATTACTAAAACGGCTGTAAATCTTTTCGCTTTCATAACTTTATTCCTTTTTTATTAAACATATTGATTTCTCTAATTTCGAGCCCAGTTAAAACGAATTCCTATATAAGCTTTCGCCCCGTGTACAGGCCCCCATATCATCGTAGAGTCAAAATTTTCTCCCCACGGATTGGCCGCATCGATAATCGGATTTTTCTGTTTAAAATTCGTCAGGTTCTCTCCGCCCACATAAATAGACCAACGACGGAAGTAACGTGTAATTTGCACACTAAGCTGCTCAAAAGAACCATAGCGGGCACTCCATGAAGGAGTCCCATCTTCCAGAATATACCGACTCGGCATCCGACCGCCTCCGTTCAACTGAAGAGTCGCATCAAATTGCCATATTTCAAGAGGTGTCTTATAGGATGCCGTCACCAGTCCTTTATACCTGCTTGTCAAAGGTCTTTCTTTAAGCTCTCCGTTATAAGTAGTCTTCGCATCTGTAAAACGATAAGCCGCCGTAAGAGTAAAGCCTTTGAAAAGAGGATAATTCGCCTCTACCTGAAAAACATGAGAATAAGAACGTCCGTTCAGATTATAAAATGCTATTTCATGCGGATCTGTATCCATATCTACAACTACTTGCTTCAAAAAATCCGTATAATAATATTCTGCATTAAGGTTCAAGGTCTTACCGAACAAAGGGATATACGACGAAATACTTGCGCCGTAATTCCAAGCCTCTTCTTGATCCAAATCTCCGGCAATTCTTACTTTTCGACTGCTGGCAAGCAAATAATTATTTTCTGCCAACACATGATTGGTTCGATATCCTTTCCCTGCCGAAAGACGGAAATTTACAAACTCATTCGGATTATATTTGACATGTGCCCGAGGGGTAACAAAAAAACCGTGCATACTACTGTAATCTCCTCGTATTCCACCCATAAGTATCAATTTATCTTCCAAATTATAGGTATATTGCACATAAGCTCCCGGAACAGATTCTTTTTCAAAAGATTTAAGACGAGGGAGCTCTACATCGTTCGTCAAACGGTATCGCTGATCATATCCGTCATAATTAAAACTCAAACCGGTAGAAAGACTATGCCGTTTACTAAATTCAGTCTCGAACAACAATGAAGCATACACATTGGTCTGATCCACATCATAAAGTTTATGCCCATAAACGGCATCCTGATTATGAAAAGTTCCTTGGAGAATAAGAGCCAGATTCGTATTCTTTTCTTTATTAAAGATATAAGCGTTTTTGGTAAAAGCTTCATAGCGTCGAGTATCGATTCCGATTTTATAAAACTCCTGTCCCGGATTTCCACCATGATTTACCTGACCGCTATTCCGCCATTCAGAAAGAGCTTTAATACCGGCTTGAAAAACATAATGATCCCCCATATACGCCCAACGATTCCAAAGATTATATTGCTCTACTCGAGGAATATCTGCAAAACCGTCATGATTGGCATCATGAGCCATCGTTTCATTTTCATAATGAGCTAAAAGCGAAGTACTCCAACGCTTAGACAGCTTTAATGTAGCATCGGCATTGGCCTCATAACGCCCCGTACTGCTGGCAAACAGATTGGCAGAAACCCAGTCAGCCTCCGGCAACTGAGGTTTTTTAAATTCGACATTAATCTGTCCTGTAATAGACTCGTATCCGTTTTTGACAGACGAACTACCTTTACTCACCTGAATACTCTGCATCCACGGTCCGGGAACATATCCCAACCCATAAGGAGCTGCAGCACCTCTGTAATTAGGGATATTCTCGGTCATCATCTGCACGTATGTACCGGACAACCCCAATAATTTAATTTGCTTCGCACCCGTAGCAGCATCTGAATAACTCACATCGACAGATGGATTTGTTACAAAACTTTCACCCAAATTGCAACATGCCGCACGACTTAATTCTGCACTACTGATAATATCGACATTCATGGCACTACTTCTTAATTTTGTAGTTCCGAACCTGCGTCTTACGACATTAACCTCGCCTAAAGACAATCCCTCACGTAAAACTATTTCCAATTTTACATTTTCACTATCGACATGGATCGTATCATTTTCAAACCCTATATAACTAATAACCAACGTTTCGCTATCCTTAGGTTTATCAACAGAAAAGCTTCCGTCTTCGGCAGTAACCGTAAAAATCTTTGTATTGACCCATGCTACATTAGCTCCGGGTAACGGCTCTCCTGCACTATCTTTAACAACACCCCTTACCTTAGCCTGTACCGGGTACAAAAGCAAAGAGAAAAATATCAAAAATATATATTTCATATATGACAGTTTATTTATTACTCAAAAACTCAGTCTTTCCATAACGCCCATAATCACAAAGCCTTTCCCGTTCATTGAGATATGTCCGGCAACTCGACTTGCAATAGGGGAAATACAAAATCACGCATCTTAAAATAACTCAAGACACGCTGCACAGGAACAAGCAGACTCTTCCCAAAGAGACATTTGCTTATCCCCCCACAATAAATTCTAAATAAGAAAAACTGAATAAAGAGCAAGATAATAACGTGTACATACCGGATTAGGAGGAATATCCCGTATCTCGACACGTTCGGAATCAACAGATGAAAGATTTTTTTTCACATCTGGCGACAAATAACAGAGAATTTGCGCAAAAGGAACAGAAACAGAACATCCACAAGACTGTTTCACCAAATCTACCTTATAAACAGTGGCAGAACATCCTTCATCCCCACAAGAGTCATTCGATAAAGAATTTGTATCACGGCATTTTTCACAACCGGCAACACAGCATTTCTGTTCCGCTTCACATCCGGGACAGCAATAGTGCATAATAGAAACCCCTACTCCCGCAAAAACGATCAGCAGAGACAACGAAACAGCCAATATATAACGAAAACTTCTCATAGTACGCTGCAAAAATAAAAAGATTCGTTCGTTATGACCATTTAATTTTCCCTTTTTATCTATTACATTTATTAAATATAATAGATAAACAGATAATACGCAATCACTTAACTATTCCTCACCCAAAGATTGCCATTCTACTTCCTTGAAATAGCAATTATTCTGCCGTTTCGGACAAAAAATGTTCCAAGTCCTTACCAGAAAGACGCAAGTGCAGTTTACCATTACGTGCAGCCGAAATGTTTCCGGTTTCTTCCGATACGATAACAGCCGTAGCATCCGACTCTTGAGTGATGCCCAATGCCGAACGATGCCTTAATCCCAAAGACTTAGGAATATCGTTATTATGAGACACTGGCAATATGCAGGCAGCCGCCACAATACGATTATCCGCAATAATCATAGCTCCGTCATGCAAAGGACTGTTCTTAAAGAAAATATTTTCTATAAGACGCGAATTGACATCGGCATTTATAATATCTCCCGTCTGCTCATAAGCTGTAAGCGCCATATCTTTCTGTATTACGATAAGAGCACCGGTTTTGGTCTTGGACATATTCATACACGCATACACTAAAGGCATGATATAAGATTGCTGATCTGTATTTTTTTCTTTATCGGGGAGGAATAATCTGAAAAAGAACCGCCATCGTTTATGAGATCCCAATTCGACAAGAAAACGACGGATTTCATCTTGAAACAAAATAACTAAAATCAAGACCCCGACACTTACCAGCTTATCCATTATCGCCCCGAGCAAACGCATATCCAAAATCCGAGTAACAACGACCCAAACTCCGATAAAGGCCATAACACCGGCAAAAATATTGATCGTGCCGGAATCTTTCATCATCTTGTAGATATTATAGAGCAACAAGCCGACAAGCAAAATATCTAAAGCATCTTTTATTCCGAAATGAACAAACATAAACTATCTTGTTGTTAAAGTTTTCGTAACGATCTTCACTGTTTCCACAGCTTCTTTGACATCATGTACACATAATATATCCGCACCTCCCAACAAAGCAAGAGTATTCAGTACAGTCGTACCGTTCAGGCTCTCTTCCGGAGATGTTCCCAACAATTTATAGATCATGGATTTTCGAGATATTCCTGCCAAGACAGGGAATCCCAACACTTGGAACTCAGACAATCCATTCATCAATAAATAGTTATCATCTAACGTTTTACTAAATCCGAAGCCGGGGTCTATAATAATATCATTCACACCCATCAACCGGAGTTTATCCGTCTTTTCAGAAAAATACATCAACAAATCGGCAATGATGTCACCATAATTCGTATATTCCTGCATGGTTCGGGGAGTTCCGCGCATGTGCATCAATATATACGGTACTCCGAGAGAAGCAACAGTTTCAAACATCTTATCATCCAATTCTCCTCCCGATATATCATTAATCATCGTCACTCCGAATTCCTCTACACAACGACGGGCTACCTCTGCACGAAAGGTATCTACAGAAATATAAACATCCGGATATACCGACCGAATCAGCGAAAGAGCTCGTGATAAACGGTTCATCTCTTCTTCTTCCGGGACATCCTCTGCCTGAGATCGAGAAGAGTAAGCCCCTATATCGATAATCGCACCACCCTGTTCGACAATCTCTCTCGCACGAGATATTACAGCAGTTTCGGTATTACAACGACTTCCGGCATAAAACGAATCGGGAGTAACATTTAATATCCCCATTACCAAAGGCGGAGTCAGAGCTACCACATCTCCGTTCAGGTTTATAGTAAATGAAGGTTTGTTGCAAACAACATTCATAAACGATCTTTTTATTTATAATGAACGAAGATAGACCTTTTTATTTAAAAAGTCTATCCGAGACAATGTATATTTTCGTACAAATTACAAAATAGGCTTTCTTCATAATTCGAAATTCTAACTATTTGCTTATTTACGTAAGCTCAGAACTCCACTACTCAATTTCCGGAATTCTGATTTTGCACGGTATTCTCTAAAGATTCCCGTTCGACTGGAGCGAACGATTGCTCTTGAGGACGATATATAGGAGTTACTTTCTTTTTAACAGAATTTTTCTTATGCCGAATAGTATTTTTCTTGATTGAAATTTGCTTCTTAAAGTCCGATATTTCGGTTTCGAACTGCTCGAAATCGGAAGTCTCCGGCTCAGCCTGTCTTGTTGTACCATAAAAACGCACGACAAGAAGTATCGCAATGCTGCATAATAATAAGATTACAGCAAAACGTTCTCCTCGACTGAAATTCCAAAAACGATATTTTTCAGATTCCTTCATCTAAAATAATCCAAGTCCGGATAAAAAAATCAAAAATATAGCTACGGGTGCGACAAAGCGCATACAAAACATCAATATACCAAAATACCATACACGAGAAACCCCGTGATTACTTAATTCTTCTTTTATAAATTGCCGGTCGAGTTTCCATCCGACAAATATAGAGATAAGCATTCCTCCTGCAGGCAACAATATATTCGAAGCTAAAAAGTCACAAAAATTAAATATGGAAAAACCTAAAATATAAAAATCGCTCAACGGGCCGAATGACAATGAACAAAGAGTACTCATCACCAGACAGATAAAAATGAGAATTTGCGATGCTCGACGACGTGTAAAATGAAATTCCTCATGCAAAAAAGCGATAGCGACTTCACACAACGAAATAGTAGAGGTCAGAGCTGCAACCGTAATAAGCACGAAGAATAATACAGACCAGATATAAGCGCCCGGTATTTGTTGAAATACATTCGGCAATGTAATAAAAATCAACTCCGGACCTTGAGAAGGGCTTATTCCAAAAGAAAACACCGCCGGGAAAATAATGATTCCGGCCAATACAGCGACAAAAGTATCTAAAGAAGCTACCGTAACCGCTGTCTTAGGCAACGAAGTTTTATCGGAAAAATAGGAAGCATACGTTATCAGCGTGCCCATTCCTAAACTCAATGAAAAAAATGCCTGCCCCATAGCCCGTAACACTACTCCTGAATCGATCTTCGAAAAATCCGGATGAAACAAGAAAGAAAGCCCTTCCTTTGCTCCGGGCAAGAAGAGCGACCGTACGCAAAAAGCTATCAATATTACAAAAAGTAATGGCATTAAAATATTAGAAGCACGCTCTATCCCGTCACTGACCCCTCTTGAAACAATAAAATAATTCATCCCGAGAAATAGAAATATCCAAAATAACGGACGAATAGGCGATGCCGTAAATTCGGTAAAAGCAGTAGCAAAATATTCGGGGCTTTTCTGACTCATCCCGAAAGTAGCTGCCTGATAAACATAATCTAATGTCCATCCGGCAATCACAGAATAAAAACCCATAATAAACACCGGAGCAAATACCCCCATATACCCGATGATATTCCAATGTGTTCCGGGAGCTAATTTCAAGAACGAACGGTTCACATTTGCCTTGGCACTACGTCCTACGACAAACTCGGCAAGCATGACAGGCAATCCTAAAAACAATACACAAAGAATATACACCAACAGAAATGCAGCACCCCCGTTTTGCCCGGTTTCGTAAGGAAACCTCCAAATATTTCCCAATCCGACAGAAGATCCCACAGTAACAGCAATAACACCTAATTTTGTAACAAATGTCGCTCGTTTTGCCATAAACTCCCAGTTTAAATTACATTAATACAAAAATAACATTTATATATCTTTTTATCACATTTAACCCCATAAAAATTAATTCTTGCAACAAATCAGAATAAATAAGAAGTAAAAAAGAAGCTAAAGTGCGTAAAAAACAAAATTCACCATATAAAATATACTATCTTTGCAACATCAGAGTTTGTCTAAATTTTGATCGGTTCAGGCTAAAAAAGTT
>ERZ1673703.2177-NODE-2177-length-12957-cov-7.296853_pt1 | contig 12957 bp, 10 predicted proteins | sample MGYA00580233_ERZ1673703 | MGnify/ENA primary metagenome ERZ1673703 (study PRJEB41218, sample SAMN15661748) | gut metagenome | host: Homo sapiens | place: Canada: London | collected 2015-08-20/2019-03-30 | study: EMG produced TPA metagenomics assembly of... | reverse complement strand
CCACATTGACGATGCCAATGCCGCGCAGCTCAATGAAGTGGCGGATATTCTCCGGGGCAGTACCCATGATCTGGCGGTTGGACACCTTGCGCAGCTCCACCGCATCATCTGCCACAAGGCGGTGGCCGCGCTTGACCAGCTCGATGGCAAGCTCGCTTTTGCCAATGCCGCTGTCGCCCAGGATCAGGATGCCTTCGCCGTACACTTCCACCAGCACACCATGGCGGGTGATACGCGGTGCCAGTTCCAGATTCAGCACACTGATCAGGCTGCCCATCAGAGTGCAGGTGGTCTCGTTGGAGCGCAGCAGTGCAACACCATGCTTCTGGGCCAGCTCCTGCATCTCCGGGAAGGGAGTCAGTTCTTCGCTGCGGCAGACGATAACAGCCGGCGGCTGCTGACGGAACAGCTGATCCAGCGCCTCGTAGCGTTTTTCCGGTGAAAGGCCGGACAGAAAGTTCATCTCGGCCAGACCCATGATCTGCAGACGCAGCTTATCAAAATAATCATAATAGCCCGCCAGAAACAGACCCGGGCGGTTCACTTCGGCGATCTCCACACAGATCTGATCCAGTTCCTTCGGCGTATAGACAACTTCCATGCTGACACGGTCGGTCAGCGTTTTGAGCGAGACATTGAATGTGCCCATTCTTGTTCCTCCTGTGCTCCCTTTTGCTGCACAGCCCTGCCTGCTGTCAGGTACCGTACAGGATTCCTTCTTATTATTATAATAGAACGATCGGTAAAAAACAATATTGTGCGGGCGGCTTTTTCGCAGCCCGGCAAGAATGCACGCAGCAGCGCAGCCATGTACTGATTTTTTACATTTTTCTTACCTTTACACGGATTTTACATTCCCTCGATTTTGGATTTTACATTGCATCTGTATACTCAAAATCAGGAGAAACACATCAAAAACACGTCAAACAAAAGTGAGGAAATCTTTATGACCATCTTCAATGTCTTTTCCCTGCTTGGAGGTCTTGCCCTGTTCCTGTTCGGCATGGACATCATGGGCAAAGCACTGGAAAAGCAGGCCGGCGGCCAGCTGCAGAAGATCCTGAGCAAGCTGACCGATAACCCCCTCAAGGGTTTTTTCCTTGGCCTGTGCGTCACCGCTGTGATCCAAAGTTCCAGCGCTACCACGGTCATGGTGGTCGGCTTTGTCAACAGCGGCATCATGGAGTTGCATCAAGCCATCGGCGTGATCATGGGCAGCAATGTGGGCACCACTGTCACCAGCTGGATCCTGAGCCTTTCCGGCCTGCAGGGTGACAGCCTCCTCATCAATCTGCTCAAACCCACTTCTTTCAGTCCTTTGCTTGCATTTATCGGCATTTTGCTGTATATGTGTAAGAGTGAGAAGAAAAAAGGTGTGGGCACCATCCTCATCGGCTTTGCCGTGCTGATGACCGGCATGACCACCATGTCTAACGCCGTCCTGCCCCTGCAGAACGAGGCATGGTTCACCAGCCTGTTCACCCGCTTTTCCAACCCCCTTCTGGGCGTTCTGGTGGGTGCCCTTGTTACCGGCATCATCCAGAGCTCCAGCGCCAGCGTGGGTATTCTGCAGGCGCTGAGCGCCACCGGCGTGATCACCTACGGCAGTGCCATTCCCATTATCATGGGTCAGAACATCGGCACCTGCGTTACCGCGTTGATCTCCTCTGTGGGTGCCAACAAGAATGCACGCCGTGCTGCCATGGTCCATCTGTACTTCAACATCATCGGTGTGACCATCTTCCTTGTCGGCTTTTACGGCCTGAATACGGTCTGCCACTTTGCTTTTGTGAACACCACCATCGAGGCATGGGGCATCGCTGTGGTGCACTCGGTGTTCAATATCGTGGCAACGCTGGTGCTGCTGCCCTTTGCAAACCTGCTGGAAAAGCTGGCCATCCTCACCATTCCGGATTCGCCGGAAAAGGAAAGCTTTGCGCTGCTGGATGACCGCCTGCTGAACACCCCTGCCGTGGCCGTGGAGCGTGCACGCTCTGCAACTGCTGAAATGGCAGAGCTTGCCCGTGTGGGCGTGATGCAGGCTATGAGCCTGACTCATGATTGGAACGACACCCTTGCGCAGAAAGTCCGCGAGGAAGAGACGCAGGTAGACCGTTACGAGGACGCTCTCGGCACCTATCTCGTCAAGCTTTCCAGCCGTGAGCTGAACCATGCCGACAGCCAGAGCGTAAATACCCTGCTGCACACCATCAGCGATTTTGAGCGTATCAGCGACCATTCCGTAAACCTGATGGAATCTGCCGAAGAGATGCACACCAAAGAAATCCAGTTCTCGCAGGATGCCCGCGACGAGCTGCAGGTGCTGGAGGATGCGGTGCAGGATATTCTGAACCGCACCACTGATGCTTTCCGCAAGGGTGATCTGCATCTTGCCAGCAAGGTGGAACCGCTGGAAGCCGTGGTCAACGAGCTGGTACGTGCCATCAAGGCCCACCACATTGCCCGCCTGCAGGCCGGCAGCTGCTCCATTGAATATGGCTTTGTGCTGGACGACCTGCTGACCAACTATGAGCGTGTGTGCGACCACTGCAGCAACGTAGCCGTTGCACAGATCGAGGTTGCACAGGACAGCTTTGATACCCACGCATACCTCAACGAGCTGCGTCACGGCAATGACACCAAGGAAAGTGAGGAATTCCATCGCCGTCTTGACCGTTACCGCGAACGCTATCTCTTCCCTGAAAATCAATCTGCGGAGGATTTTGACAAATGATCTATATTGTTGAAGACGATGCCGCCATCCGGGAGCTGGAACAGTATGCCCTGCAGTCCAGCGGATACGAAGTGACCAGCTTTGAAAGCTCTGAGCCGTTCTGGCAGGCCATGCACGCTGCAGAGCCGGAACTGGTGATCTTAGACGTGATGCTGCCCGGCGAGGACGGTTTTTCCATCCTGAAAAAGCTGCGCAACACCCCTTCCCTGCGCAGGCTGCCCATCATTATGGTCACGGCTAAGTCCAGCGAGCTGGACACCGTGCGCGGGCTGGACTGCGGTGCCGATGATTACATCTCAAAGCCTTTTGGCATCATGGAATTTTTGAGCCGGGTGCGCGCCGCCTTGCGCCGCTCGGCTCCGGAAGCACGTCCCAACGTACTCAGCTTTCACGAGATCCTGCTGGACAATGCCCGTCACAACGTGACTGTGAACGGAACGCCGGTGGAGCTGACCTACAAGGAGTACAGCCTGCTGCGTTTGCTGCTGGAGAACACCAATCTGGTGGTGACACGCGAGACCATTCTGCAGGTGGTGTGGGGCACCGACATTTCGGTGGAGAGCCGCACTGTGGATATGCATATCCGCACCCTGCGCAAAAAGCTGGGGGATGCCGGCAAATACATCTGCACTGTGCGCAAGGTGGGTTACAAGCTGACCGATGAAGAGGAGGCCGGTGAAGAATGAAGCTGCGCAGCATGGAAGAAAAGATCAGCTACCGCCTGTTCCTGATGGGCTTCCTTGGTCTGCTGTTCACGGCGGCGCTTTGCATCTTTGTTTTTCACAAGGCATTCACGGCTCAGGCATGGACCAGCCTTGAGCGGGAAGCCGATCTGGTAAGCGCCGGTTATGATCTGGTGCAGGACCCGCAGCAGCTTTCGTCCTTTGTTACCAATGATCTGCGCATCACCCTGATCTCGCAGGACGGCAGCGTGCTGTTTGAATCTGCTACCGATCAGCCCATGGAGAACCATCTCTCCCGCCCGGAGATCCGTCAGGCCATGACCGAAGGTGTGGGCCGGGACATCCGCGACTCCCAGACCATGGGCTACGAGACCTATTACTATGCCGTACTGTTGCCCAACGGTGAGATTTTGCGCATGGCACAGGATGCAGAAACGGTCTGGTCTATTTATGATTCGACCCTGCCCGCCATCGTGCTGAGCTGCGTTGCACTTATGCTGGCCGCCGCTGTGCTGGCAGCTCTGCTCACCCGTGCATTGGTCTCCCCTGTGCTGAGCATGACCGAAGATCTGGATCATATTCAGGACAATGTTCCCTATAAGGAGCTTGTCCCCTTTGCCGAAAGCATCCACTCTGACCGCATTCTCCGTGAGAACAATGAAAAGATGCGGCAGGAGTTTACTGCCAATGTCAGCCATGAGCTGAAGACCCCGCTGACCAGTATTTCCGGCTATGCGGAGCTGATCGAGACCGGCATTGCAAAGCCTGAGGATGTGCCGGGCTTTGCCCAGAAGATCCATGTGGAGGCCAGCCGTATGATCCAGCTGGTGAACGATATCCTGCAGCTTTCCAGTCTGGACAACGCCAGCGAAGCCGGTTCTGAGCCAGAGATGGAGACAGTGGATCTGCTTACCGTTGCCAAGGACTGCGTAGAGCGCCAGAAGCTGAATGCCCGCCGGGCTTACATCTCGCTGAACTGTCTGGGCGAAAGTGCTCTTGTGCACGGCAACCGTGCCCTGCTGGACGAGCTATGCCAGAACCTGTGCGATAATGCGATCCGTTATAATCGTCCCGGCGGTAAGGTACAGATCACCACAGCCTGCAGCCGCGACGGACACTGCATCCTGACTGTGGCCGATAACGGCATCGGCATCCCGAAAGAAGCACAGTCCAGCGTGTTTGAGCGCTTCTATCGTGTGGATAAGAGCCGCAGCAAGGCTACCGGCGGTACCGGTCTGGGCCTTGCCATCGTCAAGCATATCGCGCGCATCCACAACGCACGCATCAAGCTGGAAAGTCAGGTGGATGTGGGCACTACCATTACTGTCACCTTCCCCACTGCCAACTGAATCACATCGGTAAAAACCTCACGTCTGCCTGCAATTGCGGGCAGGCGTTTTTTATTGTGATCTTTTCTCTGCCCACACCGTTCTGCAATGCACTGCGCTGCTGCAGATGCACAAGGTCGATGCCCTGCTGCCAGAAAGACTGCACCGTCTGCGTGCACAGTTCTGCCAGCTGTTCGCACTGTGCAGCGCTGGGCTGCGGCGTATCATAGCTGCGCTGACAGTCCAGCCGCAGACTGGCAGTTTCTTCCCGCAGGGTGACAGACACGCTGCATCGGCGGACCGTTACCGGCTCACCTTCCAGCCAGAAAGTATGCACACCGCCCATTTCCAGCAAAAGCCGCGCTGTTTCCGCCTGCCGGGCCTCCAGCTCAATGCTGTTTTCCACTCGCCAGAGGATGCTTGTATCTGCAAGTGCCACTTCCTGTTTCTCTGCCCGCAGCTGCGGCAGAAGCATTCCGTCCTGATACTGGTAAAGCCTCGGCATCTGGTCTGCGCACTGCTTGAGCTGCTCAAGCAGTTTGTTCGGAAATTCCTGCTTTTCCGCTGGAAGTTCCTCCAAAAAGCCATCGTCCATTTCCAGCACAGAAACTTTTGCCGATACCCTGCCCTGCCTGTTTTCCAGCACCGTACGCTCATACGCTGCAAGCAGCTCTGCCGATGCATCTTGATCGATCAGCAGATAATCGCACAGGCGGTAATCCGCCTTTTGCGGCAGTTGCTTTTGCGCCGCCGCCAGCGCTTTTGCCAGCGTGTCCGCCTGCGCCAACTGCAGCTGCACAGCCCCAGAAGCCTCGGATGCATCGGCGGCGGCTTCCGGAGCCTGATACAGCAGCCCTACGGTGATGGACTGTTCCTTCTGAGCAAGATACAGCGCACGAACCATGCTTTTTTCGGTGGTCTCGCAGCGCAGAAAAATCAGGCACCACCCGATCAAAAGCACCGCACTGAGAGAGCGCAGTTTCTTCTGCTTCATTTTACCGCTCCTTTCCCGCACTGCACCGCGCGCTGCCACACGGTACGCACTGCCGCGCAGAGAAAGCCGATGCGGAAGATCGCGCAGGTGAGCCAGATGAGCAAAAGCAGCGCATCCATGCGGGAGAAAACATCTGCGCTCCATGCCCGCAGCAGTTCCTGTGCCGGGTAATCCGCTGCGCCAAATACGAGGCACATCCCGGCAGTAAGACCCGCCTGTGCCAGAAAGGTGAGCCATGGCAGCCAGGACATGCTGCGCGGCTCTTCATAACCTGCAAGAAGCGGCCAGAACAAATACTCCGCATACAGCGGAACACGCGGCCAGCGGGCCAGTTGCACAGCATCTGCCGTCAGCAGGTGCGCCCAGTCCATCTGCCCGGCAAGCCCTGTCAGACAGACCAGCCCACCCAGCAGCACGAACCACCACAGCACCCGTGCCGGAGCATCCCAGCCGGAAGGCGGAATACACCACCCTGCCCAGAGCAAAAGCGGCAGCAGGCCGATCAGCGCCATGGAGCGAAACTCCTGCTGGCAGATGTTCTGGGCCTGCATTACGGTTCCAAACAACTCTGCCAGAAACCATGCTCCTGCGGAAAACAGCCAGATCCACTGCATGGCTGCCCGTTGCCAGCAGGCAGAGAACACCCCACTGATGCATGTGAGCAAAAGAGCCTGAACCGCTCCATGAATGATCATCCCACGCGGAGAGATACCGGTCTGCATTTCTTCTGCCAGCGCAGCTGTCCACACGCTCAGTGCCAGCACGGGAGCAGAAAAGCCTTTCTGTTTTTGCATCATTTTCCCTCCCGTTTCTGCCAGATATTAAAGTCGTGCGCTGAAAGGCGGCGGTAGTTGCGGCGGATGATGCCATCCTCTTCCATGGGCCGCTGCGGGAATGGATGCGCCGCCAGATATGGCACCTGCAGGCAGGCTGTGCCGGAAAGACTGAGCAGAACTGCAAAAAAAGCCCCCGCAAGGCCCACCGGCCCGGCAAGACCTGCAGCCAGCACCACACCCAGACGCAGCAGCGTAGCAGGCTCGTACAAAGAGGGCGTGACGAACACCGCGATGGCCGTGATGCTTGCCACAAAGATCACCGGCGTGCTCATAAGCCCGGTGGCAATGGCAGCATCGCCGATGATCAACGCGGACACCAGACTGACCGAATGCCCCAGCGACTGCGGCATCCGCAGACCTGCTTCCCGGATGACCTCCAAAATGAGTATGACCAGCAGCATTTCCGCAAACAGCGGCAGCGGTGTGGCCTTCTCCGCCGCTTCGATCTTGTACAGAAGCTGTGGTGGGATCAGCTCCGGCAGGTAGACCGCCAGACAGACGAACACACCCGGCAGAAATACTGTGAGGTAGAACGAAACATATTTGAGGATGCGCAGAAAAGAGGAAAACACGGCGGTGGATGCATAATCGTCCAAGCACTCAAAATTTTCGCAGAAAAGAGCCGGAAGCACCATGGCAGAGGGACTTCCGTTGACCAGCACCACGATCTTGCCCTCACAGATCTTTGCCGCCGCCACGGCAGGCCGCTCGGTGTAGCTTACCGGCGTGAACAGCCGCGCCTTGCCCGGCAGCAGCCACGGCACAAAGTAACTGGAATCCAGCAAAAGCTCCGGCTTTGCAGCGGCAAGCGCTTTGCGCACACGGATCACCATGGCGGAGTCTGCCCTGTTTTTGCAGTAGCAGATGGCGTATTCCGTTTGCATTTCGGTATCGGCCTGCGCCACCTCCTGCACCAGATGTTCGGTACGGATGAGCCGCCGCAGCAGGCTCAGATTGACCCGCAGTAGGTCGGCAAAGCCTTCGCGTGAGCCGCGCAGATTGCCCTCCCCGGAAGGCTCGTCTACCGAGCGGAACTTCAGTCCCTGCACCGAGAAGGCAATGCCCTTTGCGCAGCCGTCCAGTAGTAAGACCGCCATGCCTGCCGTCATTCGTTTGATCAGATCAGCCAGATCTGTTACCGGCTCACTTTCTGCCGGAAAGGCTGAGCCGTGCAGGATCAGCTCAAAGACCTGCGGCCCGGTGCAACGCTGGCCTGCCTGCTGCGGCGGTGCCTGGCGGCTGGCCGCATCCAGTAAAAGCTCCCACAAAGAATCCAGGCTTGCCATGCCGTCAAACAGCAGGATGCTTCCCCTGCAATGATAAATCGTGATCTCCTTGGCATAATAATCCGCAGAGGTGCCAAACATTTTGTCCAGCACCGCAAGATTTGCCGCAAGGCTCTGTGATAACTGCCGCATCCAACCACTCCTTTGCACAGCAGTATGCCCGGCTGCAGCGGCATCCATTCCGCCAGAAACGACAGGAGGTCTTATTACTTGAAGCTTCTGATCTGCCGCACTATCATCATTTATCTGTGCGTTCTGTTTGCCATGCGGCTGATGGGCAAGCGCCAGCTGGGCGAACTACAGCCCGAAGAACTGGTGTCCACCATTCTCATTTCCAATCTGGCATCCATCTCCATTGAATCGGAAGAGGTGCCCATCACATCCAGCCTGATCCCGCTGTTTCTCATTGCAGCGCTGGAACTGCTGGGCTCCGTGCTGAGCTTCCGCAGCCAGAAATTCTTCAACTTTCTCTCCGGCAGACCAAAGACGGTGATCTTGGACGGGCAGATCGATCAGAAAGCCTTGCGGATGTTACGGCTGACCACAACCGACCTGATGGAAGCGCTGCGCGGTAAAAATATTTTTGACCCACGGGAGGTCTCCTACGCGGTGATCGAGACGAACGGCACCCTTTCGGCAGCACTGCGGCCAGAAAAAGAGCCAGCCCGTCTTGCTGACCTGCAGCTGAAGGTGACCCATACCAACGCCACCATTCCCTTTGTGCTGGACGGACAGGTGCTGGAAGACAACCTGCGCTGGTGCGGCAAGGACCGCGCGTGGCTGGAACGCACGGCGCAGGCCAACACCCTGCTGCCGGAAGAAATTTTGCTGCTGATCGGCAACGAGACCGAGGATTATTTTTTGCTAAAAAAAGAGAACCGCCGTGCCGGCGGCTCCCATTGAGGTGAGCGGATGAAGCGGATCTATGCATGTATCGCCATTGTGGCCGTACTGCTGAGCGTGGCCTTTTACAGCAGCTGGAAGGTGCAGAGCTTTGCGGATGTGATCTCGGCAGACCTTGACACCGCCGCCGAAGCCATCCGCAATGCCAACTACCCTGCCGCCCGGCAGGCGCTTGCTGATGGTGCCGACCGGTGCGACCAAATGCGCACCAAAATGAACCACCTGCTGCGCACCGCAGATTTTACCGAGCTGGAAGCTGCACTGCGGGCGGCGGACGGACACCTGGAAATGGGTGCCCCAGAGGAAGCCTTTGGTGAGCTGCGCCGCGCACAGGTACAGGTGGAAACACTGGAATGGCTCTCGCACCGGCTGGTATAAACAAAAACACCGGCCCTGCCCCATTGGGCGAAAGCCGGTGTTCTGATGCGAATTATTTCTGTGGTTCCTTGCGGTCGCCCATCAGCTTTTTCAGCTCATTGAAAAAACTTTCCACGTCTGCAAACTGACGGTAGACCGATGCAAAGCGAACATATGCCACTTCGTCGATCTTTTTCAGTTCCTGCATGGTCAGCTCACCGATGCGCACGCTGGGGATCTCACGGTCGTAGGAGCTGAGCAGCGTCTGCTCAATGCTGCTTACCGCACGCTCCAGCGATTCGTAGCTGACTGGCCGCTTGGCGCAGGCACGCACCATGGCGTTGAGCAGCTTCTGCCGGTCGAACGGCTCACGGGAGCTGTCCTTTTTGATGACCACAAGCGGAACAGTCTCCACGACCTCATAGGTCGTAAAGCGCATATGGCAGCTCAGGCATTCGCGGCGGCGGCGGATGCGCTCACTGTCTTCGGTGGGGCGGGAATCGATCACTTTGGATTCCTCGGCTCCGCAATAGGGACACTTCATGTTCTGTTCCTCCTGTCCGGTCTGACCGGGCTGTGTTTTTAGGCTTTGGTCTTGGGCTTGCGCTCACTCCACAGCACCCACGCAGAGGTGGAAACGCACAGCGAAGTGTACACGCCGCTGATCATGCCCATCATCAGCGGGAACGCAAAGGTAAAGATGCTGTCCAGACCATACAGCTTTGCCACGATGCACATAACGCCCAGCGCCATCACCGTGGTAATGGTGGTGATCAGGGTGCGGCGGGCGGACTGGTTCACCGAGTGGTTCACCAGCTCTTCAAAGGATGCCTTTTTGCCCATCAGGGTGCGGTTCTCGCGGATACGGTCGTAGACCACAACGGTATCGTTGATGGAGTAGCCAAGGATGGTAAGCATGGCTGCAATGAAGTTGCCGTCCAGCGCGGTGCGCAGCAGCACAAAGGTGCCAAACACCACCATCAGGTCGTTCACAAGCGCCAGCACTGCCATCATGCCGCCGGTCAGGCCGCCGATGTTCTTGAAGCGCAGGGCGATGTACAGCAGGATCAGCACCAGTGCAAACACCACGGCAACCAGACTCTTCTGCAGGAACTTGGTGCCCATGGCAGCGCTGACGTTGCTTAGCGACAGCTGTTCAAAATTGTTGTCCGGGCAGCTTTCGTTCAGGCTGTCCAGCAGCTTGGCCACCTGCTCGGTAGTCACTGTTTCGGTACCGGGCATCGAGATTTTCAGGGTCTGGCCACCGGTAGCAACATTCTCGCCGGTCTGCAGGGTCAGGCCGTTATTCTCCAGTGCAGAGGATGCAACCTTCTGCACATCCGACATGGTAAAGCTGCCCTCGTAGCTCAGGGTGATCATGGCACCGCCGGTGAACTCGGTATCCAGATGGACACCCAAAACCACAGCGCACAGCACGATGGCTGCCATCAGGCAGGAGGAGATCGTCAGGAAGCGCTTGCGCAGGCCCACAAAGTCGATGGGCTTCTTCTCGGTTTTTTCCTTGCCGGGCTTTTCTGCACCGTAGAGCCAAGGGTTGCGCAGTGCCTTGATGGATGCCGCACCGCGGATCATCACACGGGTAGCAAACACGCCAAACACAAAGTTCAGCAGCACGCCGGTGAGCAGCGTGTAACCGAAGGCATAAATAGTGCCTGCGGTGGAGGGGCCAAAGGCAAAGAACACAAAGTGGAGTGCCTTTGCAAACATGCCGTCCGAGGGGCCAAAGGCACCCATCAGCACGATGGCCACGATGACGATGGTCACGTTACCGTCAACGATGGGGGTCAGGCCGCGGGCAAAACCGCTCTTGAGCGCGCCATCCAGAGACTTGCCGTTTTTCAGCTCTTCCTTGATGCGTTCTGCCGTGATAACATTGGCATCCACGCCCATGCCGATGGCAAGGATGATGCCTGCGATGCCGGGCAGGGTCATGGTAAAGCTTTCAAACACCGGGAAGTAGCCGGAAACGAACGCCAGCGTTGCTGCCACCTGACCAGCCAGTGCAATACATGCAAGGAAGCCCGGCAGACGGTACAGCACCGTCATGAACACCACGATCAGTGCAAAGGCGATCAGGCCGGCCAGAACCATGGCGCTCAGGCTGTTCTCGCCCAGACTGGGGCTGACGGTGGAATAGCTGTCCACCGTCAGTGCAAAGGGCAGTGCGCCGGAGTTGATCTGGCGGGCCATCTTGACGACCTGCTCCTGCGTGAAAGGATTGGAAGCAGAGCTTGTAATGATGGCAGAGCCATCGGTAATAGCGGTGTTGACCGTGGCCGTGCTCACGTTTTCATCGTCCAGCCAGATGCTGATGGTGCCGCCCGATGCAGCCAGCTTTGTGGTAGCATCGCCAAATGCCTTGGCACCGTCATCGGTGAACTTCAAGGAGACGAAATATTCCGAAGCACCGCCATTGCTGACGGGGCCATACTGAGCTGCGGCGCTCTCGATCATGGAGCCGTCCAGGATCAGCTCACCGTCCGCACTGCTTCCCTCGCGGAAGGTCAGATAGGCGGTGGTGCCGATCTCATCGATCGCAGCTTCCGGGTCAAAATCCGTCTCACCGGACTGCCACGGAAACTCCAGGATCAGGCTGTCGGAATTGTTGTCCACATACAGCTCATAGTCGGTCACGTTCAGCGCCACGAGACGGTTCTCAATGACGAGCTGGGCTGCTTCCAGCTGTTCTTCGGTAGCATCGTAGCCATCCGACGGCACAAAGGTGACGTTGACACCGCCCTTAATATCCACACCGAAGCGGATATCCTTTGCACCTTTGATATAGGTCGTGGTCGTATCGCCATACTTGGCATACACACCGAAGAACGCAGTATACACAAATACCACGATCAACAGCACTGTGGCGATCAGATGCCATGCTTTTCCTTTTGTTTTCATAAAATTCAGGGAACCTCCAAAAGCAGCAGTTCTTGCAGCTGCCGCCCGTATTCTAGTGCGGACCGCCTGCTCCGGCGGGCCTTATCATTTCCGCAAGGGGGCCGTCGTGCCGGCTTTCTTGCGACAAAACTCCCCTGACGGCCCAGACGGGCCGCACAGAGGAGATAAAATCAAAAAATGTTAGTCTGCCTTGTCAGCCAGCAGTTTTTCTGCCACAGCCAGACGCACACAGATGCACAGCAGTTCGGAAGCGGTTTCCACCTCGTCCAGACTGGGATAGGTGGGCGCAATGCGCAGGTGAGAATCCTCGGGGTCCTTGTGATAGGGATATGCAGAACCGGCACCGGTCAGGGTCAGGCCCGCATCCTTGCACAGACCCGCCACGCGCTTTGCACAGCCGGGCATCACATACAGGCTGATGAAGTAGCCGCCCTTGGGGTCCGTCCAGTGGGCAATATCCCCGCAGGGGATGAGGTTGTTCTTGAATGCGGTCTTGACGGCATCAAAGCAGGGCACCAGACGACGACGGTGCTTTGCCATGTGGGCCAGCACACCTTCCTTGTTCTTCAGGAAGCGGACGTGGCGCAGCTGGTTCATCTTGTCGTAGCTGATGATCATGACCGAGAAGCGCTTGCAGATATACTTCATGCTGCTCTCGCTGCAGGCAATGGCAGAGACACCTGCGCCCGGGAAGGTGATCTTGCTGGTGGAAGTGAACATGAACACACGGTTTTCGTTGCCGTACTTCTTGCTCTCGTTCAGCAGCACCGGAGTCTCGATGATCTCATCGGTCAGGTGATGGACGATATAGGCTTCATCCCAGAAGATTTTGAAATCAGGCGCAGCGGTCTTCATCTTGGCAAAGCGCTCGATGGTCTCATCGCTGTAGGTGTAGCCGTCGGGGTTGGAATACTGCG
>ERZ1673703.2171-NODE-2171-length-12971-cov-5.486219_pt1 | contig 12971 bp, 10 predicted proteins | sample MGYA00580233_ERZ1673703 | MGnify/ENA primary metagenome ERZ1673703 (study PRJEB41218, sample SAMN15661748) | gut metagenome | host: Homo sapiens | place: Canada: London | collected 2015-08-20/2019-03-30 | study: EMG produced TPA metagenomics assembly of... | reverse complement strand
AAGAGCAATTAACCTACGCTCATTTCCAATAAATTACACTCTTTTCGTAACTTCGTGGTGCAAATATACAAATATGTTATTCAACATAAAAGCGCAAAGAAAGAAAAGTGGGCAGAATGATACCATTTCTTGATGTATATCAAAAATATGCTGTAAAAAAGATGGGATATTAGAGAAAACTGAAATCGTTTTGTAATATGATGTCTATATGGAGCAGAATAATGTCACCAGAAACGGTACGCTAAAGTCTACAATGAATCCATGGAAAATGGAGACGATGACAAATTCCTGTCCGGAACAACGGGTGATAATGGGAAGAGTCGTGTCCATGGTGGTGGCTCCTCCGACTGAAATGGGGGCCAGTTTTCCGAAGAACTTTACCAATAGGGGGGCACAAAGCAAAGCGATGATTTCGCGCATGATGTTTGAAAGTAATGCGATGGTACCCAATTCGGCTCCTTTGTACTCGGTGATGAATATACTTGAGAGTGAATAATACCCGAATCCGGAACCTACCGCCATACAATCGGACGGTGAACGATGGGACAAAAAGAGGCTGACTACGGCACATCCAGCCAATGTTCCCAGAATGGTCATGACGGGTAGGAAGAGTAGGCGGGGATTCAGTGACCGGAAACTTTTCAGTGTCTGCGGATCGTTGCCTATGCTAATGCCGACGCAGAACATCAGTCCGCATAAGGCATAAAAACTGAGTTTACTTTGGCTGAAATCGTACGGGATCAACTGAAGAAGTCCGCACAGAGTGCCGACAATGAAGAAAGAGACGATAATGAGACTGCCTTTCATGGTTTAGCCTCCTTTTTCTGATAGCGTGTATGGAGCAGATACCAAAGTCCCCAGGCAGCCAGTGTGCTTCCGGTTACGGCAGCTGCCGTGATGATGAGAGCTTCCAGCCCGATGGCATGCAATCCTTTCACGATGGCTTCGTTGCCTCCTACTTCGATGCCGAGCAGGAAGAGCAACAGCCATATTAATAATGTGATGACTTTATGTATCCACGTGAGCCTTTTGCTACGTAACAGGTAACCCAGTAGCATGCCCGTGAGCATGATTCCGATAATTATAAACATATAAATGTGCTTTTAGGGCACAAAGATAGTGGTTTCTTTATAAATCCGGTACCATTGGGGGGAACTGCGTTGTTTTTAACTGTCAGCATATAGTTTGTTTCTGTACTGAACCCTACCATTCCGGTACCTCCGTTCACATTGCTTGGGAAAGCGATAGGCTCGCTCAGGGTGTTGTCGTAGGCATCGGAGTCGAGCAGATTCAACGCTCTTAAATAATAATATTCTTTTTCGGTAATGCTGAGTATGCGGATGTAGACATCCGTCTTTATCCAGATATACTCCTGTCCCCAGAATCCCCATCCGTAGATATCGTTATAGACGTTCATCGTATAACTTCCGTCGGTGAAACGTGAGTCGTCAAATATGGCATACTTGTTATTGACAGTGCCGAACAGTCCGTTTTCATCATCTTCTTCCGTACTGGGTTTGCCGTCGGTCAACACCACGTCTTCGTTTGTTTGCAGTTTAAAGCTTTTCTGCATTGCCGAATCCCAACAGGTCTGGTCATTTTGTTCCCAATAGTATTTCCAGTATTTCCGTTGTTCCACAATGATCCGATAAAAATTCTTCTCTCCCGGGCGGTCCTTTATTTTGATTTGGTAACGGAGATGTCGTCTTGGCGGAGTTCCGTAGCCATAGTTACTCGGCTTTCTCATGATGGAGGCCGTATCCACCTTTTCTATCTTCCCGATGGGTTGAGGTACGGTGACTTCGGCCCATGCGTGGTGTTCGCCGTCATCCGTCATAGCATCTATACGGACCACATCGCCCGGATGGAAAGCACTGTTTATGTAAAAGCGCCCTTTATCGCTGCTATGCGGATCGGGACGGAGAGTTTCACTGAGAGAACCGTTGATGCGTACTTCTACGGTGGCTCCTTTTATTTGTCCGATCTGGTTTCTGCCGGTGAGGTTCAGAAACAAGGTGTTGTAGGTGCTGTCGGCGTTGATAATGGCATTCATCACTAACTTGGGTGGATTCTCCTTCAAGTCGAAAGGAAGATCGTTATTGCATGCCGCAGTGGATATGATAACCAGCAAGAAAAGGAATATATCAAGAATTGATCGTCTCATAAATACTTAGAATTTATATGTATAACTGAATGAAGGAATGCAAGGCAACAGAGTGAATTTCCGAATGACCGGTATGCGGTTGCCTTGTGCTTGTTCGCCTTGAGTATATTCAGTCTTTTTGTAGGTGCGATATATCAGAGTGGGGTTCATGGCATTGTATACATTATATATGCTGACATTCCAGATGCGCATGCCATGTTTAGTCTTCTTGCTGAAGTTGACCCCTACATTTAACCGGTGGGTGGCGGGGAGGCGATAATTGTTGCGATGCTTGACGTAGTCTCCCTCTTCTATCGATGAGTCGTTGTCGCCCGGACGGATAATACCTGTCAGTTCGGTGGGGATCGTTGTCGTACCTCCGGTGGTAAATATCCAGGAAGCACTTACATCGATCCGTTCGTTGAACCGATGATTGAGTGTCAGGTCGATGTTGTGTCGGCGGTCATATTTATATGGAAAGCGTTCGCCGTTGTTTATTCCTCCTGTGGCAAACTTACGGTCACTCTTAGCCAGGGTATATGCCAGCCATCCCGTTGTCTTTCCTATGGTTTTCTGCGCCATGAACTCTACACCCATAGAGCGGCCGTGTCCCATCTCCACTTTGTCTTCCCATCCGGTAGAAGAACCGAGAAAGCTGACACCGTCTTTGTACTCGAGTACATTTTTCATTCCTTTATAGTATCCTTCTATTGAGAATTCCCATCCGTCGATTCCCGTATAATAACCGCCTAACGAGACCTGATGGGCCTGCATGGGTTTGATTTTGCTGGTGACAGGTACCCACAAGTCGGTGGGCATGGCAAAAGGCATGGATGAAATCAAGTGTACATATTGGCTCATTTTCGTATACGAAGCTTTCAATACTACATCTTTGCTGAGCTGATAGCGTGCGGAGATGCGGGGCTGCACGGAGAAGTAGTTTTTCTTTTGCACTTGGAAAGTCGAGAAGTGCAGGCCCAGATTCATACGCAGGCGACTGCTCAGATTGAAGTTATCTTCAAGATAGGCAGATGCTTCGTGGGCAAGGATCTCACTGTTGGAGGTAGTATAATACGTCGTGTCCCGCTCGATGGTTTCTCCGGTCTTGTCGAATATCTTCGAGGTGGAGACTTCCGGACGGAAGCTATGGTGCAGATATTGCACTCCGAACTTGACATGATGTGTGGGGATAGGGTTATAGTCAAAATCTATCTGAGCGCTCCAATCCCGGATTCCCGATTTATAATCGGCCTTATAGCGGTTCCAGGTGATTTGGTTGTTTATATGTATCTCATTCTTGGTGAATGTACTGACGTCAAACTTATAGTTATTGAAAGCGACTGTGGTATTGCTGAACAGCTTGTTGTTAAAGATGTAGTTCCAGCGTCCCGAAACGATGGTATTTCCCCAGTTCATCTTTCCGCCATCCCTGTACTTGTCTTCGTCACCGTAGTAAGTGTCGTCATACTTTGTCATAAAATGGTCTTTGCCATTGTATGCACTGAGGAACAGGCGGCTGCGATCAGAGAACTTATGGTTGATCTTGGCATTGACATCAAAAAAGTAATAGCTGTATTTCTCGTCTTTGGGCATGAAGGGTTTGGCCAGCAGGTCGATGTACGAACGGCGGGCGGAAATGTTGAACGAAGTCCGGTTCTTTATGATCGGTCCCTCGAAATTGATTTTGCTGGTCAGAAGCCCCACGCTGACCACTCCGTGATAGTTCTTCATGTCGCCATCGTTGGTGCGCACATCGATAACGGAAGAGAGGCGTCCGCCAAAGCGGGCGGGGAAGGAGCTTTTGAAAAGTGTCACTTTCTTCACGGCTTCAGGTGTAAAGACGGAGAAGAAGCCCAATAAATGGTCTACGTTGTATACCGGTACTCCGTCCAGAAGGATCAGGTTCTGGTCGGGGCCTCCGCCGCGTACATAGAGTCCGGCAGAGCCTTCCATTCCGGCTTGTACGCCCGGCATCAGCTGGATGGCTTTCATCACATCGGCTTCTCCCAGGATGCTGGGTGTGTTTTTTATCTGGGTCATCGGTATTTCGCTGGCTCCCATCTGGGTGGCCATGACTCCCGATTCGGCTTTGTCCGACACGATGACTACTTCTTGCAGCATATTGTTGTCTTTCATCCGGATGTTCAGTAGAGTATCTGCGGTTAAGTTCAGCACATGTTGCTGGCCGGTATATCCCAAATAGGAGAAACTCAGCCGAGCTTCTCCTTCAGGCAGCGTGATGCTGTAGAAACCGTAAGGATTGGTGGTAGTTCCCTGATGATGACGACTCTCAAGAATATTTGCACCAATCAGCGTTTCGGCAGACGCTCCGTCGGTCACGTATCCACTGACAGTGAACTTCCGGCTTACTGGTTTGGGGGGCGTTTTTTGTAATAAGATATGCTTCCCGGTTATTTTATAGCTTATCGGCTTATTGGCGAATAGCAGGTTCAGGACTTCTCTGAGAGGTTTCTTTTGTACGTTGAGGCTGACTTTATGGTCGAGCTTCACCTCCTCTCCATAGATAAAAGAGAAACCGGTGTCCTGTTCTATCTGCCGGATGACTTCTGACAAGCTGGTGTTTTGCAGTTTGAGTGTGAGCTTGGGTTCCGGTGTTTGCGCATAGATTGTCGAAAAGGTTAGGGAAACCACACACATCAGAATGTAACTTCTGATGTGGTGGAAATCCGGATTGGATTTTCTCATGTCTAGTTAAGTTTAGTAGTAATCGTTATTTCTTTATTATTGTATGAATAGTTGAAATTGCCAACAGTATGTAGCAGATCGAGAATCTGGTCGAGACCTTCTTCACTGGAGAACCGTGCCGTGATCCGGTAATTCTGCAAAGCAGTGTCTGTTATGGAGATATCTACGCCAAATGTGTTGGACAACTGGCGGGCAATCTCCTGCAAGGGGAGATTGGTAAAAATCAATTCTCCGTTCCGCCAGGCTATCTCTTCGGCAACGCGGTCTGAAACTTCAAGGGTCATGCTTTTTTTCTCCTTATTATATATAGCACTTTCGTTTGGTTTCAAGACGATACGTACAGAATTGCTTTTATTGCTCACGGCTACAGAACCTTCGAGTAGCGTGGTCTTCACTTCCGGATCGTCCGGATAGGACTCTACGTTAAAGTGAGTGCCCAGTACCTCTACATTGACCGACTCTGTCTGTACGATGAAAGAGTGTTTCCTATTTTTCGTCACTTCGAAATACGCTTCTCCTTTCAGGTTCACTTCCCTGTGTTCTCCCTTAAACTTTTCGGGATAGGTGAGTGACGAGAAATGGTTCAGCGTCACTTCCGTTCCGTCGGGCAGTTTGATGGTCCGCGTATCGGCCAGTGTGGAAATTGTCTGTAGGGCGGCAGGTTTCAGATAGCAGTAAGTGTTCCATCCTATGAAGCAGAGCAAAGCGATGGCAGCTACTGCCGACAAGGTGCGTAAAGAGAAGAGGCGAAGTGCCGGACGCGGCAATCGTTTCTCTAATATCTGATAGCTTGCCGCTGCCGAGAATTTTCCTCTGGGCGAGCGGGTGGATGCGATAAGTTTCTCCAGTAATCGGTCAAGTTCCCGGTCTGTATATTTCATTGTTTATTTCGTTATTTTTTCACCAGCCGGATAGACATCTTGGTCGTTTCCGACTTTCCGTTCTGAGGCCGGCAGATAAGCTGAATGTATTCATTCGTTCCCACTTTCCGGGGATAAACCAGGATTGTGGCTTTGGCCGATTTGCTGCCGCCCTTGATGGTGATTTTATTATCTTTAATTTTATAAAACGGTGCCGAAGAGCTTCCGGGCTTCGTCGGCCGTGCGGGTGACTCGATGAAGACAATCCGGTCTTCACTTGTTTTATCGGCCGCAACGATTTTTACTTGCAGTTCCGTTTCCTCTGCATTCTTTTGATAAGAGAAATCCTGCGCTTTCTTTTCGAATCCCAGGTATTCTTTGGGGTAAGAGTTGTTGCCGTTCTCACACGCAGTGAAACACAGTGCCATTGTAAGCAGTGCAAAGGTTGTAGGTCTTAATAACTTCTTCATAAGCTAAGTCTTTGTGTTTTGGTTTAAATGAACTTCATGGATAAAGACAGAGCGTTTGAAGAATCTCCCTATCGGAAGTGTGCAAATAAAAGTTAAACCTCTCTTGCTGTTCGCCGGGCATTATTCACTGTCGATTGTTTATCGATCATTATTCACCATCGATATTGCTTCTTTCAGCCGGATGGTTGCCTTCTGGAGTTGAGCGTCTACGGTCTTGGTGCTGATACCCAGTTCTTCTGCTACCTGTGCATAGCTTTGCTTCTCTTCCCGGATGCGGATGAATACCTCTCTGCAACGTTCGGGCAAGCGGTCGAGTGCTTTCACATAAATGGCAAACAACTCTTCACTGATCATCGATTCTTCGGGTGAGTCGCTTTGTGCTTCGGGTTCCGGCAATGTCTCGGTAGATACCGTGGTGCGCCTGTTTTCTTTCTCCAGATAGTTGAGTGAAGCGTTTTTAACCAATATGAAGCAATAGTCCTCAATGCTTTTGACTTCGGGAAGCGAGCTGCGCTGTTCCCAGAGTTTCAGGAACACATCGAGTACGATTTCCTGCGACCATTCTTCGCGTTTTACATAGTAGTAGGCGATGCGGTAGAGACGGTCGTACGTCATATCGTAGAAGGCCCGGAACGCTGTTTGCGAATCCAGCTCCTTCATTCGTCTGAGTAGTTTTCGAACCTCTGATTCGGTCATGACTTTATAATTTTAGTTTTCCACCCAGAGCAGGTCGCTCATGATGCTGTCGGAAATAAAAATTCCTTCGCGGGTGAGGCGCAAAGCACCTTCGTATATTTCTAATTTGCCGTTTTCTAAAGAAGGACGTGCCATTTTGAGACAATATTGTTCCAGTTGCGTTCCGTAATCATTACTGAGGCGTTCGAGTGAAATTCCCCATTGAGTGCGGACAGAGGTAATGATAAATTCGTTGTATCGGGTGGCCAGATCCCGCTCTTCCTGTTCGAAGTCCCGTTGTCCGCTTTCGATGCCGGACATGTATTTTTCGATCGAAGAGCAGTTCCATTCCCGGGTTTGTCCGTCGAAAGAGTATGCCGACGGGCCGCAGCCGAGATAACTTACTCCCTGCCAGTACGAAGTGTTGTGGCGCGAATACATGCCCGGCTTGCAGAAGTTGGATATTTCATAATGCTCGTATCCGGCTTCACGCAACCGGTCTATTAATAAGGTGAAGAACCGGACACTGCTGTCCTCGTCCACCTCTTCGACCTGATGCTTTTGCAACATTTTATAAATGGGAGTACCTTCTTCGTAAATCAAGTGATAAGCCGATATATGTTCCACGTCTAGGGCAATAGCCTGTTGCAAGTCTTTTTCCCAGCGTTCCGTTGTTTCACCGGGGAGCCCGTAGATCAGGTCGATGCTGATGTTGCGGAAACCGTGGGCACGGCACAACTCTACCGCACGAATGGCTTGAGCCGCATTGTGGCGGCGTTTCAGCAACTTGAGCGTAGTGTCGTCAAATGTCTGGATGCCCATGCTGATGCGGTTGAACGGCAATTCGGAGAGCATTTGCAGGTATTCCGGACAGAGGTCATCCGGATTGGCTTCAAGTGTTATTTCATGGCAATTCTCCATCCCATAAACCCGGCGGACGGTGTCGAATACTTTCCGGAAATCCTTTTCGTCGAGCTGCGAAGGAGTACCTCCACCAAAGTAGAGCGTCTCAATAGGCTTTCCTTTCAGGTAAGTATATCTCATTTCCAGCTCTTTGCAGAGTGCTTCGATGTAGCGTCCTTTCCATTCGCTTCGCGTCGTTGAGTAAAAATCGCAATAGATACAGCGTGTCTTACAGAAGGGGACGTGTAGGTATATGCCTGCCATGATGGTCTGAGTTATTTTTGCGTTTCAAATTGCAAAAGTAAGGTTTTCGTGTTAGTAAACAACCCTGTAGGGTAGATATTCTCTTTTATTTAACGGGAGGAAAGTTCCTTTTTGACCATTTGACAATCTGATAATCCGATGGCCTCAGAATGCTTTCGTTTCGTGCCGTCCTGAAGGTTGGCCGGAAAAACGCCTGCATTTGCCAACAGACTTTTCTCCTGTGTCGCAGATTTATGGTATATGTGTGCAAATGGACGGACTTGGGGCGGAATCCGATGAATTTGCTTTCGTTCTGTCTCTGTCCCGATGCTTTTGCTATATTCTCTCCGTATGCTTCTGCGGGGCAACCGGAGAAAAAAAAGCACCGGTGCGGGGTTCTGCACATAACAATATATGTGATGAGGCAAAACATATAGACATCTCACCCGAAAGAAGTAAGCATTTTCCGGAAATGCTTACTTCTTTTGCATGGAATGTTTGCTTCTTTTTGGGAAAATGCACCGTGTTCAACCCGAAATGCCCCCTTCTTTGGTTGGAAAAACCTCCGTCTTGCACCGAAAAGTCTGCTGCTGCATTCTATTTCATCCTGTCCGGAAGAAGAAGGAGTCAGTAAATGTAAGGCAAACTGCTCTTTTTAATCGGGAATCGGAAAGAATACTTCCATTCTGTCAGATAGCCTGTTTCGCGCTTGTCGAAGGCTGTATGTTACATAACATTGTTTAGTAACACTGTCCGTTTTATTGCTTTTCATTTGATTAATGCCTAATTTGCGCCTCAGTAAAAAAAGGGTATGCGAAAAACACATACTGAATCATTCATTTAAATCTTATATATCATGAAAGTATATCAGACGAACGAAATTAAGAACATTGCCCTCCTTGGCAATGACGGCTCAGGAAAAACCACTCTCACAGAAGCGCTGCTCTATGAGAGTGGTATTATAAAACGTCGCGGCAGAATCACTGCCAAAAACACCGTAAGCGATTACTTTCCGGTAGAACAGGAATATGGATATTCTGTCTTTTCGACCATCTTCCATGTAGAATGGAACGGGAAGAAACTGAACATCATAGACTGCCCGGGCAGCGATGACTTTGTAGGCGCTGCCATGACAGCACTCAATGTAACGGATACAGCAATTTTGCTGTTGAACGGACAATATGGAGCCGAAGTGGGAACTCAAAACCACTTCCGCTATACCGAGAAACTGGGTAAACCGGTGATCTTCCTGGTGAATCAGCTCGATAACGAGAAGTGTGATTATGATATGGTGCTTGAACAACTGAAGTCCATCTACGGTCCCAAAGTAGTTCCGGTTCAGTATCCGCTGGCTACCGGTCCCAACTTCAACTCGCTGATAGACGTGCTGTTGATGAAGAAGTACTCTTGGGCACCCGAAGGCGGTGCACCTATCATCGAAGAAATTCCTGCTGAAGAGAAAGATAAAGCCATGGAGCTGCACAAAGCACTGGTCGAGGCCGCTGCCGAGAACGATGAAGGCTTGATGGAGAAATTCTTCGAACAAGATTCACTGACGGAAGACGAGATGCGCGAAGGTATCCGTAAGGGTCTGGCTGCACGCGGCATGTTCCCCGTATTCTGCGTATGTGCAGGCAAAGATATGGGGGTACGTCGTTTGATGGAATTCCTGGGTAATGTAGTGCCCGGTGTATCGGAAATGCCGAAAGTGCATAATACCCGTGGTGAAGTGGTGGAACCCGATCCCAACGGACCTACCTCTTTGTATTTCTTCAAGACCGGTGTGGAACCACACATTGGTGACGTTCAGTATTTCAAGGTCATGAGCGGAAAAGTGCATGAAGGAGACGACTTTACCAATGCCGATCGCGGTTCGAAAGAACGTGTGGCGCAGATTTATGCTTGCGCCGGTGCCAACCGTATCAAAGTAGAAGAGATGGTGGCAGGTGACATTGGCTGTACGGTGAAGCTGAAAGATGTTCATACCGGAAATACACTGAACGGTAAAGGTGCCGAGAACCGGTTTAATTTTATCAAATATCCGAATTCTAAATATTCACGCGCCATCAAGCCGGTGAACGAGGCCGATACGGAAAAGATGATGGCCATCTTGAACCGTATGCGTGAGGAAGATCCGACTTGGGTCATCGAACAATCGAAGGAACTGAAACAGACCATCGTGCATGGCCAGGGAGAATTCCACCTCCGTACGTTGAAATGGCGTTTGGAGAACAATGAAAAGCTTCAGGTGAAATTTGAAGAACCGAAGATCCCTTATCGTGAAACCATCACAAAAGCTGCCCGTGCCGACTATCGTCACAAAAAGCAATCGGGTGGTGCCGGACAGTTCGGCGAGGTGCATCTGATAGTGGAACCCTATTATGAAGGAATGCCCGTGCCCGATATGTATAAATTCGGCGGACAGGAATTTAAGATTAACGTGAAGGGTACTGAGGAAGTTCCATTGGAATGGGGCGGAAAATTGGTATTTGTTAACAGTATTGTCGGGGGGTCTATCGATGCCCGCTTCCTGCCGGCCATCCTTAAAGGGATCATGTCCCGCATGGAACAGGGACCTCTGACCGGTTCGTATGCCCGCGATGTACGCGTCATTGTATATGATGGAAAGATGCACCCGGTAGACTCTAATGAAATTTCGTTCATGCTGGCCGGACGTAATGCCTTCAGCGAAGCGTTTAAGAACGCCGGACCGAAGATTCTCGAGCCAATTTATGATGTGGAAGTCTTCGTACCGTCCGATAAGATGGGTGACGTGATGGGTGACCTTCAAGGACGCCGTGCCATGATCATGGGTATGAGCAGCGAAAACGGTTATGAGAAACTGGTGGCTAAAGTGCCTTTGAAAGAGATGTCTTCTTATTCAACCGCTCTTAGTTCGCTTACCGGAGGCCGTGCTTCGTTCATTATGAAATTTGCAAGTTATGAACTGGTTCCGAGCGATGTGCAGGATAAGTTAATAAAAGACTTCGAATCCAAACAAACAGAAGAGTAATTATAGTCATAAGCTGCCGGGCTTAGGCTATAAGTGGCTGTGCTACTAAATGATAAGGCTACGAGAAGTGTGCAATGAATGTGCAGCTACTCGTAGCTTTACTTTTTTAGCTATTCTTTGGGACGTGCTTGTCCGGTGTGGCGGTTGTGAGTGGGGATGTAACCGGTATCTTATAGCCTTCCCGTCCATTAACAATGATTAAAGAAAGTAGATTTTCTGAAGAGAAATCTTTAATTTTTTATTAAATTTGCAAACCAAAGGTGTATACGTTTTGTTATAGTGGTCAGAATACGACCTAAAAAACGCCTTTCGGTTAATTATAGAGAACGTCCTGTTAAAACAGGTTAAGCTGTTAGGAGTGTTAATTAGGGAGTGTTAATTTTGTTGCTATGAAAAAGTCAACAATCTGGATATTAGGCATTATTATGGGTCTTTCCTTTCTGAGTTTGCTCTATTTACAAGTGAGCTACATCGAAGAAATGGTGAAGATGCGTAAAGAACAATTTAATACATCCGTGCGAAATGCTTTGTTTCAGGTTTCAAAGGATGTAGAGTATGATGAAACGCAACGTTGGCTGTTAGAGGATATCACTGAAGCGGAACGCAGAGCACTGGCTCAGTCTTCTTCTACTACCGAACAGAAAAACGGTTTAATTCAGCAATCGGAGCGTTATAGGTTCAAGTCACCGGACGGAACCCTGTATTCGGAGTTTGAACTGAAGATGATTACCACCGAGCCGTCGAAAGTGCCCAAAGCCATGATTTCCGAAAGGCATGGCCGGAATACCATTCCGCAGACATCACGGAGCTTGACTGACGCTATTAAAAATAGGTATATGTATCAGCGTTTTCTGCTCGACGATGTGGCTTTGCGGATGATTTACAAGGCAAGCGATAAATCGATTGGCGAACGGGTGAACTTTAAGAAGCTGGATAATTATCTGAAATCGAACTTTATTAATAATGGTGTAGAGTTGCTCTACCATTTTTCGGTGATCGATAAAGATGGACGTGAAGTATATCGTTGCTCGGACTACGAAGACGGAGGGAGTGAAGACTCTTATACGCAACCTCTGTTCCAGAATGATCCGCCTGCGAAGATGAGTATTGTGAAGGTGCACTTTCCCGGTAAGAAAGATTATATCTTCGACTCGGTTAGTTTTATGATTCCTTCGATGATATTCACTATCGTACTGCTGATTACATTCATCTTCACCATCTACATCGTCTTCCGTCAGAAGAAGTTGACAGAGATGAAGAATGACTTTATCAACAACATGACGCATGAGTTCAAGACACCGATATCGACCATCTCGCTTGCTGCCCAGATGCTGAAAGACCCCGCAGTCGGGAAGTCGCCGCAGATGTTCCAGCATATATCGGGAGTCATCAATGATGAAACGAAGCGGTTGAGATTCCAGGTGGAGAAGGTGCTTCAGATGTCTATGTTCGACAGGCAGAAAGCAACGCTGAAGATGAAGGAACTCGATGCCAATGAGTTGATTACCGGAGTTATCAATACGTTCGCTTTGAAGGTGGAACGCTATAATGGTAAGATTACATCGAACCTTGAGGCTACCAATCCTGTTATATTTGCGGACGAAATGCATATCACCAATGTGATATTCAACCTGATGGATAACGCGGTGAAATACAAGAAGCCCGAAGAAGACCTGGTGCTCAACGTGAGAACCTGGAACGAGCCCGGTAAACTGATGATTTCGATACAGGACAACGGTATTGGTATTAAAAAAGAAAACCTGAAGAAGGTGTTTGATAAGTTCTATCGCGTGCATACAGGTAATCTGCACGATGTAAAAGGTTTCGGTCTGGGACTGGCTTATGTGAAAAAGATTATTCAGGATCATAAGGGAACCATCCGGGCAGAGAGTGAACTGAATGTAGGAACTAAATTTATTATTGCATTACCTTTATTAAAAAATAATTGATATGGACGA
>ERZ1673703.2162-NODE-2162-length-13030-cov-4.624509_pt1 | contig 13030 bp, 9 predicted proteins | sample MGYA00580233_ERZ1673703 | MGnify/ENA primary metagenome ERZ1673703 (study PRJEB41218, sample SAMN15661748) | gut metagenome | host: Homo sapiens | place: Canada: London | collected 2015-08-20/2019-03-30 | study: EMG produced TPA metagenomics assembly of... | reverse complement strand
AATGCGGCGACGGGCCAGCAATTCCTGACGACGAGCTTCGCATTCCGCCAAGCTTTCCGGCGTGAAGCAGGCGAGCGCCGCATGTTGCGTGGGCGTGTGGGCGCACAGGTAGTAGTTGGTGGCCAGATCGTCAACCGCTTCCAGCACAGTGGGCTCGTCCGGCAGAATCGCCCAGCCGAGGCGCCAGCCGGTCATGCCGAAGAACTTGGAGAAGCTGTTGCATACGATGGCATCGGGGTCGCAGGCCAGCACGGATTTGACTTCGGTACCGTCCGGCTCCCGGTCAGCCAAGTCGAGGTAGGTTTCGTCCACGATGCGCCATGCGCCGCGGCTGGCGGCCAACTTGCACACCTCGTCCAATACGTTGAAGTCGATGGTGGTGCCGGTGGGGTTGGACGGCGACGTGATCATTACGGCCTTGGTCTTGCTCGTCCAGTACTGGCTGCACAGGTCGGCGGTCAGGTGGAAGCGGGTGGCGGCCGAGGTCGGCACATCGATGACCCGGCCTTCAAACGACCGCACAAGTTCGCGGTTGCATGGGTAGGAGGGGTCGGCCACAATCACATCGTCACCGGGGTCCACGGTCAGCGCGGTGGCCAACAGCAGGGCGGCCGAACCGCCGGCGGTCACGCAGATACGCTTGGGGTCGATGTCAAGGTCATGACGCTCGCGGTAGAAGTCGGCGATGGCCTGACGCAGTTCAGGTAGGCCCATGGCGGCGGTGTACGGCAGGGCCCGGCCGTCGTACTGTTCGCGCATGGCGTCGCGTACGGCGGGCGGCGCGCCGAAATCGGGCTCGCCAAGGCTTAATTTGATGACGCTGGTACCTTGGGCGATCATCTTGTCTGCTTGTTCGCCGAATACCATGGCACGGAAGGGATTGGCCTCACGCGCTCGGCGGGACATGACTGGAGACGCGGCCGGAGATTGGGGCTGCTGCGCTGCTTCGTTTTCCATATTTCGGTTCTATCCGCCTCACGGGACAAGGTTTCTTCTTCTATAATCACTGTAGGTCGATTGAGTGTACCAACCCGCATTCAAGGAGGAATAATGAGTCGATTCAATGGCAAGCGCGCCGAGTTCGAGGCCAGCGGCGAAAAAATCAACGTCGCGATTCTGGGTGCGGGCCGCATAGCTCACACCATGGCCGGCACCCTGACCCAGATGGCTGAAGATTCACTGTATTCCTCATGGATTCACCCGTATGCGGTAGCGGCCCGTGATATTACGCGCGCGCAGGCTTTTGCCGACCAATGGCATTTTGACAAGGCTTATGGATCGTATGAGGAGTTGGTGGCGGACCCGGATGTGGATCTGGTGTATATCGCCACCCCGCACAGTCTGCACGCCGAACAGGCGATCCTGTGTATGAAAGCCGGCAAGAACGTGCTGGTGGAGAAGTCGTTCACCGCGAACGCCGGGCAGGCACGTGAGGCGCTGGCCGTGGCCGAGGAAACCGGCATGCTGTGCACGGAGGCCATCTGGACGCGCTACATGCCCAGCCGCAAGCTCATCAACGAAGTTATCGAGTCCGGCGAGATCGGCGAGGTGAAAGCGGCGAGCGCCAACCTGTGCTATCCGGTGTCCGGCAAGGCACGTATGACCGATCCGGCCTGTGCCGGTGGCGCGCTGCTCGATGTGGGCGTGTATCCGCTGAACTTCCTGGATATGGCGATCGGTGCCGACCATGGCCGCACGCTGGATCATTTCGATACGTCGATGGTGCCCGCCGAAACCGGTGTGGATGCGCAGAATTCCACCACGTTGTATTACAGCGACAGCACGATGGCCGTGTCCACCAGTTCGATGCTGGTTTCCTCCGACCGCGGCGGCTATGTGTGGGGCACCGAGGGTTATCTGGTGGTCACCAATATCAACAATCCCGAGTCCATCGACATCTATGACAACGCCCACAAGCCCGTGCGCAGCATTGCGGTGCCGCCGCAGTTGACCGGTTATGAGTATGAGGTGGCCGATGCGGCCAACGCGCTGCTGGACGGCAAGATCGAATGCGAGGCGATGCCGCACGCCGACACCATCCGCATCATGGAGCTGATGGATGCGATTCGTGACCGTTGGGGCCTGAAGTTCCCGTTTGAATCCTGATTTCAGCTCCCCTCCAGAGGGGAGCTGAAATTATTCCGCTGAATCTGCATCTCCTTCAACAATCTGCTCATACAGCCGTACGAGGCGTTCGTCGCGCACGGCTTTCGTTAATTCGCACTCCCATACGGTAATTACACGCCAGCCAGCGGCCTCCAGTTCGGCTCGCTGCGCGATGTCTCGATTGTGATTGCGCAGTAGTTTCGCCTGCCAGAATTCCACGTTCGATTTCGGCATCGAATGTTTGGAACATCCTTCATGCATGTGCCAGAAACAGCCGTTGACAAACACGATGGCGTGGTATTTCGGCAGTACTACATCCGGGTGTCCGGGGTAACGCTTGTCGTTCTTGCGGAATCGCAACCCCTTGCGAAACAGGTAGCTGCGTACCAGTACCTCAATTTTGGTGTCTTTGCCACGAATATGCGACATCGTGTACGAACGGGTACCCCGCTCATACTTCTCCACTGGCTGTTTCTTGCGATTCACGCACTCCAGACTACCGTGACGTTGCGGCGAGAATGAGAGCCTGAACGAACGATCACCCATCTTGCCCGTCCGTGTCTCTTATCGCGGGCAACAATCATCTGCCGGTCGAGACTGCCCGATTAGACTGAGTTCAATGGATGACATGACGATTCGTAGGGCCACGGCGGCCGATATTCCCCAGATCGACGAACTGCTGCGGCAGGTGCTCGAAGTGCATCATGCCGGCCGACCGGATCTGTTCAAAGGCGGTGTCAAGAAATACACGGACGAGGAATTGAAGGCGATTCTGGCCAACGATCAGACCCCTGTGTTCGTGGCGGTTGCGCCATCTGCCAATGACGGCAATGACGCCGAACATAACGCCGACTCCCCCGCCACCGACCAAGTGCTTGGCTACGCATTCTGCGTGTTCCAGCAGCACCTCAACAGCAATATCCTGACCGATATCAAAACCCTGTACATCGATGATCTATGCGTTGACGAGCGGTCCCGCGGCCACCATGTAGGCTCCACCTTGTATCGCTACGTGCTCGACTTCGCCCGTCAATCCGGCTGCCACAACGTAACGCTCAACGTCTGGGCCTGCAACCCCAAAGCCCAAGCCTTCTACGAACGCATGGGACTCACTCCATATTACATCGGCATGGAGCAGGTGCTGTAGCGCCGCCGTTTCAGCAGCACGATGATGGCGATGATCGCAGCGAGGCTGCATAGGGCCACGCCATATACAAAGCCCGGAGTTCCGAAATTCATGAGGCAGATTGTGATGTTACCGGTAGTGGTTACCGAAAACACGACGATAAGCGCGACGATACGAATCATATCCAGCAGTCCAGCTGCTTGAGCCAACAGACGCTCCGGTACCACCAATTTGGCCGCCGTGCACAGCAAAGTCGCCTGAACGGCGAGCAGAATCGCCCATTCCCAGAACATGGACGGTTCTTTAAGCAACGTGGTCTCCGGAAACATAGACACCACCTCATTGATAAACCACGGCGCCACAACAATCTCCACATATGCGAGCCCAATACAACACACGACAAGCACCACGGCAATGGCATAGCGCCAAGCGACGTCTGTTTTGCGAGATTTACGAGAAATGAATGCGATACCAGCGTTCATGGCTATGCTCCTTAATCCAATATCAATATCAATGGATGAACCTGCACTGCACCGTATGCCACCATCATAATATATCGAATATCGATATAAAAATATCGAAAAACACTTTCACCATTCACCTACACATCCGCAAACCCATGAATACACATGTTCTTAATCGGGATGGGGAGTGCACAAAGAAGCTCTGTCACCCCAGCAGATTGAGGAGATCGTCCTTGGTGAGGGTGGCGATGGAGGCGGGGGCTTCGGTGAGGGCGCTGGCGCCGGTGCCGGCTTCGTCGGCAAGCAAGGAAGCGTCGGTGAACTGGCGGGCGAGCTCGCTCTTAGTATGCTGAAGCTCCAAGATACGTTCTTCGATGGTGTCCTTGGCCACCACCTGATACACGTTGACGTCTTCGGTCTGGCCGATACGATGTGCTCGGTCGGTGGCCTGATCCTGTGCGGCGGCGTTCCACCATGGGTCGGCGTGGATGACCACGCTGGCACCGGTCAGGTTCAGTCCGGTGTTGCCGGCCTTCAGGGAAATCAGGAAGGCAGGCGTATCGTCCGCATTGAACTGGTCGACGAGTTCGAGACGCTTCTTCTTGGGCGTGGAGCCGGTGATGGTGTAGTAGCGCAGGCCTTGCGCGTCGAAACGTTCGGCGATCAGATCAAGGAAGCTGGTGAACTGGGAGAAGATCAGCGCCTTCTTGCCTTCGTTCACACAGGTTTCCACCAGTTCGGTGATGGCGGCAAGCTTGGCCGATTGATCCTTGGCATCGGCGTACAGCAGCCTCGGATCGCAGCAGATCTGGCGCAACTTGGTCAACTCGGCGAGGATGCGAATCTTCGACGTGTTGAAATCGGCTTCTTCGCTGTGTTCGAGCTGCATTCTGAGCCGCTGCTCGTGAGCCGCATACAGTTTGCGCTGTTCGCCGGCAAGCCGCACGGTCAGCGTGGTCTCTAGCTTGTCCGGCAAATCGGTCAACACCTGGGACTTCAGCCTGCGCTTGATGAACACGCCCACCAACGACTGCAATTGGCGAGATACCCGAGCGGCCTCAGGATTGACTTGTGCGGCGGCCCGACCTTCAGCCGTGCTGCCATCCGCGGCCCGGGCATTGGAGATGGGCAACTCATAACGCTCATGGAATCGCTTATATGAGCCGAGCAGCCCCGGCATCAGGAAGTCGAAAATGCTCCATAGTTCGGAGAGTCGGTTTTCGATCGGCGTGCCAGTCAAGGCGAAACGATGGTCGGCGGCCACGGCCTTGACCGCTTTGGCTATTTTCGTGGTGTGATTCTTGATGTACTGGGCTTCATCCAATGCCATGACATTGAAACGTTGCTCATTGGCGGTGTAATCATCGACATCTCGGCGCAGCAGGTCGTATGAGGTGATGAGCACGGTGGGTTCATCCGCCCGGAACGCACGGCCGATGGCGGTACGGCGCTCGGCTTTGGTACCGGCCACCACCACGGCATTGAAGCTCGGGGCGAACTTGGTGAATTCGGCACCCCAGTTGTACACCAAGGACGCCGGGCACACGATCAGCGATGGGCCAAGGCTGCCGTCGCCCATCTCGCCGGTATTCCGCTGATATCGAGACAGGAGCAACGCGATAAGCTGCACGGATTTACCCAAGCCCATCTCATCGGCCAGAATGCCGCCAAAACCCTTGTCGCACAACGTGTTCAGCCATTGAAAGCCTTCGACCTGATAAGGGCGCAGAATATGCTTGAGACTATCCGGCACTTCATACGACTTAGGGTCGATGATCTTGAGATCGTCGATGTATTCGGTGAACGAAGCGTCCTTGACTACATCGGAGCCGTCATCCGGCAGCTCACCATCCAGTAGGAATGCTCGACCGCCCGGCAACTCGATCAGTCCGGAGTTGAGCTGCTGCTCGCTCAGATCGAGGTCGCTGGCCAATCGGTCCAACGTGCTGAGATTCGCGCCGCTGAGTTTGACAAGCGTGCCGTCCTTCAACTGATGGAATCGTTGACGCCGACGGTACGAAGATAGCAAGGCACCCACTTCGTCCGGCGGCACTTCATCAGCGAGGGGTGATATCTCCACCAAGTTGCCTTTGATGGACAATCCGACTTTGACGCTTGGTGGCTTGGGCGCGATCAGCCGGTCAAAAGCCGGTGTGGTGAAGACCTCCCCCACTTCCTTTAGTGCCGGCAATCCCTCGTCAAAGAGACGAACGATCTGCGTGGTGTCATCGCGATCGATAGTGGCCGCATCAGACACGAATTTTTTGGTGGCCTTTCGCGCGGCCGGCGTTCGGAACCCATTCACCGTCTGATGAGTGGCGGCCGCAACGCGCTTGCGCTGGTCAGGCATGGTAAAGAATTCACGCACTACATCAATCGCAAGATGCTCAGCGTCGAAATCACGCCCAATCACGCCCCGAGACAAGGGGATGGAACGCTCGCCCTCAGCATGCACCGTCGGGCCATCGGGTAGCAACGGGACAATGGCATCGCCGTAGCGTGCCTTGACCTCGCATTGCACACCATGCTCATCACGATCCAGATAAAACTGGAGGCTGCATTCCGTAGGACTTAATTCAGCCAGCTCGCGAGGAATCTCACTGGCCTCCAACAGTCCGGCACCAACCAGCTGAGGCAATAGCGTGCGTGCGAATAGGGCGATGTCATCGCCGGCAATGACCTGTCCCTCGCCATCGGGTTCAAACAGGTCTCCCAATAGTCCTCGCAACGGAATCAATCGTTTCGGGCAACGGACGAATCGGCATCCTGCTGCGCTTTTACGCTGAGAGCCCGCCACCATGGCGGATACCGCACCGGCCGGATTAGTGGAGGCGAGCAACAGCCATACATTCTTGCCGCCGTCAATCACGGTTTCCACCGCTGGCACTCCGGTAAGCAGGTATCCGGCATCCGGACCATACGTATTGAAATCACGCCGCGCAATGCGCATGAGAAAATCTGGCTCGCCACCATCAACTGGCACCGATGCAGGCTGCCCGGAGAACCATGTGTTCAGCACGAGCTGTACGCCTCTGCCCTCACGTACGGACAGCAACCGGGCCACTTCCGGTGCTGAAAGCGTCAGATGACGGTCGATGGCGATATGCCCGTAATACCTGTCCTGCTGCTCGGCCGCACGACGCACGGCCATCGCATCATCAAGGACGTCCAGCAGGGGGCGCGAATCATCATCGAGCATATCCGGCGTATGAATAAAGGCAAGCTTCTGCCCATAATCCGCATAGTCGCCGTTCGCCATGGCAAGCACAAATTGCGGAATCGATTTCAGCACATAGCTGGACCCATTGGAAGCCGAGCCGATCTTGAACTCCACGCTCCACACGCCGTCGATGAAACTCAATATCGGGACAAGCTGCACCTGCCCCAAGCCCACAGTCTCGCTGTCACCCTGATACCCGCCGCCTCGGGTGCCGGCACGAGAGCCGTATCCGCTTTTTGTACGCCGAGCATTTGCACCGTTTTTCCCTTGCGTGGCATCAAACCGACGCATAACCGCATTGCGACGACGAATTTTGGCTTGAGCGTCTTGCCTATCGGCGTGCTCCATATAGTCAATCAGCGTCCGAGACGGCCTCACAGCCCCGGCACGGTAGCCTTCAAAACGCTGCGGATCATCGCAGAATATGAAGGCGAGCGCAATCATGTGCTTGCACATGCCATAGCCCCGGCCGTAAGCCGGGCCTGAGCACTTGCCGCCGACCTCCTCCCCCGTATCGAGGTCGAATTGCACGCTGGTGCGATACCTACTTGATGGGCTGGTGGTGCCACGTAGAATACCGTCAAGTTCGGCATACCCGGTTCGATGATTTTCGCTGTATACCGGATTGATAACCATGGTGGACGCTTTGCGCGCAATGCTACGGGCACGAGCGAGCACGGCATTCGACGATGACGATTCCACATCGTTGCGTAACGCAAGGATAGGGACGGCATGGGCTTCGGCACGCTTCGCAGACCCGGCGAAATGGCCTTCGTCCTCATCGTCGAACCATACGGAACGTCCTTGCCTGAAACGATAGGGCATCACCGCATCGGCGGCGGACAAACTGTCCGTTCCGCCAAACGTTACGTCTCTGCTGCCGGCCGCGCCTGAGCTACCAAGTATTCCACCCGTCTCACCAGAAATGCCGCCTACTCCGCCGTTTTTACCGGCATAGATGCCCCTGCCCCCATTAGTGTCATCAGTGTCATCTATGTCATACCGACCGTCGTCGTAATCGGCATCTTCGTCGTCTCCCCTTTTCCAAGGATTGCGACGACGCAACGCATGGCCCCAGGAAACGCCGGAATCATCATCCTCATAAGGCAGGAGGCCATCGTCATCCGCATTATCGGGAACATGGCCAAACACACCATACCCTTTGCTCATGGGCGAGCCTCCTTTCCAGCGAATGTATTTCAACCCAACGTTTCCATCCTAGACGAAGCGCGCGGTAGCCTTAATGTATGGATGCAGACAAGCCGGCGCAACGCAAATCCTATGCAGGGAACACCACCCTCGAAATCTTCGAGGTGCTGTGGCGTCACAGCTACTTTGGGCATGGCCTGACCGTGCGGCAAATACTCGACGAACTTGCCCGTAAACACCAGCTGGAAGATCCAAGCGAGCTGCCGACCGAGAAGACCATACGAAATCAGCTCAAAAAGCTTACCGCCACGGAATTTCTCGGCAGACATATCGGGCATCTCGCCGAAAGTGATCTTGCCGGCATCGAATGCAAGAATCCACAACCCGGCTGGTATCTTGATGCATTCCTGTCCACCGCCGAAATGCGACTGCTGCTAGACAGTCTTACCCTATCTCGCATCAGCCTCGACACCATGGACGACCTCATCGGTAAAATCCGCGAGCTCGCAGGCGCCGCCGGGCAGGCAGTAGGCTACCTGGACCATGTGGCCACCTACACGCATATCAACGGTGAGTTCCTATCCACTATCGACCAGCTGAATCAAGCCATCGAAGAAGGCCACGGCGTAACCTTCCAATACCGTGATTACGGCCCGGATGGCACCTTGATACCACATAAAAGCCGTACGGGTGCAGGCCGAATTACCTACACCGCCGACCCTTACCAGATGGTGTACAAGAACGGACGCTATTACCTCATCTGCCACCTGCATGGCGAAGACAACCTCCGCATTTTCGTGGTCAACCGAATCGCCAACGTCAGCGCCAAAGGCAGGAACGGCACAGTGCCACTGGAAAAACCAGCACCAGCTGATTTTGACGCAGTGAACTTCATGCGCCACCGTCCATACCCCGTAGCCGATGCCCCGATTCGCATCCGCATGGCCGTACGAGACGAATCCATGCTCAACAACGTGTTCGAATGGTTCGACGACCCTCAAATCAAACATTCGCCGGACGGCACACAGTTCGAAGTCATCGTCGATGCTCCCGAACGCGCTGTGTTCTGGTGGGCATTGCAGTATTCCTGGGATGGCCGCGTAGTGATTCTTGAGCCCGATTCGCTCAAGCGCAAACTCTATGATGCCGGGCGTCGCATGGCCACAGCCTATGCTCCCGAATGATGCAACATCACATCGCACACCTCCTTGTCGAGTTGTTCACCAGCGAATTTCACCGGAGAACCTATCATCCCATCGCCAATCACACTCGGTAATTTTTTACCGGGAAATACGATTTCAAGCCATTTCGCGGGCATCGTCCCTCACCTAGGCGCACATAAGGCTAAGGTGGGAATCATTAATCGCATCGCGCGTCCACAAGCGTGCACTAGCGCGTACAACAATAAGGAGCAACTATGAGCGAAGAGCGTACCGCATGGGGCTGGGGTCTGGCCAGCGTAGACGCCGCCGGCACCACCCTGGACGTCTGGTACCCCGAACTGAATCTCGGTGAGGCACCGGCCGAGGCCGATCGCCCGAACCACAATTTCGGTACTTTGGCTCACGATGAGGCCGACGCCCGTGGCATTCGCCGCGTGCCGGTATTCGTCGTCAGCCAGTTGGACGAGCCGATCAGTAATGCCGCGGACGCTTACCTGAAGCTCCATTTGATGAGCATGCGCATGGCCAAGCCGAACACGCTGAACCTCGACGGCATCTTCGCCCAGCTCGCCAATGTGGTGTGGACCAACTACGGCCCCTTCGCCGTTGAAGACTTCACGCTGCGCAAGGCCGACGTCGAACGCGCCTCCACCGAAGCCGCTCTCGCTTTCGCCTCCCAGGCCGGACTGCCTGCCGCAGCTCCTGCCGCCACCGTCAACGTGTTCGGTGTGGATAAGTTCCCGCGTATGATCGATTACGTAGTGCCCACCGGCGTGCGTATCGGCGACGCCGACCGCGTGCGCCTCGGCGCTTACTTGTCTTCCGGCACCACCGTGATGCACGCCGGATTCGTGAACTTCAATGCCGGCACGCTCGGCGTCTCCATGGTCGAAGGCCGTGTTTCGCAAGGCGTGGTCGTGGGTGACGGTTCCGACATCGGCGGCGGTGCCTCCATCATGGGCACCTTGTCCGGTGGCGGCAAGCTGCGCAATTCCATCGGCGAGCACTCGCTGCTCGGCGCCAACGCCGGTATCGGCATCTCTCTGGGCGATAACTGCACCGTCGAAGCCGGTCTGTACATCACCGCCGGCACTAAGATCACCATCTGGGACAAGGCCAAGGCCGCCGCTGGCGAGCCGCTGGAAGTGGTCAAGGGTGCTGAGCTCTCCGGCAAAGACAACATTCTGTTTATCCGCAACTCGGTGAACGGCCGCATCGAAGCCCGCTACCGCAAGGTGGGAATTGAGCTCAACGCCAAGCTGCACAAGAACTGAAATTGAAATAGTGGAGCGTTATCTTCGTTGCCCCTCGGTCGACGTACCTTCGTACGCCTTCCCTCGGTGCGCCTCGATACCGCACACATTATTTCAATTTCAGAACTAGCCCTGCTAGTTCTTATGCAGCCGTCGCAGCATAGCTGGTTTGCGCTGTACATATAGAAAGCGCCTCACTGGAATCTCCAGCGAAGCGCTTTCTCAAACCAACAATCACCGCTCGTCCATCGGCACGAAATCGCGCTCGACCGGACCGGTGTAGACCTGGCGTGGGCGGCCGATCTTGGTATTCGGGTCGGCCAACATCTCACGGTACTGCGCAATCCAACCGGGAATGCGGCCCAGCGCGAACAGCGTGGTGAACATGGCCGGATCGAAGCCGATCGCCCGATAAATCAAGCCCGTGTAGAAGTCGACGTTCGGATACAGGTTGCGCGATACGAAATATTCGCCATTCAGCGCAATATCTTCAAGCTCGGTGGCCACGGCGAACAGCGCGCGCTCGTCAGACGGCAGCTTCTGCGTATCTTCGCGCTCCATGATCTTTTCCAGATACTTCCTGGCAATCGCCGCGCGCGGATCATACGACTTGTATACACGATGGCCAAGGCCGGAAATCTTCTGGCCATTCTCCTTGGCATCACGCACGAACTCGGCCACAGACTTGCCGGAATCACGAATCGCCTTCAATTGGCGCAGTACGGCCTCATTCGCACCACCATGCAACGGACCGGACAGCGCATTGACGCCAGCGGCCACCGCCGAATACAGGTTGGCGTGGGCGGAACCGGCGATACGCACCACCGAGGTCGAGCAGTTCTGCTCATGGTCGGCATGAATAATCAACAAACGACCCAAAGCATGCACATACAGCGGGTCGGATTCAAACGGCTCGTACGGCACAGCGAAGCACATGCGCAGGAAGTCGTCCACATAGCCGCGCGCGTAATCGGGGTACAGCATCGGCTCATCGCGACGACGGCGGAAGATGTACGACACAATCGTACGGGCCTTGGCCATGATGATCTTGGCGGCCTCATCAAGCTGGTCGTTGTCAGAAATATCGGTGGTGTCCGGGTAGAACGTGGCCAGCGCATTGATGGCGGAGGCGAGCACGCTCATCGGGTGAGCGGAGCGCGGGAACGAACCCATGAAGGTACGGAAGTCTTCGCCAACCATCGTCTTGTGATTGATGTCCGCACAGAACTGCTCATACTCAGCCCTGCTCGGCAGCTCGCCGTGGCGCAGCAGCCACGCCACCTCCAGAAAATCGGAGTTCTCGCACAGTTGCTCGATGGGGTAACCGCAGTAGCGCAAAATCGAATGCTTGCCGTCGATGTAGGTGATTTTCGATTCGCACTGCGCGGTGGTGAGGAATCCGGGATCAAGCGTTACCCAGCCATCGTTGCGCAGTTTGGAAACGACGATGCCATCCGGCCCTGCACTAGCCTTAACCACGGGCAGGTTGAACTTGTTCGAATCGACATCAAGTTGTGCCGTTGCCATTCGCGCACCTTCCTCTTCATGAACCACTTACCCCAAACATTAACGTTCACGCGTTCGCGAACACTAGTGTTCGGTACTCTATGTCTTCTGTGTTACCGCTGGCGAATGCCGGTCGATACACGAAAGCCGAAGTGCGCTCATGCTATCAAAGCAAACGCACTTCGGCTTGTTACGTCTCGAATTCGCGGGAAAACCGCGAACAGACGGACAGCTAATGAGACGCTGATCGCCCATCACAGGCCAATCAGGCACCTACCATACGCCAAACGCCGATCAGAGGTTGGTGCGATCGGTGAAGACGATCGGGCCGTTCTCGGTGATGGCGATGGTGTGCTCGGAGTGGGCGCCGCGCGAGCCGTCGGAGGCACGCAGGGTCCAGCCGTCCTTCGGATCCTGGAAGATCTCGTCGGTGGTCTTGAGGAACCACGGTTCGATGGCGATGACCAGGCCTTCGCGCAGCTTGTAGCCGTGGTGGGCGCGGCCGTCGTTCGGCACGTGCGGGTCGCCGTGCATGATGTGGCCCACGCCGTGACCGCCGAACTCGAGGTTGATCGGGTAGCCGTATTCGCGCGCGACGTCGCCGATGGTGTTGGAGATGTCGCCGAGACGGTTGCCGGGCTTGGCCACGTCGATGGCGGCGGCGAGCGCTTCCTCAGTGCACTTGATGATGCGCAGGTCTTCGGGGTCCGGGTCTTTGCCGACCACGAAGCTGACGGCGGAATCGGCCACCCAGCCGTCCACAGAGATGGCGAGATCGAGGGAGACGAGGTCGCCGTCCTTCAGGCTGTAGTCGTACGGCACGCCGTGCAGCACGGCGTCGTTGACGGAGGTGCAGATGTAGTGGGCGAACGGGCCGGTGCCGAAGTCAGGAGCGTAGTCAACATAGCAGGATTCGGCGCCCTTGCGGTCCACGATCTTCTTGTGGACGAACTCGTCGATTTCGAGCAGATTGGTGCCCACCTTGGTGGTCTCCTGCAGTTCCTTCAGAATGCCGCCGACGAAACGGCCGGCAGGCTTCATTT
>ERZ1673703.2159-NODE-2159-length-13051-cov-5.037858_pt1 | contig 13051 bp, 10 predicted proteins | sample MGYA00580233_ERZ1673703 | MGnify/ENA primary metagenome ERZ1673703 (study PRJEB41218, sample SAMN15661748) | gut metagenome | host: Homo sapiens | place: Canada: London | collected 2015-08-20/2019-03-30 | study: EMG produced TPA metagenomics assembly of... | reverse complement strand
GGACGAGGTGACCCTCTCCCTGGCCGAAGAGTCGCTCTTGCCGGGTGAGCGCACGGTGAGCGTGCCCGTTTATGAAGCGGGAGAAGAGGCGGAGGGCCTTCCGTTTGACGGCAACAAGCTGACGCTGCCGGGCTATGTGCTGGTGCAGCCTTCCGCTACGCTGACCATCGACCTGGTGCTTTCGGTAGACGATGACCGGACACACGACCGCGAATACCGTGCCCTTCCCGTACGGTTCGAAGGCGGGGAGGGGGAAGGCGGAACGGCTTATACCGTCCGGGTGGAACTTCCCGATCCCGTCATTCCCGATCCGGTGGAGATTGTAGCTGTCGCTACGGTCGGACGGTGGCAGGAGGGCGACTCCGGCAGTGGGGAACTGGTGGACAATCGGTCTGCCGAAACAGAACAATAAACATATTTATTAACTATAAAACTTTTAGAAAACAATGAAAACGAAACTAAGTGTGGCGGCTATGGCCCTTTTGCTGGCAAGCTGCTCAAGCAATGACAATGACCTTTTGCCCGAGAATCCGGTGAACGCGACTCCTATCCAAGTGTCGCAAAGCGTGCAGGGCATGGTGAAGACCCGCGCGGCGGTGGGCGTAGGCAGTGATGTGACGGCTACGGTGCTGGTGGCTGACGGTAGCAGTAACAATGCTGACGCCGCTGATTGGGCTAATTTTTCTCCGGTGCTTGCCAATGAAGTGAAGGAAGAAAACGGACAGAACAAACTGAAAACCCGTGCCACGGTTTCCACCGCCTCTTTCAAGGCGGGTTCTAAGGCCACGGTGTCACTCAACCCGATTCTTTATTACCATACGACTACCGGCACGAAGTCTTGGCTGGCGGCTGTGGCTCCTGCGGGAACGGTTAGCGGTACAACGGTGACGATTCCCCAAACAGACGGGGAGCAGGACGTGATGTTCGCCGACGCAGCGGCGGCCGGTAGCAGCAGTTCTGCAAGTGAACCTGAACTTACGTTCAAACACCTGACCACCCAGCTCAACTTTGAGATGAAGGTCACCGCTCAAAATGGTGGCGAATGGACCGATAAAACAATCAGTTTAAAGAAAATCAGCGTGCGAAACGCACAGGTGCCTGTAGAGGTCAACGTAGCTCCGGCTTCGGGTAAGGCCGGTGTGAGCAAGTGGACGGATGCCGCTATGATGAATGTGGGCGGTATTTCCAGTGTGGCGCTGGGCGCAGACGCTGTGCGGGTAGGTAATCCGTTGATGATCCAGGCTTCGGGCCAAGTCGTGATCGATGCGGTGATCTCTGTGGGAGGCACTGATATCACTTTCAATAATGTGACAATCAAAAAGCAGGATAATAAAACAAACCTGTCTACCGAGGCCGGTAAGTCACACCTGATCACCCTGAACGTGACCGAGCCTCTGACTCCGGCGGATGCTACGAAGATGACCGTAACCGCCACTGTAACCGACTGGGTAGCGGGTGATGCCGGCCATGCCGATCTGAACTGATTCACATAAAATGTCTGCCATGATCATGAAACGCCATATTTCGCTTTTTGTCTTTTTCTGCCTGCCGGGAGCTTTCCTGGCAGGTTGCTCCGACGCGGACCGTTCCTCGCTGATGGGTGAGGAGGAGGTTCCGGTGGAGCTTTCCGCTCTGGAGGGCGATGTATCGTCGAGGGCGGCGGTCTCGGCAGGCAGCAAGCCTCAGGCGGAGTTTGAGGCCGCCATGGTATTTTCCCGAACCGGGGGAGACTACACCACTCCGGTGGTTGCCGCCGAAGAGGGTGTCTGGAAAGGAACTGTCGGGACCAACGGTGAAGTCGGTTGGGGCAATGCCGGTAAGGCAGCGCCCATTTATCCCCGTTGGGGAGCTTGGCTCTATCTGGTAAGCTACGCCCCCTACGCCGAGCCGGATAAGGCCGCTTCGGGCAGTGGAACGGGCACTTATGCCGGTACGGTTTCCTTTGTACTCACAGGGCAGACCGATCTGCTTTACGCTTCTCAGATACAGGGAAACCGCTGGGCGGACGGGCACTTTCTTTCACTGGTGTTCGACCATCAATTGACGCAACTCTCTTTTCAAGCGAAGAAGACGCTTCAAAACGGGGTGTCGGTATGGGTGAAGAGTATCACGGTGAAGGAGGCGAAACCGCTTGCCTCGTTGAAGCTGGCTACGGGAGAGGTGACGTTCTCCACCACAACCGAACATCCCCAGGGACTGACGGTGGATCTTACGCAGAACGGAACCAACGGAGCCGGGCAAGGAACGGAAGTGACCGGCCAGACTCCGGTATCTGTGGGGCAACTTTTACTCCCTCCGTTGGAAGCCGGCGGAAGCAACGGCAATGGAGGCGGAAGCAACACGTATACGCTGAAAGTAGAAACATCAATAGGTACATTCGATAATGTGTCGCTTACGTTCGGTGATTCCAACGCAAGCGGGAAAAATCCGTTGCAGGCGGGCATGTCACACGTAGTGACGCTGAACATCGGCGACCATGAACTGGGAATCACTTCGGTAACGGTGCAGGCGTGGGCTTCGGTGACTGTTGACGGCACTCTGGATGCGGATTAGATACATGAATTTAAAAAAAGATAAAACGAACATGATGATTAACCAAACGAAATATCATTGGCTTATGGCCCTTCCGGCATTGCTGTTGGCTGTCGGATGCAGTGAAAGCATCTTGCCCGAAGGACAGGATACCGGGGTGGCGGAATTGCAGGTGTCGCCACAGGTGGTGTTGACACGCGGCGCGATAGATGCCGGCTCGGATGCATCGGCTGTAGGGAAGGCATTAGGAAGCATCGCGGTGTATGCCAACAGCAAAACGACGAATAAGACAACGAATAACTATGGGTTGTACACTTACAACTCTTCGGCATGGGGCAACAGCGCGACCGATAAAATCTATCTTTCGGCGGAAGAGGCTACGATCTATGCGCATTATCCGGCGTATCAACCGGGTAGTAATGGTGAATTTCAGAGTGGTAGTACTGCGCTGAAGGCTACCAATTCGAGTGGTGAATACACGGAAAGTTCCACGATCAGTATCTCTGTATTTCCGGGGAAGAGCGGAGACGCTAACGCCACGATCGACTTTCAATCCACTGACAATTCGGAGAGTAACTCCTCCGGTAGCGCTAAGATCCTCGCAGCCTCCGGAGAGGTGGACTATATGTATGCCGATCAGAGTACTGCGGTGAAAGCCAGCTATAAAAAGGATGATACGAGTAAAACCGGAAAGGTGACGCTCGCCATGAAGCATGCCCTTGCGATGGTCAGCTTCCGGGTATATGCGGATCATACCTATAAAAATACCGGTGCATTCGCCAAACTGGTATTAGCCAATAAAAGTGGAGGTACAACTATATTAAATAATGGAGCTAGCCCTACCATGAAAATTAAGGATGGTACGATCACTGCAGGTAGCTCTCCGGTGGCAGTGACCTATACACGTGATATAGCAAACTATACGTTGTCCAAAGCAGCGGCTGACACGGATCAGGCCAGAACCACCGCCAAAAATAACGCCAAGAAAGCCAGTATCCTCGTCCTGCCTGAAAGCACGGTCGATAAGTCGACCGTGGAAGCTACGCTGACGATTGACAACCAGGATTATAAAGTCGCCCTGCCTGGTAGCGGCAGTAAATGGGAGGCCGGAAAGAATTACCTGTACACCGTCAAGCTCAGTGGCTCCGAACTCGTCATTTCGAGTGTGACCGTGACGGAATGGACAACAGTTGTGTCAGACGCATCCCTGGATATAAAGTGATAGAAGAAAAACTCAACAAGATAATAGATGAAGAACGTATTCATTCTTTTGCTCCTTGGGACCGCATCCCTGTTTTGCATAGCCTGTTCCGGTGAGAACTCCGTTCTCACCGACGGCGATGCCGTCCTCTTGCAGCCCGGTGTTCATGCCGGTGCCACGCTCGCCTCCACCCGTAGCATGATCAACGATGTTGGTACGGGTGCAGACCGGATCAGCACCATTGGCATCTACCTCGCCGCTGCGGACGGCAGTCTCTATCCGGGCAGCAACACCGGGGGAGCGACCTTCACGAAAGCGGCCTCCGGTACCAATTGGACGAGCACTCCTTCTACCTACGTCAGCCTTGCAAAAGCAACGGTCTATGCCTGGGCACCCGCTGCGACAGCCTTGAAGAGCGATGGCGGCAGTGGTAGCGGAGGCAACAGTGGTAGCGGCAGCGGTGGCAGCAGCAGTACTGTCTTGCCTGCTCTCCCCGTTAGCGTGCCTGCCGGGCAAACCTTCGACGGAGAAAATACCTACGACTGCTCTACCACCGATTATCTTTACGGTTCCGGCAGCGCTACCGTAGGTTCGGCTACGGCGGTTACCGCCAACAGCCTGTCTCCTTCGCCGACCCTCTATCTGCAACACGCCTTGTCGCAAGTCGTGTTCCGCATTCAGAACGCGAACGACCGCACCCCGGATCCGACATACGATTATGTAAAGAAGATTAAGCTTACGGCAGCGGGCAGCGCTACTCCTTTCTTCTGCACGACTGCTTCCGGATCCGGATCGGCCGGCACGATGTCCCTGACGGATGGCGCTTTGTCCGGACTGGACGCGGTGGGTGAAATCTCTTTTACCCCATCGGCCCGTCCGCAACAGGTGGGCACCTCGGGCCCCGTTACAGTGGCCTACGGGCTGGTGGCTCCGAAGGTTGAGGCAGCTTCGGGCACGCAGGTGACGTTGACGCTGACACTGGGTGAACAAAGCTCGGACGTTACCGAACGGGATCTTACCCTCTCGACCGATGCCTTCAACCCGGCATGGCAGAAAGGATACCGCTACGTCTATACCTTGACGCTCGGCAAACGGGGAATCAGCCTGCAACCTGTCGATATAAAAGGGTGGACGGAAGTTTCCGGGGGGAGTAATGACGTAGATCCCGGCTGGCAATGAAACAAATGATTCAGAATGACAAATGATTCAGAACAATAAATGGTTCAGAATGACAAATGATTCAGAATGACAAATGACAAATGATTCAGAATGAATGATTCAGTATGAAAACAGATAGATTATACCAAACGGTTTTAGGCTGCCTGCTGCTTACCGCAGGCTGTTCGGACAATGCGCTGACCCCTTCGTTGCCCGAAGGGACTCCGCTTACGGTGTCCGCCGCGATCTGCGCTTCCGGTGAAGGCCGGGAGTCTGAGACCCGGGCGGCCGTGGCAGCCGGGACCCGTGCCGTGGCAGCCGACAACGGTTACGACCGCAGCACCTTTGCCGCAGGTGACAAAATCCGTATCATCCGCTCGCGGAACGGTTCGTCATCCACTCCGGTGGACTACACCTTGAACGCCGCTTCTTCCGGCAGCAGTACGGGCGAGTGGAAACCTTCGGTGACGGGTACGGAGCTGCTCGTTGAGTCCGGAGCCACCTACCAGGCGAGTTACCCTATCGAATACTCGGGTATCCGTGCCGACCAGCGAAAGGCGGGAGGTGAGGACTACCGCCTGAGCAATCTGCTGGAGACTCCTGAGAAGGTGGCGATCGGCCGTGACGGAACACTCTCCTTTACAGGCGAAAGCGCCTTTGTGCACAAAGGCGTGAAGCTGACCCTGAAATTTTCGGGAAAGCATACACTGTCCAAGGATTTTACGAGTATGACCGTAACCGGGAAGGGGCTTTACTCCGGAGGAGCAAGCAAGGATGAAACCGTCTACCTGTATCACCCCGGCGGTACAGGCGATGCGAAATATACCTGGCATGGCATTATCGCCCCGCTTACTTCCCTGCAGTCGATACAGGTATCGGTGACGGATGCTAACGGAGTGGTCTATGACGTCACCCTCACTTGCGCAAGGGCGGCGAACAGCCACTACACCTATACGCTCACCCTGAAAAATGATGTGCTGGTTCCCACCGGTCAGGAGATCAAAGAGTGGCAAAGCGGGGATTCGCATACAGGAACCTTAAGTTGATGTAACTTAGTTTGATGTAATATTAGTTGATGTAATATTAGTTTGATGTAACCCCATGAAAAAGAAAAAGAATAGAATCCTATCGGTATCCGGGGCGGCTCTCTGCCTGTTCTTCCCGGTTCTGCTGGCCGCCTGCTCGCAAGAGGATGCTTTGCCCCGTCCGTTGGAAGTATCGGCGGAGGTGGGGAATCCCGCTACCCGTGCGGCGGCAGACTCGCATGCCGATGATTATGATAAAAGAGAATTTGTAGCGAATGATACCATCCGGATTACGGACGGCACGAAAACTGCCGACTACCAACGGATGGTCACCGGCACAACCGGCACCTGGCAACCCGTAAGCGGACAAACAGCGCTTACCACCACCGGTGGTGAAACGTTTACGGCTTCGTATCCTACGGCGTTCGACCGAATTCTAACCGATCAGCGCACAGCCACCAATTTCTGGAAAAGCAACCGGCTGACGGCTAAAGGAGTACTCGATGGCAATAAGGCTACGTTCTCGTTCGCTCCGGAAGCGGCGAAGGTGACCTTGGTGGTGAAGTATGGAAATGATTCAAAGCTTCCCGGCACGGCAAGCCTGGAGGGTACGGGGATTGCCACCGATGTCTCTACATCGGAGACGATCAACGCCTATGGCGCTTCGGCAGCGGGAACTTCCGCTCAGCAACATACGTATGTAGCCATCGTCAAGCCCGGCTCCCGAACGTTTGTGATCAAGGTGAAGGCCGGCGACAGCGGTGAAACGGAGAAGAAGTACACCGAGAAGGCGGCCCATACCTTGAAGGCCGGATACAACTACCAGTATAACTTTACGTCCACCAATGAATTGATCCTGAACGGTATCACCGTAGAACGATTCGTAGAGACAACGGAGACAGACGCGGGAAACGCCACTTAATGAAAAACAGATACGAAAACGGATATGAACCTACAAAAATACAATCAAATGAAGAAGCCGGCGAATCGCCTCTACATGGCGCTTGCCCTCGGAGCAGGGATATGCCTGACGGCTTCATGCGCCTCGGACGACGGATTCGCCGCCGATGAAGGCGCGCTGGAATTGCAGCGGATCGAAGTGGAGGGAGAGGAGAGCGTCACCCGTGCGGAAGCAACCGCTATCACCGAGGTGAACGTGTATGCCACCACTACCGCATCAGCTACCAGTCCACATGCGGCGTATGGAGACAATCCACTGATGACATTCTCCTTGAAAGAAGGAGTCTGGACTCCGGACAAGCAGACGATCATGAACAACACTTCGGGTGATGCCTTGCTATACGCCTATTATCCTCCCGCAGCCATCCAAGCGTCCGGTGACGGTGAACATACGACGGCGGTGAACCTTCCGTCGTCATTGACTGATTTTCTCGCTACCGGGCAGGCCGATTATCTCTACGGTGTGGGTACGGATAAGTCGGAGACAGTCCCCGTCACGGCAACACTTTCCTCGAGAACCGTCAGCTTCAAGATGAAGCACGCGTTGGCCAAAGTCAGTTTCCGTATCGTGAAGTCGGCTTCGGCCACCGAAGCGCTAAAGCTGATACAGGTGGATGTGCTGAGCGGAACCAACCGTCTGCGGACAGGCATCGGGACGATGAACCTGAAAAGCGGATTGCTGAACAGTCTGTCGGATATTTCGACACTGACACTGGCGCAGGCGAGTGGCGTGGAGTTGAAGCTGAAAGAAAACCAGAAAGGACCGAACGTGACCTGCCTCGTGGCGCCGATGGCGAAAGAAGAAACGGTGCTCTCGTTCCGGCTCAAGGTATGTGTGGACGGAGAAGCTGCCGCGAAAGCGCATGCGTTTGAAACCCAATCGGTGACAGCGCAGTGGGAGGCGGGAAAGCATTATGTCTATCTGATTACGGTGGACAAAATGGGAGGTAAGCTGAGCTCGGTACAGATAGAGGACTGGAAGAACGATGCGAACCAGAACACGAGTATCGGGATTTAGTGGAAAACGATCCACTCCGTGTTACTCTGTGTACTCTGTGGTGAACTAAAACAAGAAACGATGAATAAAAGACTGAAACTTTGGATAGGGTGTTGCCTTTGCATGCTGGGAGCGCCGGGACTGACAGGATGTTCGGAACAGGCTCCCGGGGAACCCGGCACGGAGGAGGGAGATCCGGTATCGCTCCGCTTCTCTCTTTACCGGGCGGAGGCGGACGAGGCTTCGACCCGTGCCGACGCGGCAACGGATATGGCGGATGGAAAGACTTTCTGTATCTATGCTTTCCCCGCAGGTGCGTCTACCACGACGACGGAACCGCTGGATCATAAAGTATATACGGTAAAGAGTGGAGTGGCTACGGGCGAACTCTATCTGTATCGCGGAACGTACGACCTTTACCTGGTATCGTACAACTCTTCGACGGAAGTGCCCGAACTGAAAACGGACGGTACGATTCAGGTGTCGAACGGAAAAGACTTTATGTACACCAGCCTGAAAGGGATCGTGGTGCAACCCAACCAAACGGGAGAAAACATGATGGACGTAGTGCTGCCGGCTCCCTTTAAACGCTTGGGAGCACAGATTAAAGTGAGTGTGGCGGCAGGTGACTTTCAGCCGGTTACTCCTACCAGTCTGGTGGTGAACTCCTTCGAGATGGGAGGACTCCGGGCGTCGTTGCCTTACACGTTGGGCAGTACTGCTTGGGGGGCGGTGGCGAATGAAACGTTTGCCACTACTCAGTCCTTCACCGGATTCACGAATAATACAGCATCCCATGAGATAAAGAAGTCACGAGAAAGTACACCGGTTGTGGTGCTTCCGGTAGACGGTTCGGCTATGATTTCTTTTAAAGTGAACCTGACGGTAGGCTATAATGATAACGGTGTAAGTAGAAAAACGACCAATACTTATCCGGCGGAGATCCAGAAGGTGTTGCTGCCGGGCATGACCTATATGTTCGCCTTTACACTGACTTTCTACGGCATACTCGACCCCGCTGACTTGACGTTGGCGATAGGCGAATATGAATCGACCGTAACGCTCGATTCGGATGAAATGGGAAAATAACCGGCATATTCATATACAATTATCATATTTAGAATCAGATCAAAACAGAATGGCAAAAAGACAATACATACGACGATGGACGGGCAAATGGGCACTCGGTTGCCTGCTGGCGGTTTCCGGCCTATGGACGGTTTCCGGCTTGCTGGCGGGATGCAGCGAGGAATCCGTAGAGACTTCCGAGGAGTTTCGATTAGTTCTGAAACTGCCTCCGGCACTGACGGTGGATACCCGCGGAACGATTAACCAGATCCCTGTTAACCGGATCTGGGTGCTGCAATACGTCACCGAGGGCGGAAAGTCAACGCTGAAGAACAAAGCTTTTTTTACGGTTCCGGATGATCAGGCTGGGAAGAATCCTCCTCCGACGATTGAGATTACAACCGGCGAAACTACTTTCACCCAAACGAAGAGTCGCTTCTATGTCATTGCCAATGCGGAAGAGTCGTTCTTGAAAGACTTCACCGGAACCGAAGCGGAACTGAAGGCGAAAACGGTGCCCTTTTCCGGTTATACCAACCAGCCGTCCCTGTTGACATCGGGGCCGCTGGAATATACGCCCGATCTTAATAAACAGGGTGTAATACCGCTGGTGGTTCCCTTGCGGCGGGCTTACGCCACGATTTCCTTGTCTTGGAATAAAAAGGGAGATCTGGCAGCCAAAGATAATCCGAGTAGTCTTGTCGTCAAGTCCGTCTCCCTCTACAATGTACCCGCGAATATGGCGCTCTATACGCGGGGAGGCGGAAGTATTAAAGATAAGTATCCTGCGGATAAGGATGGTTCTACGGCTATCACATCCACAACCGGAACTCAGATCACTACTGATTTGAGTCCGTCTTCTCCTTGCAAATTCTATATGCCGGAAAACTTACGGGGAATGGGGACAGCCGCCTCGTTTATGGAAAAGAGCATTTCGGCTAAAGGGCCGGACGGAACATTGGACTATTGTACGTACATCAAGCTGTCGGGTAAATATGTGTATGCGGGCGCAAAAGACTCTATCGGCGTGAACTATCTCCTGCATTTGGGCGGTAACCTGATGACTGACTACAACATCCGCAGAGATTACCTTTATAACCTCACCGTCAATATCAGTGGCGCCAACAGCGCCGATGTGCGTGTGACGATCACGGACGGCAACGTAGTGATGTTTGATGCTGTGGAGGTGCTTCCGGTGAACAATGTAGTTTTCAAATAAAAGACAGAAATGAACTTGATTCACCACAGATTACACCGATTTTCACAGATTAATACTGGATCTTCACAGATCAACACCGAATCTTTGATTCGATTAAACTTGATTATCAGTGAAATATAAATAATTAATCGGAATATAAATAATTAATCAGTGAAAATCCGTGTAATCTGTGGTGAACTTAAAACAAACATACCAATATGAAACATACTTCTAAAAATCTGTGGAAGCTACCGGTGCTTGTCTGCCTATTGGGCATGGCGGCTTGTGAAGAGCGGGCGGATGTCGTGCCGGTCGATGCCGACACGAAGCCCGTGGAGGTATCCCTGTGTTTCGGCTTTGCCGATGAAGAGGACGGGTATAACCTTTCTGCCTCTGCCGACACACGGGGGAGTGATTCCGGGCAGGACGGTGCGTTCACTGCCCGGCCGGTGCCTGCCGTGCGGACCCGTGCAACGGAACCGAGTCATCCGGATGCGCTGTACCAGTTCTATTTGATGCAATATAAGGCTGACGGGACGCTGATGGGCAGTGTGCAATCCAAAGAGCAGATCACTGCGGGAACGGATTTCTCTACCCTGGTGACATTGACACCGGCCACGAACTGCCAGTTGGTGGTGATTGTCCGCGGGAAAGGAAATACGACCCCGAGTATCGGCGGCAGCCTCGCCAATGTGCAACAACAGGTGATGGACGCCGATCTTTTCAAAAAGACGATTCCCGCCGAAGGTTTTACGCAGGATGATATCAACAAGATGCCTTATATGCTCCATCTGCCGTGCGTGAACGTGACGAGCGATGGTAAACTTCAAAGTCCGGACGGGAGCTATGACGCCCGTCTGCTGCTCAGGCGGCTGGCAACACGGCTGACGGTGAACTGGGAAATAGATGCTGCGCTGAAAAACGCGGGCTATGCCCTGAAAGAGGTGAAGCTTTGCCAGGTTCCCGCAGCCTTTCGGTTGCTTGCATCACCGGTGGAGACGCAGTGGGGTATGACCTATCCGTCCGAAGTAGTTGAGTTTATCGATTACTATCGGCTGACGAATGCCTCAGAGTTGGCGGCGGGAAAGAAGACCGTGTGGATACCTGCCAACGTGCGCGGCACTTCGGCGAAAGCCACTTCACCTTATTACCGTACAAAAGAGAATGCCCCCACCGCCGCATCGTATGTAGAACTGGTGGTGGACAATGCCGTCAAGAAAGAACGGCTCTATTATCGTGCTTACTTGGGCGGACAGGAATCAACGGACTTCAACCTCTATGAAAACAAGGATTACACGTGGAAACTTTCCGTCAAATCGACGGCTTACCAGACGGATAAACGCATTCAACTGCTGGACCAAAGTCCGGTGCAAAGCACCAATCTGGTGGAGACATCCAACTGCTTCATGATGAAACCCGGTACGAATATTTGTTTTAATCCGTATAAGCATGAAGCGAAGATGGATGGTTACAATGTTCCGCTGAGTGGTTGGAATACACATCTGACGGATGGTTCGACGCTGGCCGATAACAAAAAAATAACGGATGTTAAGTTGGTCTGGCAGACGAAAGACGATGCTACATCGGGCGATTTGGTGATGGGGTATGCCATCAGTGGAGACGACCATTCGAATCTGGCGCGTATCACTGACGGAGGTGATTTGCAAAAAGCCCGTATCCACGTCAAAGTGCCGGTGAGCAAAGGAGGAAATGCCTTGATTGCCGCCTATTCCGGCAGTAAAATAGTATGGAGCTGGCATCTCTGGATAACCGATTATGTACCGCAGGGGATTACTTCCTCTGTCACTTATGCCCAGGCACAACAGTTGACACAGAACGGAAGCGTGCATCAATATGCCACTGCGGCTTTCAAAAGCAGTGGAATGCATGTCGGGAAGGTGATTATGGACCGGAATCTGTGCGCGACTGCCGGAGGATTTCCCGGTGAGAATGCTTCATTGCTGGAATTTGCAAGGCGGATAGGCTATTTGTACTATTGGGGACGCAAGGATCCGTTCTTGGGGTCGACAGACGGAACGGCGAATGAACTCAATGTTATTTATGATGGAGAAGGACGAGGGGTACAACTGGGAAAGGTCGCTTACTCCAATATTACATTAGTAAATGGCAATACGCTGCAATATGTCATTGAACATCCCGACCATATTATAACAGGTTCGAGCAGCGATCAGAACCAAAGCAAATGCTCTTGGTATAGTTTGAATGAAACTACTGCGGACTATCAGTATTTGTATAATAACTCTAAAACTCTTTATGACCCTTGTCCGGCAGGATGGAAGATTCCCCATCAAACAGTGTATAATGGCTGGGGCAAGAGCCAGGCGTATTGGTTTAATGTGAATGGAACGTTTGTGGAAAATGGTAGTACACACGATCGGGGTGGACGTCTGTATAATGTATCCGGTGGGAATGGTGTGCCCTCTCTTCGTACAGAAGATAATACAGCCTGGTTTCCGGTTACGGCATACCGATCCTTTAGCGATGGAAAATTGATATTTAATGGAAGTGCAGCCGGATACGAAGGAACGAATACGATAGCAAAGAATGGCAATAATTACCGGATATATTATACAAAAATAGCAGCAGGAGAATTGAGTACTCCGAATAATGATTGGGGAATGATCGGTGAGCCTTATCCGTTTCGATGTGTACAAGAATAATAATGATATGAAACAGACTTGGAAGAATAAATGGTTAATGCTCTTGGGAGGCATGACGCTTCTTGGAGGGTTGAGTGGATGTGAAGATCGTCCGGAGGGTACTGTTCCTTTTCCTGAAGGTGAAGAGGTGACGGTATCGCTGGTCTTCGGCTTTGCCGAAGATTCAAATAATGAAGCGCCTCAACGGCTCGCCTCAACGGCTCGCCTCAACGGCTCGCCTCAACGGCTCGC
>ERZ1673703.2153-NODE-2153-length-13090-cov-7.820713_pt1 | contig 13090 bp, 11 predicted proteins | sample MGYA00580233_ERZ1673703 | MGnify/ENA primary metagenome ERZ1673703 (study PRJEB41218, sample SAMN15661748) | gut metagenome | host: Homo sapiens | place: Canada: London | collected 2015-08-20/2019-03-30 | study: EMG produced TPA metagenomics assembly of... | reverse complement strand
CCTGTTGCTGGCCTGTTCGCCTGCTCTGTCGGGTGCTGGATGTTCATCCCAGTGGTTTTTACGCCTGGCTTCAGCAGCCGCATTCACAACGCCATCAGGCAGACCTGAGACTGACAGGACAGATTAAACAGTTCTGGCTGGAATCGGGATGCGTCTATGGTTATCGCAAAATCCATCTGGATCTGCGTGACAGCGGGCAACAGTGCGGAGTAAACAGAGTCTGGAGACTGATGAAACGTGTCGGAATAAAGGCTCAGGTCGGATACCGAAGCCCGCGGGCACGTAAAGGCGAGGCCAGTATCGTGTCACCCAACAGGCTCCAGCGACAGTTCAATCCGGATGCTCCTGATGAGCGTTGGGTAACGGACATAACCTACATCAGGACCCACGAAGGCTGGCTGTATCTTGCCGTTGTTGTTGATCTGTTCTCACGCAAAATTATCGGCTGGTCCATGCAATCCCGGATGACAAAGGACATTGTCCTGAACGCACTGCTGATGGCTGTATGGCGGCGTAATCCCGAAAAAAAGGTGCTGGTTCATTCGGATCAGGGCAGTCAGTACACAAGCCATGAGTGGCAGTCGTTCCTGAAATCACACGGCCTGGAGGGTAGCATGAGCCGTCGCGGTAACTGCCATGATAATGCGGTTGCAGAAAGTTTTTTCCAGTTGTTGAAACGTGAACGGATAAAGAAAAAGATCTACGGAACGCGGGAAGAAGCCCGCAGCGATATTTTTGATTACATCGAAATGTTTTATAACAGTAAGCGTCGGCATGGTTCCAGCGATCAGATGTCACCGACAGAATATGAAAACCAGTATTATCAACGGCTCGGAAGTGTCTAGATTATCCGTGGCGATTCACATTGGCATTTCAGTAATATGGAAATTATCCTCACCACGAAGTGTCTGAACACCATAATAGCAATCATCCGGAACTTCACGCTCACCAAGGAAATCGCTTTCAATACGAGACATAATTTTCTAACTCCATTTTTCGAAAACAATGTGACAATAACAAATTGTTTTCATAAAACACTTATCCAACATTAAGAATGAATACTTATAATCACCAGATGACATAACCATTACCATCTAATGGAATATATTTAAACTAATAAGATAAACTTAAAACGTGATATCAAGCACATTTTTATAACGTTAAAATTAGTGGGTTATTTAGCAATCAAATATAACCAGTAAAAGCCCGAAATATGCAGATAACGCTGCACTAATATGATTAAGATCAAAAAAACAATTCCGCAATCAAACTTATTATTAATGCTGATTTTTTAAATCATGATTAAGTAGAACTATTTTATAATAGCATCCTGGTTTGGACACATCCTTCAGAAAAACAACCTGTTTACCACCACAGAAAACCTATATCTCTGCTAGGTTTTCCAGCGTTGTAGATATAGTCACTCATGGTGATTCTTATTAAGATAAGAGTTTTTACACGGGAATGTTATTGCACTTCTAATTGATAAATCATGGAATAGAGTAGAAAACGTAATGTTTCCACTCCATCTTCCGCTTTAATGGTTTATAATTTGAGTTAGATCATGGATTTTAACATCCATTATGATTAATTATTTTTAGATATGATTTGATCACTAAATCGTCTTTCAGGGTGTAACGGCATTAATCATCACAAGCTAAAAAAACGCCATACTGTAATAGAGTCTGTATTTTATGTTCAATCATGCAAAGGCTCTTCATAATTATCATTTGTTCTTGCCCCCCTTATTTCCAGACAGGGGTTGTATCTTAAGTTAACATTACCCGCTGACGTCGATATTCTCGCGGAGAGCGATAACCCAACGCACTATGCGGATGGTTTTCATTGTAATGCTCGATCGCCACTGCAAGGTTATGCAATGCCGTTCTTACATTCGGTTTCGGCATGAACGCGATGTAGTCTTCCTTCATCGTTTTCACGAACCGTTCTGCCATTCCATTACTCTGAGAACTACTGATTGCCGTTGTGCAGGGCTTCAGATTCAGCTCTCTGGCGAACTGCCGTGTTTCATGCGCTCTGTACGCTGAACCGTTATCTGTCAGCCACTGGATGGACTGTTCCGGTACTTTATCGCCAAAGCGTTGTTCTATCGCTCCTAACATCACATCCTGCACTGTCGCTTTGTCGTAACCTCCCGTGCTTGCGGCCCAGTCTATGGCTTCACGATCGCAACAGTCCAGGACGAACGTAACACGCAGTTTTTCGCCATCATCGCAACCGAACTCAAAGCCATCGGAACACCAACACTGGTTGCATTCCTTCACCGATATTCGGCCTTTATGTTCCCGCTGCCGTCGTGATGGTTTGTCATGTAACAACAACAGACTATTTTCGCTCATTATCCGGTAAACACGCTTTGCATTCACGAACGGTAGTCCTTCATTTCGGGACTGCCGCCTGAGTATCGCCCAGACACGGCGATACCCGTATGCTGACATATCGCCAATGATATCCAAGATGCGCGATAAGACTTCTGCATCCGCAGCCTCATCGCGCCTCTGACGCCGTTTATCTGGCTTGTTATCAGATGCCTTCATCCGTAATGTTAACTGCGCACGTGACACGCCCAGAACACGGCTTACCGGGGCTATTCCTTGTCCGAAGGTAACAAGGGCACATGCGCTATCCATTTTCGCGATTGTGCATACTCCACCGCTTCTTTGGGGATCTCAACTTCCATGGTTTTCTTACCCAGTAAACGCTGAAGCTGATTAATCTGCTTTATTGCAGCGGCCAGTTCAGAAGCAGGAACAACGTCTTCACCGGCAGCCACAGCAGTGAGGCTTCCTTCCTGGTATTGTTTCTTCCACTTAAACAACAGACTGGGCTGAATTCCATGCAAACGCGCCACGTGGGACACCGTCATGCCCGGCTCCATAGTCTGTTGAATAATTGCGATTTTTTCCTGAGGTGTTTTACGTTTACGCACCTCTTTTCCTAACAAAACGCCAGCCATCTCAAAATTAGAACTAGTGTTAGACATATATCCAAGCCTATCTCTTATTTTAAGATACATCTACTTTCTGGTATTTCAGGGGGCCAGCTCACCAGACTGGGAGAATGGTTCAGCTGTGTACTGAATCAGTGGGGCGCACTCTGTTATTACAGTGTTGACGGTCAGGCGGAGGCAGACATAATGCCGTGGAAAAAGCCCTTTGTTCCATCTGTCTCAGAAATAAAAACTTTATGTTCTTCGGCGGCGAGCGCAGCGCACTGTTGTATGGGCTTATCGGCACTTGCCTTATGAACGACATTGATCCGGAAGCGTATCTGCGCCATATCCTCAGCGTACTGCCGGAATAACCTTCCAACCGTATTGATGAACTCCTGCTATGGAACGTAGTTCTCACCAATAAATAAGCGTCAATATGATTCTCCATTAATGCTTACCTTTTCTCAGGCTATTTTTGCTTTTTTTTGCTTTTCCCCGCCACTTTATGGTGATTATCACATCAATATACATCGGCAGATATTAATGTAACGGAAGTGAGGTGAAGCATGAAATTTGAACGCCATCATGAAATATTGAAACGACTCAGTATATTCGGTTCTGTAAAAGTATCCGATCTGTCCAATAGCCTCAATGTAACGAAAGAAACTATTCGATCAGATCTTAATGAACTTGCCAGGCTTGGCTATCTGACTCGATGTCATGGCGGTGCTTTTATCGTCCTAGACTCGCTTGATACTATTGCGAAAAATGAAATCGCTTATGCGCTTGAAAATTATGATACAGCCCAGGGAATAAAAAAAGGCCACTCAACTATGAAAAGTCAAGTATGCGTTATTGGTTCGTTTAATGTTGATATCATCAGTTATTTGCCGAGGCTTCCCACTATCGGAGAATCGCTTCTGGCAAGTAATTTTATATTTTCACCGGGGGGAAAAGGCTGTAACCAGGCGCTGGCAGCAAGCTTTGCCGATACTGATGTTTATTTTATAACAAAAGTAGGTGCAGATCACTTTAGTGATTATGCGATCAACTTTATGAATTCGTCTAAGATTTATAAAAGTATAATTTATCAAACGAAAGAAACGCAAACCGGAACTGCCACGATCCTTGTTAATGAAGGTACTGGTGATAATGTTATTGCGATCTATCCCGGTGCCAACATGACAATGTCGTCCGATGAAATAACTATTCAGAAAGAAGCGATTGTTAATTCTGATGTCATGCTTCTGCAGCTCGAAACAAATTATACCGCTCTGCAACAAGCGATCACATTGGCGCAAAAAAACAGTGTCCCGGTCATTATTAACCCGGCACCCTATAATGATATCATCAACGAACTTATTCAGGATGTTGATTATATCACCCCCAATGAAACAGAAGCTGGTTTACTGTCCGGCATAGACGTACACGATCTTGAATCAGCTAAACGAGCTGCAGAAGCTATCCACAATAAAGGAGTAAAAAACACGGTTATCACGCTCGGTAGCAAGGGCTCGCTCGCATTTGATGGCAAAAAATTCATTCATTCGCCAGCGTTTCCAGCGGTCGTTAAAAATACGGCAGGAGCCGGGGATGCTTTTAACGGCGCTCTGGCATCAGGACTTGCGAAAGGAAAATCACTGGAATCAGCACTGTGTTATGCCAGCGCCTTTGCATCCCTGGCGGTGGAGACAAGCAATGCTTCCGACATGCCTGAACATGAATCTGTGATACATCGAATTCAGAGTATACATTATCAGCAAACTATTTTTACGCATTAAGAAGGGACAGAGAATGAATAACACCAAAAAATCACTAAAGGTACTCTTTATTGGAGAATCCTGGCATATTCATATGATTCATTCAAAAGGATATGACAGTTTTACCTCAAGTAAATATGAAGAAGGTGCAACCTGGTTACTCCAATGTCTGAAAAATAGTCAGGTAGATGTCACCTATATGCCGGCACATACGGTACAAATTGCCTTCCCTGAAGATGTGGCACAGTTAGAACAATATGATGCCATCGTTATTAGTGATATTGGTAGTAATACTTTCCTGCTACAAAATGATACTTTTTATCAGCTTCGCATAAAACCAAACGCTCTCGAACTGATTAAAGAATATGTGAATAACGGTGGTGGGTTATTGATGATTGGCGGCTATCTCTCATTCATGGGAATTGAAGCAAAAGCCAATTATAAAAATACAGTTCTGGCTGATGTGCTCCCGGTTACGATGTTAGATGGTGACGATCGTGTCGAAAAACCAGAAGGTGTTATTGCACAGCCATCACAACCTGAACATCCGGTTATTAAAGGGTTCTCTGAATATCCTTTTTTCCTAGGTTATAACCGGGCGATCGCTAAAGAAAATGCTGAGGTGGTATTAACAATAAACAACGATCCTTTACTGGTCTTTGGTAACTATCACAACGGGAAAATAGCCTGCTTTATGAGTGACTGTTCACCGCACTGGGGTACAAAGCAGTTTATGTCCTGGCCGTTCTATACCGCGTTGTGGGTAAATATACTGACTCATATTGCAAGATAATAATAATGGGGTAACTCCGGTTACTCCATTTACTATAATAGAAGGATTGATGTATGAAAAAGAATAAGTACTCAACTCCCTTATGGATGCTTGCCACGATTCTTGCGGGTATGCTCTCCCCTATGCAATCAGCGGTGAATGGTCAATTAGGTCACTGGTTACAGGATGGTAATGCATGCGCAGTTATCTCCTTTGCCAGTGGTTTAGTCGTGATGTTTTTTATTATTATGGCGCGAAAAGAAACCCGGCAACAATTTGCGGCAATTCCTTATCTGATTAAAAACCGAAAAGTTCCTCTCTGGAACTGGTTTGCCGGTCTCTGTGGAGCGATGGTGGTATTTTCTGAAGGCGCATCAGCCAGCGCACTCGGGGTCGCAACGTTTCAAACCGCACTGATCTCCGCGCTATTGCTGTCTGGTTTACTTTGCGATCGCTTTGGTATCGGTGTCGACGAGAAAAAATACTTTACCCCTTATCGCATCATCGGTGCGTTATTTGCGGTTATTGCTACGATTTTTGTTGTGTCACCGCAGTGGCATTCTACCTCTTTCATCTTACTTGCCATTCTTCCGTTCTTAGCTGGTTTGCTTGCAGGATGGCAGCCCGCTGGAAATGCAAAAGTCGCTGAAGCTACGGGATCCATGCTGGTTTCAATCACCTGGAATTTCATCGTTGGATTTTGTGTTTTAGGCACAGCGCTAGCTATTCGTGTCGCATTAGGCCACGTCACTGTTCAATTACCAGATGTCTGGTGGATGTATCTTGGCGGCCCGCTTGGGCTAATATCTATCGGTTTAATGGCCATTTTGGTCAGAGGTCTGGGGTTACTGATGCTGGGAGTTGCTTCAACAGCGGGCCAGTTACTGGGATCAGTATTGATTGACGTATTAATTCCATCGCTGGGCAATACCGTTTATCTGGTCACGATCATCGGAACTCTGTTTGCACTGGTCGGTGCAATTGTCACCACTATTCCGGAATACAGAGCCTCGAAAACAATGAAGAAAATGGAGGTATAATCATGAAAGATTATCTACAAACTGTGACGGGCCCCGTCGCCCGTGAAGATATGGGGCTAACACTTCCTCATGAACATCTGTTCAACAATCTTTCCTCTGTTGTGGATGCTCCTTGTTATCCTTTTTCACAACGGCTTGTTGATAAAAAAGTCACGGCAGAAATCCAGTGGGCATTAAAACACGATCCTTATTGCTGCGCTGATAATATGGACCGCAAACCTATTGAAGATGTGATCTTCGAAATTAATAACTTTATCTCGCTCGGTGGTCGCACCATTGTTGATGCCACAGGGTCTGAGTCTATCGGACGAGATGCGCAGGCATTACGAGAAGTCGCATTAAAAACAGGTCTGAATATTGTTGCTTCCTCCGGTCCCTACCTGGAAAAATTTGAAAGCCAGAGAATTCATAAAACGGTTGATGAACTGGCGACAACGATCGATAAAGAATTGAATCAAGGGATTGGCGATACGGATATTCGTGCCGGAATGATCGGTGAAATAGGTGTCTCACCGACATTTACCGAAGCCGAGCATAACAGCTTGCGGGCTGCCTCGCTGGCACAGATTAACAATCCTCATGTGGCGATGAATATTCACATGCCGGGCTGGCTTCGTCGCGGTGATGAAGTACTCGACATTGTGTTAGGTGAAATGGGCGTCTCGCCAAATAAAGTCTCTCTCGCACACTCGGATCCGTCAGGAAAAGACGTGGCGTATCAGCGGAAAATGCTTGATAAAGGTGTCTGGCTGGAATTCGACATGATTGGCCTAGACATTACCTTCCCGAAAGAGGGAATAGCGCCAGGGGTGCAGGAGACTGCCGATGCCGTCGCTCATCTCATTGAGTTGGGATACGCCGATCAGCTTGTTCTCAGCCACGATGTCTTCCTTAAACAAATGTGGGCTAAAAATGGCGGTAATGGCTGGGGATTTGTTCCAGATGTTTTTCTGGCCTATCTGGCGGAGCGCGGCGTCGATAAAACGATCCTCAAAAAACTCTGTATCGATAATCCCGGACGATTATTGACCGCATAAAACCATTATCCCCCGGCACATTGCGCCGGGGGATGTCAATTAATACCCCGCCGTTAAATCATCCACCAAGCGCGAGTCGGATGCGCCGTACAACTCACCATCCGACCCAACCATAATGCTTTGCGTGCTGCCCATCGCCTCATTCAGCGCCACTTTCTGACCTTTTGCATCCAGCAGCTTGAGCGTATCCGGACTAAACCCTTTTCAACACGCAGCTCGTCCGGCAACCACTGATAGTGGAAACGAGGCGCATTGGTCGCTTCGGCAACATTCATTCCACAATTGATGCTGTTCACCACCATTTGCAGCACGGTAGTGATGATCCAGCTACCGGTAACAAAGTGAGTACATAAAGGCCATACTGTCACGAACAGTGCAAAAGTGGCTCTTCCGCAACCTGGGTGAAGATTTTCATGCCAGTGGACTCATTACCCTCCGCCTAAGTAGTTCAAGTCCGGCTCGACCATACATCTGGCGTATCAGCACCTTCAGGCGATTTACATGACCTTCGACAACACCAGTACTCCAGCGACTGCTGATTGCCTCACATATAGCCGCAGCATCAGCTTCCATCCCCGCAGCTACGCACCGAAGTTCTGCTGAGCCGCTTTCGTGGACCCGAGTGAACCAGCTGCTTAGCTGTGATTTATTTTAGGTTTTCAGAATACGATAGAACTCGAGTACCAGTTGCTGCGCTATTTTCAACTCCGGTTCTTTTTCACACATCAGACTAATAAATCGGAAAGCATAATTTTCTTCACCCCTGATTATTCTCCAGGGCATCAACCAGCGGCTTACCCGGGACACTGAAGGAAGTCTTGCGGCAGTAGTAACCGGTGGGATCCAGCCTTTACGCCATTTGGCAACAGCATCCCTGACGATGGTTTCACTGCCTGTAACCCCCCTGGCCACCATTTCCCGCCATATCCGGCCGGAGTTATAATTACCACATTCTCGTTGCTCTTTTAACCACTCCCTCCATGGGTCCAGAAGCCCTCGCTTTGGAGGCCTAGTTGACATTTCAGGGAATGTTCCTGAACCCACCCAGCGACTGACTGTCACTCGCGACAGGCCTGTAATACGGGATATTTCCCTGAAACTACATCCCTTGTTATGCAGGGCCATAACCTCTGTCCAACGCTGATGCCGTTTTTTGCGGATGTGCTGTTTAAGGCGTTCCAGACGACGGAGCGATGCTACAGGCACAGATATTTCTGGCTCAGGTGATTTCTTCAGTGATAACTCTCTGACAACAAGACGTATCAGAGGCATATGTCTGTACATCATTCGTTCAGGCTCATCACCAATATTTTTTAGCAGGTGCCATCGATCGGCCACCTGTCTGGCCTGAGGTGCACCTTCACGTGCTGCTGTCGCATAGACTCCACTGCGATCACGCGAGACAACCTGTATTTCCGGATATTTTCTGAACCAGGTCGCCAGCGTACGCTGATCACGGCCGGGAAGCAGGACGAGGGGACGGTGAGTATCAAGATTGACTATTAACATATCGCAGCAGTGGCCCCGATGCCACGCCCACTCATCAATACCGACATGAGGCGCGCCTGACTGTTTCGTCTCCGGGGTATTGATAACCCTGCGAAGAAGAGTATCAGCACTGCAACGGAGACCCGCTGCCGTTGCAGCCCGTTTTCCAGCCTCACCTCCAGCTATTAATCCCAGTTGACGTTGTAAATTTTGTAACGCCTGTGAAGACTGCTGGTGTGAACCGGCGAAGGGAGCAAGCGACTCGGCAAAAATTTTACGTGAACAAGCCGGGTTACGGCAGTACCAGTGGCGGACGGAAAATACAAGCCATAGCGTCTGCCCTGAGTAGGGTAGATGCTGTATCCGGCGCCGACGACAACTATGAACAGAGTCGCTACGCTTAAAGCATTCAGGACATTGTGCTGTTTTGCGTTTTCCGTGGAGATGGAGGGTTATACCGTCAGAGCTAATAATTTGTCGACTGCATCGCCATCCGCAAGGTAACTGTAGAAGTGTCTTAAGAGAGTGCATTGCGTTGCCCATAACTTAAAACAGCTTAGATCCTTGTTCGCCAGAAAGTTTCATCCATTTTCTTCCACCCAGGTTGCGGAAGAACCACTTTTCATCCGTCGTTGACAGATGTGAAGTATGCGGGAGAAAAAGTGAATATCTAACTGTAATAACTCAGACCGGTACGAGTACTCGGAACGTCTACAATCATTCAGGGCAAAGTGCTAAAATTTCTCTATCCCGGGATGCCCCTACCAACGCAGCACTCCCGGAGATATCATTACAGCTCTGCAACTGATTTCCGCGACTGAACCGCTCAGTTCCTATCCTTCCAGTTGCCTTCCTGCAGCCCCCCCTCCCTGCTGTATACCCCGGTACCACAACGCGGGCAGCACTTTTCTCCTTCATAATCTTCGTCACACATCACACAAAACCACTTTCTCACCTTCACCGTATAATCCGGAACCGTCATACCCTGCAGATGCAAACGACGGGCCTCTTTCTCTGCCGGGTCAAGCCAGGTGCATCGCAGCAGGATTTTCTCAGCGACAGTCATCTGGTCATGTTCAAACCACGGTGGTTGTCCGTCATTGCCCCGCTGAAGTGTTAACGGGCATCCACAGGACACACAGCACAAAACGTCCTGGCGGTTGTGCTTCGCTGCTTCTTTCGCCGTAACAAAATGGCCTTTGCTGTCATTCGCCATATAACAGTTCAGAATTCGCATATTTCCTCCTGAGTTGTCCGGGGAATACTGAATCCTCCGATCTGGCAGTTTGTGCAGTACTGCTCCCCATAATAATCGTGGTGACATTGTCTGCAGTGCCAGCTGGCTTTACGCACCACGGGTAAGGCATCCGGTACGAATTGCTGCAGACGTTTAATCAACTGTATTTCTCTGCGCTCCGGCCTGACATAAGGGCACTGTTGACCGTGCTCTGTCAGCCTGTCGTCAGTGTGTTCAAACCAGGGAAGTTCAGTGTCGTATTGCGGATGGTATCTGAGTGCACTGCCACACAAGTGGCAGGTGTAGTTAGCATAAGGTGCGTCCTGTGCAGTACGGGCGCCCGTCAGACGTCCGTTGCCATCAAGAGCGATAAAGGATTTTGCGTACATAGTCATATTCCTTAGCCGCCAGACGACACGCAGGCAACAGCCGTCCCGGTACGGGCAGCGTGGTCAGGGTGTGAATGGCGGTTCAGTTAAAATCTGGACTGGAGTTTGGGTAAAGCAGGCTGGTTGCTGTTACAGCACTGTGGTTGTCACACAATGGAACACTGACGTAAAAAACAGTCAGTGGGCGAGTGGATACATCGTTGCCGCCAGACAACAACCCATACTTTTGGTTTGCCGGATATTGGCGCGCCAGTCGTGCTCAACTCCGGCTACAGCCAAAATTGCGCTCACCGGTGCAGTGAGCTTTGGTATGCTCTTTCGCCAGATAGTCAGCACGTTCCAGCACTTGCTGAAAGCCGGTGTCATCATTACGCGCCAGCCACACCGCCGGCCAGGCCGGAAAATGCACCAGCGTGGCATGGCACCCGACATCCACTCCCAGGGCACTGCACCACGCCTGTTTAATCATCCCGGCCAGAGACTCCGGAGCGCGGTAATCGCCGGCACGACACCAGGTATCCCGGTTGACCAGCAGCAGCAGGTGATAGTGTTTTTTGCCTTTAAGCTCCCCGAACTCCCGGGCCCAGGCGTAATGCAGGGTCGAGGAATGCACGCGTTTACCTTCCCGATGCTTACGTTTCTGGTAAGCGTCGATTCGGGCTTTCAGGGCATTGATGAAGCGGGATATCACAGCTGCGTCCGTTGCTGCCGGTACATCCGGGAAACGCAGGTCAACCCGCAATGCCGTCAGGCGGGGATGAACATTCAGTGCGTGCCGCACCGTCTCACGAATACGTTGCTGCCAGAAGGGGTTGTATTTGTAGGTCATGGTTAAATCTCCGTATGGTTCATACGGAATAGCCACGTCGTAAAAAATGCGCAGAGTCCCTGAAGTGACCTCCGGCAGGACACTGTCTCAGGCACTCTGTGATACCCCAACTATCGTCTCCGGACTGACGGTTGAATTTTCAGCGTTGTTTTTTTAATGTAAAAAACCGGTTACGGGTAAGGCTGTGAGGAGGGAGTGATGGTGATACGCAAAAAGAAGTGCAGGGACTGTGGAAACGCGATTACTCATAATACATGTTGCCCGTATTGTGGTTCTGTCGACCCCTTCGGCTATTACCGGAATACAGACCGTATCGTTACCATACTGCTGGCACTGATTATTGTGGTCCTGCTGACTACTGTCAGCGTCAGTCAGTGTGTATATATTGTGTAGCTGGTGAGATAACGGTTCATGTATCCCCTGAGCTGACAGTGTACCGGGTATATTAAGCGTAACCGACAGGTTCTCCTTCATACCATATTAAATTTTTCCAGGTATTGCCGCTGCCTTATTTCGTCCCATACAGGAAAACTCGTCTGGGTTTCTGACAAATACGCGAAACTCACAGCCCCTCAATATCAACCACACGCTGTAAGCCGGTAATACCTGAAAATCAGCCCATTACCGCCCACGCCTCCGGCACCATTCCCTTTTGATTTCGAATTCTTTGTTGTCGCTATACCGCTTAACGTTCCCGGTATTATCCTGGTTCCCGACAACAGGAACATATTCAGCTTTTAATAACCTGAGAAGAGCCAATAAGAATCACAAAGCGGATAACACCTGGTGCGATGCAGTTGTGATTACCGAACGCTCAGATGACATATTTCCAGACTGAAGCGGGAACACGATCGTAAAGCTTGTTCATTGTCAGTTCTGCCAGCCAGTGATCAACCACAGAGTTGAAGGCTTCCAGTTCCGCAGAGGTAAGTTTATAACGCGTGTGGGAAATCACTTTTTCCAGTGTCTCCCGGGATGAACAACGACGGAACTGCTCTGGTTTTAACTTCCATTAGCCTCTCATCACTTTATGCTGCAATTAACGTGATACTGTCAGCATACCGTACCAGACTGACATTCTGGTACCCTCCCCAAACTCATTACTCCCGTACCACCACTTAACCGGTCTCTCAGACTGTCACTCACCAGGTCGGTGTCAACGACGGATGCTTAATGCACTCTGTTCACGTGCGTTGCTGGTACGTTTTATATACGCAGGTTATACGCCAGCTATCAGGGATAGCGCAGTCTGTTGCTACTGCGTTCTCATCATGCCCACTGATCACACTCACCGTGTTTATTTCACATATATGAACTCATGTATTTGATCTCATGTGTTTGATCTCTCTTATATATTTATAATACCAATCAGACAGTCTTATCCCATCGGTGATACCTGTCGCCTGCCCACCGGACACGGTCTGCCCCATCGTAACCGCCCCGTAAATAACTCTGCAATTATCAGAACGCCAGTTTTCCCCTCTTCCTCACGAAAATCATCCCTTCTTTATCGCGCGCGCGTGCGGAAGCATCGGGTGATGCTGCCAACTTACTGATTTAGTGTATGATGGTGTTTTTGAGGTGC
>ERZ1673703.2148-NODE-2148-length-13110-cov-4.730142_pt1 | contig 13110 bp, 10 predicted proteins | sample MGYA00580233_ERZ1673703 | MGnify/ENA primary metagenome ERZ1673703 (study PRJEB41218, sample SAMN15661748) | gut metagenome | host: Homo sapiens | place: Canada: London | collected 2015-08-20/2019-03-30 | study: EMG produced TPA metagenomics assembly of... | reverse complement strand
GTGGGGCGATGTTGTGATGCTGCTCATCAACGATGAGGTGCAGGCCGACGTATATAAAAAGGATATCGCCCCCTATCTGGAGGAGGGCAACGCGCTGGCCTTTGCCCACGGCTTCAACATCCGCTATAAGCAGATCGTGCCCCCTGCCGGTGTGGATGTGTTTATGGCGGCGCCCAAGGGCCCCGGCCACACCGTCCGCTCCACCTATGTCTCCGGCAAGGGTGTGCCCTGTCTGGTAGCCGTGGAGCAGAACGCCACCGGCCGGGCCTATGAGATCGCGCTGGCCTACATCGCCGGCATCGGCGGCGCTCGGGCGGGTATTATGGAGACCACATTCCACGATGAGACCGAGACAGACCTCTTCGGCGAGCAGACCGTTCTGTGCGGCGGCGTGGTGGATTTGATGCAGTGCGGCTTCGAGACGCTGGTGGAGGCCGGCTACGCTCCCGAAAACGCCTATTTTGAGTGCATCCATGAGATGAAGCTTATCGTTGACCTTATCAATAAGGGCGGTGTGGCCGCGATGAACTACTCTATCTCCGATACCGCTGAGTTCGGCGAGTACTTTTCCGGCCCCCGGGTGCTGCCTCACGAGGAGACCAAGGCCCGGATGCGGGCCGTGCTGGCGGATATTCAGGACGGTACGTTTGCCGGCCGCTGGATCGCCGAGAACAAGAGCCGGGGCCGCACGTTCTTCAATTCCAAGCGGGACCAACTGGCAAAGCACCCCATGGAGCTGGTGGGCGAGGAATTGCGCCGCAACATGATCTGGAGTGGTGATAAAAATCTCGACACGGCATCTGACTAAAAAGAGGTATCGGAGGAGAAAGCTATGCGTTCTGATGAGATCAAGACCGGCGTGGAGCGTACGCCGAACCGCAGCTTGCTGTATGCGCTGGGCTATACCGATGAGGAGCTTTCCCGGCCCCTCATCGGCGTGGTCAGCTCCTATAACGAGATCGTCCCCGGCCACATGGGGCTGGACAAGATCGCCGAGGCGGTGAAGGCCGGCGTCCGGGCCGCCGGCGGTACGCCGGTGATGTTCCCGGCCATCGCCGTGTGCGACGGAATCGCTATGGGCCATGTGGGTATGAAGTATTCGCTGGTGAGCCGCGACCTCATTGCCGACTCCACAGAGGCTATGGTCATGGCCCACCAGTTCGATGGACTTGTGATGATTCCCAACTGCGACAAAAATGTGCCGGGTTTGCTGATGGCGGCGGCGCGGCTGAATATCCCCACCATCTTCTGCTCCGGCGGCCCCATGCTGGCAGGCCGCCTCAGAGATGGCCGCCGCACCTGCCTGAGCCACATGTTCGAGGCGGTGGGCGCTTATCACGCAGGAAAGCTGGACGAGGCCGGTGTGGCGGACTACACGGAAAATGCCTGCCCCACCTGCGGCTCCTGCTCCGGGATGTACACCGCCAACTCCATGAACTGTCTTACAGAGGCCATCGGCATGGCCCTGCGGGGCAACGGCACCATTCCCGCCGTGTATTCCGCCCGTCTGCGGCTGGCCAAGGAGACCGGCATGAAGATCATGGAGCTGGTGAAAAAGAACGTCCGTCCCCGTGACATCATGACAAAGGCCGCCTTCCACAATGCCGAGACCGTGGACATGGCGCTGGGCTGCTCCACCAATACCATGCTCCACCTCCCCGCCATCGCCCACGAGGCCGGGGTGGAGCTGAATCTGCGCATGGTCAACGGCATCAGCGACAAGACCCCCAACCTCTGCCATCTGGCTCCTGCCGGTGACACCTATATCGAGGATCTGGATCGGGCCGGCGGCGTCTGGGCCGTGATGAAGGAGCTGACCAAGGCCGGTCTGCTGGATACCTCGCTGCCCACCGTGACGGGAAAGACCGTAGGGGAAAATCTGGAAACGGCGGAGAATCTGGACACCTGTCTCATCCGCCCGCTGGAGGAGCCTTATTCCAAGACCGGCGGCATTGCCGCCCTGTTCGGCAATCTGGCCCCGGACGGCTGCGTGGTGAAGCAGAGCGCCGTGGCCCCGGAAATGCTGCGGCACAAGGGCCCCGCCCGGGTGTTCAACAGCGAGGAGGAGGCCATCGCCGTCATCTACGCCGGGGGCATCCATCCCGGTGATGTGGTGGTGATTCGCTATGAAGGACCCAAGGGCGGCCCCGGTATGCGGGAAATGCTGAACCCCACCTCCGCCATCGCCGGTATGGGATTGGACAAGGACGTGGCCCTCATCACCGACGGCCGGTTCTCCGGCGCGACCCGGGGAGCGTCCATCGGCCATGTCAGTCCGGAGGCCGCCTCCGGCGGCGTCATCGGTCTGGTGCAGGAGGGCGACCTCATCGAGATCGACATTCCCGGACGCTCCCTCCACCTGTGCGTGGAGGACGCGGAGCTGGCGGAGCGCCGGAAAAATTGGGTCTGTCCTGAGCCGAAGATCAAAACCGGTTACCTTGCCCGATATGCCAAGCTGGTGTCCTCTGCCGACAGGGGCGCCATTCTGGAATGAGGGAGCGGTGTATGAACACGGCTGAAGCATTGGACCGCCTGCTTTTGTACCGCCAGACGCCGGAGAGCCTCTTGCGGCGGCTCATGGACCCGGCAGAGACCGTCCGCACGGCGGCGCAGGCGGAGTTGGTGGCGCTGGCGGTGGAAAACGGCTGGCAGGGCGACCTGTGGCGCTGCTGCATCGCGTGGACGCTGACGGAGCACGAGAACCCTTTCTCCCTCTCATGGGAGCGCCGCACCGGCCCGGAGGATACCCTCAGCGCGCTGGCGCTGGCGGACATGGCTGTTTTCCATGCCCTGCTGTCCGCCCAGCCGGAGGAGGGGCCATGGCCTCTTCTGCGAAATTTTCACCACGAGAGCCGCCAGGGTAAGGAAAGCGCTCCGCTGACGGAGCTGGCCGCTGCGCTGGCAGACGCCGCCTCCCCGGCGGCGCTGCTGGACTGTCTGACTGCTTTTTATCAAAGCCACGGCGTCGGTCAATTAGGGCTGGGGCAGGTGTTCCGCGTCCGGCGGGAGGCCGATGGCGTCCGATTGCTCCCAGTGCGGGACCGGCCCCCGGTGCGCCTTGCGGATTTGGTAGGCTACCGGCAGCAAAAGGAGCAGTTGGTCCGCAATACCGAGGCATTTCTGCATGGCCGGGGCGGCAATAATGTCCTGCTCTACGGCGATGCCGGAACCGGCAAGTCCACCAGCGTTCAGGCTATTGCCAATGAATACGCGGCGAAGGGTCTGCGGCTTATTGAGGTTTATAAGGAGCAGTATGACCTTATTCCGGCGCTTCTGCGGCAGATCAAGGGCCGCAATTACCGCTTTCTCCTGTTTTTGGACGATCTCTCCTTTGAGGAAAACGAGACCTCCTATAAATATCTGAAGGCGGTCATGGAGGGCGGCGCGGAGGCCCCGCCGGAAAACGTGCGAATCTGCGCCACCTCCAACCGCCGCCATCTGGTGCGGGAGGTGTGGAGCGACCGCAGCGATATAGAGCATGACGGTGACATCCACCGCTCCGATACGGTAGAGGAAAAGCTGTCCCTTGCCAGCCGCTTCGGTTTGCAGCTTTTCTATCCTGCCCCCACCTTTGAGGAATATCAGCAGATCGTCTCCGTCCTCTCCGAAAGGGCAGGAACGGACCTGACTGCCGAGCAGCTCCGGGCGGCGGCCGCCACATGGCAGGTCCGCAGCGGCAGCCGTTCCGGCCGCACGGCACAGCAGTTTGTCAATCAATTAGACCGCTGAAAAACGGCAGTCAGGAAGCAAATTTTTGCTTTCTGACTGCCAATAAAAACTTTATTCTGAAAAAGCATCAGCCCCCACTCGCTCCAACGGCGAATGGGGGCTACTTCTGCTGTGTTTCTTTCAATATTGTTACCTCTGCTTCCATCTATATTGCCGCTGCTGCAGAACACTGACTGCCAATCCATGAGGTGCCGGGTGCGTGCAGAGACTCATCTCACGCGATTCATTAAATGATGGCACTTCGTATTTGACGGTGCGGCCCACTGAAGCGGCGCTCAAGGAGCGGCGGATTTGGGTTCGGAAGCACTGCCCTCCTTGTGCCTTTACTGTACAATGAATCCTTGAAAATGTCAATAGATTTTGTATATATTTTACATTTTGAATAAATAAAACCGAAAATATACAAGCAATTTACACAAAGCGCGTGGTCAGCCAAGCTCGGCGTAAAAATGCGTGGGGGACAACTCTTCTTGAGCCCAAAAGCCATCCCGCAGTGCGGACAGGTTTTCCTCATCATGCTCGATCTCACAGCTGAACCGGCGCAGCGCCTCCGCAGGACCGCATACCGCCGCAAGGCGCCGGATGGTCAGCACGGAGAAAATGCACAGCTGCGTCTGTCCCAGCACATCCCCGTCATTGACCGCCTTTAAAATATAGTGGAACAGAAAATACGCGGCAATGCGCTCCAAAAGCGCCTCGGATACCGGTGCCGGCTCCGCCGCTTCTCCCTGGTGCAGAAGGTCCCGCCAGTCCGGCTCTAAAACCTCCAGCGTTTCCAAAAATTGCAGGGCGTAAGGGAACAGCCCCGTGGTTTCCGGCGCGGCGGAATGCGCCGGGAGCGGTCCTTCGACCAATTCCGGCAGGGCATCCTCGTCCTCTGTGTCCAGCCGCTCCTGTACGCCTTGGGCCAGCAGCAGAATATCCCGCAGCCGAGCGTTCAGAGGGCGGGTGCGATTCTGCAAAAGCGCCAGCATCCGTTCCCGCAGGGGCAAAAGCCACGTCAGCCATTCGTCCCCCGCCTCTGCGGGCGTATCGTCCGTTCGCTCCGGAAACAGCAGCGGGGCCTCGCTGCTCAGCAGAAGCCGGTTCGCCTCAGGGCAGGAGGCGGACAGCGTGACCTCCCGGAACGTGCCGTAATCTTCCACGAACCGGGGGTGCTCCCGGCAGGTGACAGAGGTGGCCGCCTCGTCCAAGGTGAGGTGCACCTCACAGAGATTTTCCTGATTCAAAAAGGGGCAGCGCCCGCCGCGAAGCGGAAAGCACCAGTCCTCTCCGTCAAGCTGCATCGCGGCGCGGAGCCGCTCCCCCAGCGGGCCGGGGAGAGCGCGGTACCGCCGGGCGGTGTCCTCGTCCAAAACAACCTCCCACTCCATGCAGCAGCTATGAGGGCACGCCCCCGCCAGACAGGAAAAATCGTCAAAATAATCCGGGACACGCAGCTTCATGGCACTTCCTCCTGTATCTGACAGCGGCTCTTTCAAAAAAAGTTGCATACGCAACAGAATTTACATAAATATTATAGGATACTATCTACGGAAAGACAAGGCTGAATAGCCAAGGAAAAAGGAGATACCCTATATGATACGGAAAATCATTGAGATCGACCGGGAAAAATGCAATGGCTGCGGTGCCTGTGCGGCCGCCTGTCAGGAGGGCGCCATCGGCATGGTGGACGGAAAGGCCACCCTGCTGCGGGACGATTACTGCGACGGTCTCGGCAACTGTCTGCCCCATTGCCCCACCAACGCCATCACCTTTGTGGAGCGGGAGGCCGCTGCCTTTGACGAAAAGGCCGTTGCCGCCGCCCAGCTCCAGAAGCGGGCAGAGGCGCTGAAGGGCAGTGCGCCGGTGACGCGCACCGGCTGTCCCGGCAGCGCACCGCTGCAAATGGGCGGCTGTCCTGGCAGCCGGGCCGCTGAGCTGAAGCAGACTGCGGCAGAGGCCCCCATGCAGACCATGGCCCAATCCCGCCTGATGCAGTGGCCCATCCAGATCAAGCTGCTGCCGGTGCAGGCCCCGTTCTATCAGGGGGCAAAGCTGCTCATCGCCGCAGACTGTACGGCCTTTTCCCGGGCGGATTTCCACGAGCGGTTCATGAAGGGCCATATTACCCTCATCGGCTGCCCCAAACTGGACGAGGGCGATTACGCGGAAAAGCTGACGGACATCCTCCGGCTCAATGACATCCGGGCGGTCACAGTGGTCCGCATGGAGGTCCCCTGCTGCGGCGGCCTTCAGCGGGCGGCGGAGACCGCGCTGCAAAACAGCGGCAAATTCCTCCCGTGGCAGGTGGTGACGCTGGGACGGGATGGAAGCATTCTGGATTGACATTCGGAAAATGGAGGCAAGGAAATGAGAGCAACGGTCAATGACACCTGTATCGGCTGCGGCCTGTGCGCCGGCACCTGCCCTGTGGTGTTTTCCATGGGGGATGACGGACTGGCCCACGGCGGCGAAATTCCGGACAACCAGCGCGCCGAGGCGGAGACCGCCCGGGATGGCTGCCCGGTCAGCGCCATCAGCATCGAGGACTGAAGTCCATGAAAAAGCGGCGGAGCAAACGCTCCGCCGCTTGCGACCATCGAAAAAGTGGCATTGCCACTTTTTCGAGGAAGTTTCGCTGCGCTCTGCGCCTCGGTTGTCCGCTGATGGCGGACAATTCGACGCTCGCTTTGCGCAAAGTGTTTTCTGCCACGCACAGGTCGCGGCAAAAAACAAATTTTACAGCTTTCGCGTCTGCGGACGCGAAACTCTGTGAGGCTTTTTCAACACGCTGAAGCGGCGGAGCATTGCTCCGCCGCTTCAGCGTGTTGAAAATCCGTCAGGTATTGTCCCGGCTGATAGGCTCCCGCACCAGCAGCCGTCGGAGAGCTTTGCCGTTGAAGGGAATGAGCGGATAGAGGTAGCCCTTACCCACCAGCGGCTTTGTGGTGCACAGCAGAACGAAAATTCCCACCACGCCCAGCACGAAACCCCAGACGTCAAAGGCCGCCGTGACCAGCAGCAGCGCCACCCGCAGCAGCTTGAAGGCGTAGCCCAGCTCGTAGCTGGGCTGGGCAAAGCCCGCCACAGAGACAAAGGCCATATACACCAGCACCTCCGGCCCCAGCCATCCGGCCTGTACAGCGAAATCGCCCAGCACCAGCGCGCCCAGCATGGAAAAGGAGTTGGAGAGGCTGTCCGGCGTATTCAAGGACGCCAGCTTCAATACGTCAATCAAAAACTCAACCACTAAAAGCTGGCTCAAAAGGCTCAGGGACACCGGCTCCGGTGAGGACAGGAAATCCAGCCATCCCGGCAGACGGTCAGGCACGCTGACCATCAAATACCACGCCGGAGTGATGAACAGCGAGAGGAGGAATACCGTCACCCGCAGAATACGGAGATACGTGCCGATGAGGGGCGGGAAGTAAAAATCGTTGGCCTCCTGGGTAAAATCGAAAAACGAGGTGGGCAGAATCATCACGGAGGGTGAATTGTCCACTATTAAAACGATGCTGCCCTCCATGATGCTGGCCGCCGCCGCGTCAGGCCGTTCCGTGTAGCGGACCTTTGGGAATGGATTGTACCACTGCTTTGGGCGGATGGCCTCCGCCAGACTTTCCTGCGCCATGGAAAGAGACCGGATGTCCAGTCCCAGCAGCTTGCCCCGGAGCTTGCGGAGCAGCGATTGGTCCACCTTGTCATCCAGATAGCAGAGCACGGCGTCATTGTGGCTCCGGGAGCCGACCTTGTGGCCCTCCATGGTCAGGTGCGGGTCCCGGATGCGTCGGCGCAGCAGCGCCATATTGGGAACCACCGCCTCCACAAAGCCATCATGACTGCCCCGGAGCACCTTTCCATCCGGCGGCTCGTCCACGCCCCGGCTGGGATAGCCCTTGGCGTCCATCAGCGCGGCGCCGGACAGTCCCTCCATGATCAGCAGGGATTTTCCCAGAAATACGGAGGTCACGGCGTCAGATACGTCAAACGTGACGTTGGATTCGGAAAACGTGATGAACCGGTCCAAAAACTCCTGCATCTGGGTGAGCCCTGCTACGTGCTCCGGCTTCAGGGATAGCCAGAAGGCGCCCATGCGCTCAATGATGCTGTCGCTGCCGAAACCGTCCACCACCCACAGCCGCGCCCTTCGCCCGCCGATGACATAATCCCGGCTCACCATATCGCAGCTCCGGCCTACGCCCAACAGCAAATCCAGCTCCGCGGCGTTTGCCGCGTAATTTGAAGTCAGTTTTTTCATAAGCACCCCCGCAATATAGGGGTAGTATGTGCCGGAATGGAAAATTTATGGCGGTGAGCGAAAAAAAGCGTGGGACTGCCGAAAGGCGGTCCCACGCTTAATTAAAATGAATTTACTTACCACTCCAGAACGCGGACGCGAATTACATTGGCCATGTGCTGAACGTCCTCAATGACGCGTTCCGCCACCTTCGTGCCGAGGTCCACCATGGTGTAGGCGTATTCGCCCCGGGACTTGTTGCTCAGGTTCTCCACGTTGACCCCGTCCCGGCCGAACAGGCTGGTGATGTTCGCCAGCATACCGGGAACATTCTTGTGCAGGATGCACAGCCGCTCCACGCCGCTGCGGTCCATCACCATATCCGGCAGATTGACGCTGCGGCGGATGTTGCCGTTTTCCAGATAGTCCGTCAGCTCGTCCACCGCCATGGCGGCGCAGTTCTGCTCGCTCTCCGGTGTGGAGGCGCCCAGATGGGGCATGGCGATGACATGGGGCGCGGTGAGCAGCCGGTTATTGGGGAAGTCCGTGACGTATACCGCCACCTTGCCGGTATCCAGTGCCGCCAGTATGGCCTCATCATCCACGATCTCGCCCCGGGCCAGATTGATGACCCGCACGCCCCGCTTCATGGCGGCAATGGCATCGGCGTCGATCATGTGGGCCGTTTTTCCCGTGTAGTGGATGTGCAGAGTAACGTAATCCGCCCGCTTATAAAGGTCATTGATATCCTTGACCACATGAACGTGGCGGTCCAGCCGCAGGGCGGTGTCCACGGACAGGAAGGGATCGTAGCCGTAAACATCCATGCCGAGGGAAATAGCGGTGTTGGCCACAATGGAGCCGATGGCACCGAGGCCGATGATGCCCAGCGTCTTTTTGTAAAGCTCCGGTCCCACAAAGGCGGACTTGCCCTTTTCCACCACAGTAGCCACCTCCACGCCGGAGGCCGCCTGCTCCCGGACCCAGCGGATAGCGCCGGGAATATCACGAGAGCCCATCAGCATGGCGCAGACCACCAGCTCTTTTACGGCGTTGGCGTTGGCACCGGGGGTGGAGAACACAGGGATGCCCGCCGCCGCGCAGCGGTCCAGCGGGATGTTGTTCACGCCCACGCCCGCCCGGGCGATAGCCAGCAGGCTGGGGTTGAACTCCATGTCCAGCAGCTTGGCGGAGCGAACTAAAATCCCCTGAGGGTCCTGTACCTCATCGCCCACCTCATACAGTGCGGCGTCAAAACGGTTCAGGCCCACAGGGGAAATCTTGTTCATGGTTTGAATGCGATACATATTCATGATCTCCTTGGCGGCTCCAGCGAGCCGCATTACTCCCACCGGAACGTGCGGCGCTTGCGCCGCTTCCGCCGAGGCACTTTCCATTATAGCGGAACCGCCGGGGGAATCAATGTCCGAACAGTCAAAAAACGGCAGGCTTTGCCGGTGTTCTTTGGCGAAAAGGGCGGTTTGACCGCGAACGGAGAAACAAATGGGAAAAAATTCGGAATTTCAGCGGAAAATATGAAATTTCCCATTGAAATTAGAGAAAGCGTGCATTATAATAATAGGCTGTGCAAAAATCCTTTAGATAGGAAAGGACATTCAGATTATGCAGAACGAACATTTGAGAAACGTAGCTATTATCGCCCACGTTGACCATGGCAAGACAACGCTGGTGGACGAGATGCTCAAGCAGGGCGGCGTCTACCGGGAAAATCAGGAGGTTGTGGACCGCGTGATGGACTCCGGCGATCTGGAGCGGGAGCGCGGCATTACCATTCTGGCCAAGAACACCGCCGTCCGATATAAGGACGTAAAGATCAACGTGGTGGACACCCCGGGCCACGCCGACTTCGGCGGCGAGGTGGAGCGCATTTTGAAGATGGTCAACGGTGTCATCCTGCTGGTGGACGCCGCTGAGGGTCCCATGCCTCAGACCCGCTTCGTCCTCAGCCGCGCACTGGAGCTGGGTCACCGGGTCATTGTGGTGGTCAACAAGATCGACCGTCCCGACCAGCGCATCCACGAGGTCATCGACGAGGTGCTGGAACTGCTGATGGACCTCAACGCCACTCCCGAGCAGCTGGACTCCCCCATGCTGTTCTGCTCCGGCCGGCAGGGCACGGCCTCCTATTCCCCCGATGTGCCGGGCACGGACCTCAAGCCGTTGTTCGAGACCATTCTGGAGTACATCCCCGCTCCCGAGGCGGATGTGGACCAGCCGTTCCAGATGCTGGTCAGCTCCATCGACTATAATGAGTTCGTGGGCCGCATCGCCATCGGCCGCATCGAGCGCGGCACTCTGAAGCAGAATCAGGAGATCGCCGTTTGCAACTACCATGACCCGGACGCCGCCCCCAAGAAGGCCAAGGCCGTGTCCATTTACGAGTTTGAGGGTCTGGCTCGGAAGCAGGTGACGGAGTCCACCGCCGGCAACATCATCGCCATGAGCGGCATCCCCGACATTACCATCGGCGATACCATCTGCGCACCCTCCGCCGTGGAGCCGCTGCCCTTTGTGAAGATCAGCGCCCCCACGCTGGAGATGACGTTCTCCGTCAACGATTCCCCCTATGCCGGCCGGGAGGGTAAGTTTGTCACCTCCCGTCAGATTCGCGAGCGTCTGTACCGCGAAACGCTGAAGGACGTTTCCCTGAAGGTCACGGATACCGACCGCGATACCGCGTTCAACGTGGCGGGCCGGGGCGAGATGTCTTTGTCTATCCTTATCGAGACCATGCGCCGTGAAGGCTACGAGTTTCAGGTTTCCCCCCCGCGTGTGCTGTATCAGGAGATCGATGGCAAGAAGTGCGAGCCCATTGAGCGCCTTGTGGTGGACGTTCCCAGCGACTGCGTAGGCGCGGTCATTGAAAAGCTGGGCCAGCGCAAGGGCGATCTGGTGGAAATGACCCCTGTGGGCGACCGCATGAAGGTGGAGTTCCTGATTCCCGCCCGGGGCCTGTTCGGCTACCGCAATGATTTCCTCACCGACACCAAGGGCGAGGGCATCATGGCCTCCGTGTTCGATTCCTACGCCCCCTATAAGGGCGACATCCAGCGCCGGGGCATGGGCAGCCTGATCTCCACCGAGACCGGCGAGTCCATTACCTATGGCCTTTATAATGCGCAGGAGCGCGGTACGCTGTTTATCGGCGCCGGCGTCCCGGTGTACGAGGGCATGATCATCGGCGTTGCCAACCGAGGCGAGGACATTGTGGTGAACGCCTGCCGCAAAAAACAGCTCACCAACACCCGTGCCTCCGGTTCTGATGACGCTCTGCGGCTGGTGCCGCCCCGCCAGATGAGCCTCGAGCAGTGCCTGGAGTTCCTGGCGGACGATGAGCTGCTGGAGGTCACCCCCAAGAGCCTGCGGATGCGCAAGGCCATTTTGAACCACGAGCAGCGCATGAAGTCCCTGAAGGGCAAAAAGTAAAAACCGTACAGCCCGCCGAGCCATCCCCGGCGGGCTGTGTTTTAAGCAAAGGAGTATTATATGAAAAAATTACTGAGCATCTGTCTGGCCGCCCTGCTGCTTTTGAGCATGGCCGGGTGCGGCAAGACCGACACGGCTGTTGTTGACGCTGCTAAAACCGATACAACTGAGCCTAAGACAGAGGGTATCGGCACCCACCGCGCCGAAATTGAAATTCAGGACTATGGCACCGTCACCGTGGAGCTGGACGGAGACGCCGCGCCCATGACCGTGCAGAACTTCATGGACCTTGCCAACGCCGGCTTTTATAACGGCCTGACGTTCCACCGCATCATCGCCGGGTTCATGATGCAGGGCGGCGACCCCAACGGCAACGGCACCGGCGGCTCCGAGAATACCATCAAGGGCGAATTTTCCGCCAACGGTGTGGAAAATCCCCTGTCCCACACCCGGGGCGCCATTTCCATGGCCCGGGCGCAGGACATGGACAGCGCCAGCTCCCAGTTTTTCATCTGCCATGCCGACAGCACATTTCTGGACGGTCAGTATGCCTGCTTCGGCTATGTGACGGACGGTATGGACGTGGTGGACGCGGTCTGCGAGGCCGCTCAGCCCACGGACGATAACGGCACCATCCCGGCGGATCAGCAGCCGGTCATCACCGAGGTTCGCATCATCGACTGAATTGAAAATGTAAATGCCCCGGAGGGAAGTCAGAGCTTCTCTCCGGGGCATTTTTCGCCTCCCGGCTTTCCAGCGGCAGTGCTCTGTGCGACAATGCTGTCAAAAGGATTGGGAGGAAACGGTATGAGACAGCGCAGAGCGCCCGCACCTATTACGGCGCGGCAGATCGATACATTCAGGCGGGAGCTGACACAGCGGGAGTGCAGCCCCGGTACGGTGGAAAATTACGTCCGCAGCGTTCGAGCCTTCGCCCGCTGGAACCGGGAGGCCCCTGTGACCTGCGGCCGCGCCGCGGAGTGGAGGCGAAGCCTTGCGGAAACACATGCCCCCGCCACTGTCAACGCCATGCTGGCTGGGCTGAGTAAATTTTTCACTCTGACGGGCCGGGAGGACTGCCGGGTGCGTCCGCTGCGGCTCCAGCACCGCAGCTTTCGCTCGGCGGAGCGGGAGCTGAGCCGCGCGGAGTACCGCAGCCTTGTCTGTACCGCCCGCGCAGAGGGCCGGGAACGGTTGGCGCTGCTGATGGAAACGGTCTGCGCCACCGGGATTCGGGTGGGCGAGGTCCGCTATATCACGGTGGAAGCGGCCCGACGGGGCCGCGCGGACATTGCGCTGAAGGGAAAACTCCGCACGATTCTCCTTCCCGCCCGTCTCTGTCGGCGGCTCTTGAAATTCGCCGGGAAAAACAAAATCGCCTTTGGCGCGATCTTCCTCACCAAAAGCGGCCGCCCTTTGAGCCGCACGCAGATTTGGGCGGAGATGAAGCGCCTGTGCGCCAAGGCGGGCGTGGCGGCGGAGAAGGTGTTTCCCCACAATCTGCGCCACCTCTTTGCCCGCACGTTTTACGAATCGTGCCGGGATGTTGTAAAGCTGGCGGACATTCTGGGCCACAGCTCCGTGGAGACCACCCGGCTCTACCTCCTGACCACCGGTGCGGAGCACCTTCGCCAGTTGGAGCGGCTGCGGCTCCTCTGTTAGACAAAATAACCATTTTGTCAACAAATAGCGCTTTGCCTGTCGCCGCAGGAAAA
>ERZ1673703.2143-NODE-2143-length-13137-cov-4.447638_pt1 | contig 13137 bp, 24 predicted proteins | sample MGYA00580233_ERZ1673703 | MGnify/ENA primary metagenome ERZ1673703 (study PRJEB41218, sample SAMN15661748) | gut metagenome | host: Homo sapiens | place: Canada: London | collected 2015-08-20/2019-03-30 | study: EMG produced TPA metagenomics assembly of... | reverse complement strand
TCCTTAGATGTCATACCCCGTATTTCCTGTGCTGGCATCATCAATTCTCCGGCCAAGCATTTTGCTTGCCATTCTGGGTCGTTATATGGCTGAACCTTTTTGGAAAAAACTCTATAAAATTTAACACCCATAATGCTTAACAATAAGAAATGTGCTATCTCATGAAGGATTGTCATCAAATCTCGCCCATTCCCCATACAAGCTCCATCATATACAAACTCCTTAATACGTATTGTTTTTGTATACGCATCATATTCTGCATGTACGTTTTGAGGAAGTTTATCATTCTCAACAATCTCATATCCAACTGCGCTTTTTTCGAATATTTCAGGCAGCATTTCTAAAAATTCAACCACAGGGAAAGGTTCATCAAAAGGAATATTAAACCTTTTTCTAATATTATTCGCTAAAGAACGAATCTCTTTTCGTGATAATGGGTCACAACAAAATTCAGATGCCAAAAGCAACACCTCACTTAGATTTTTTCATAAATGCGATAATGCTTTCGGCTTGTTCGTCACTCATCTCAGAAAACTCTCTTGCAAATACGAACGCTGCCTTCTTTTTTATCGCACTGCTTTCTGATAAATCAACCTTAATTGTTCTAGCCGAAGCAGATGCGCTATCTTTTAGTAGCTGAGTTTGAATTTCATCTAACTGATAAAATGCTGCTATTTTTTTGCACCAATCTGCTGGTATAGCTTTTTTCCCATTTTCTACAGAAGACAAAAAAGATGAAGACACGTTCAAACGATTGGCCATTTGTTTTAAGATTTCGCCGTGGTCAATGCGGATCTTTCTGAGAACCTTACCAAACTCTGTAACCATCTTCCCACCTCCTTCTGAAAACTTTCATATCCAGAACTCTGTGTTTTTATTTTACTATATTAGGATTAAATTGTCAACCTATTTTGGTTAATTTTTTTCAAAAAAGGACACCCCTCCGATACGAAATCAGTGGGGTGTTCTTCTATCCGCTATTCTATTATCCCCTGCTCACTGCACCTCTAAAACCGCATCATTCTTCTTTTCCAGCTCCAACTCTCTTTGCGGCAAGCTTTGCCGAATTCCAGCACGCCGTTGTATAATATATCGGTAAGCTGATCGTTATCAATCTTCAAAGTAAACATACAACATCAGACTTTTGTCCTTCCTGTACCAGAACTTGACGCTATTCCAGTCCGGCTTGTACATACCATGGCTCTCCGACTGCTCACCTCTCATCCGCAGCTCATGCAGGAACATCTGCACTGCATCATAGTATGGTTGGTGTTGCGCTTTTCAGGTCACTGGTTTTTGCCACCTTGACAGTGTGTACACCGCTGGTGCCCTTGTCCACAAGCAAAGTCAGCTCCGGCGCAAAATCTTACACTGCATAATAGCCAACATAGTCGTTGAGGCTGGTTTTCAGCAGTGTTTTTGCGACACCCTCAACCAACCGACCGTTGAGATTGGTCAGTACCTTGTTGACGGTCTCATCCTTTGATATCAGTGCCACCTTCATAGCGGTCAAATAAAAATTGCCTTTCATTTTTGTCGTCCTTTCTACTTCTGAATCATGTTTTGAATCAACAGCGCCAGCATCCCGCCGCCAACAGCACTTCCCAGCGCGGCAATGATGGCACCGGTGAACTTCTCCCACCAGCGCAGCGGCTTTTGCTCAATGCTTTCCAGCCTCTGTGCCTGCGCGGCGAGCTGCTCATCATGCTTTTTGACAAGCTCGCTCATCTCGATGCTCAGGCGGTTGAGCTTGTCGCACACCTGCTCTAAATCTTCAATCCGCTCCAAATCACGTTTAAAGCGCTCGTCCTGCACCCTCTGCCGCTCCCGGCACAAGGTATCGCTTACTGGATCCGGCATACGCATGCCCTCCCTTACTGGTATTTGCTGTCAATATATCCGCTGATTGCCCTGCACACTGCCCGCGCAACGCCCTGCTCATTCGGCAGTTCTGCCCACAGCAGCGGGGACTTATCCAGCCAGTACCAGGCGGTTTCGTCATATCGCACTTCGTCCCACGGGATAGTGTAGGTGCCCAGCAGCTGCGGGTCCAATCCCAGCATTTTGAGCTGGTGGCGATAGTGCGCTTTCGCCCGCTGGCTCTCTGCCAAATCGCGCGCTACAAAATCCCCCAGCCGCTTGCCGGTGTAGCCCTGTACTCTGCACGGCTGGACCTTGCAGGCGTTACTCTCCTTGAGGATGATGGTATACTCCGGCTCGGTGGTTGCCAGCCCATACCAGCCGGCATACTCTCCCTGCATCGGCAGCACAGTAACGTTTTTGTAGCCGCTTTCCCGCAAAACCTGCGCAACCTCTTTTGCCAGTGCGTTACCGCCTACATTTACCATGGTGATTTTGGTTTTCTCGCCTAATTTCATGCCGCTTCCTCCTTTTTGTCCAGTCCCAGCGCCTTCCACGCGTTTTCGATGGCTACCTGGATGGCATCCGCATCCATTTTGATACCATACTTTTTGCATTGCTGTTCGATGTAGCGTTTGGCTTGTTCAAACTTTTCCTTTCCGTTACCGGCTCCCAGCAAAATTTCTGCCGCCTGCACGCCTGCGACGGCAAACTCCTTGATCAGCTCCCACTGTGCTACGCTCACCTTGGAGCGAATCAGCGGAAACAAAATGCCGCCCATCACCGCCGAAAGCAGTGTCACCAGAATCCCTGCAATCTGTGTCAAATCCACCTCCATCGTCCTACACCCCTCTGTTCAGTCCTGCCCGCTGGATGATGGCAGGATAGTCCTTATAGGCAATGTCTCTGTCTACGTCTCCAACGATGCCATTGACCCTACCAGTGCCGGTGTGCTGCCAGATACCGTATGGATGCTTGCAGGTGCATTTGCCTGCGTACTGTGCAATCCACTTGTCATAGGCGGTCAGCTGTGCAGGATAGAGGTAGCTGTCCAAAAAATCCTTGGAACAGTACAGCATGGCATAGTAGCCCGCCTGCTCCACTTCCTCCAGAAACGCTTTGCAAATCTCGGTGTTGGTCTGCTTGCTGCCGCCGGTGTAGATGCTCTCATACTCAATGTCAAAGGCGATTGGGTAGGTCAGCTTGTACGGCTTGACCGCTTTAACAACCTCCTGCGCCGCTCTCCTTGCTGCCTGTACAGTGGTGGCATAGCTGTACAGATAAATGCCTACATCCAGTCCTGCCGCCAGCGCACCCTTGATGTGCCGGGTAAAAGCACTGTCGAGCTTCAATGCACCATTATTGTAGCAGTAGCCGATACGAATGATGGCAAAGTCGATACCATCCGCTTTGACCTTCTGCCAGTCAATCTGGGGTTGCCATTTTGATACATCAATTCCCTGTTTCATTTTCCTCTTCCTTCCCGTCAAATCCTTTTTTGAGCGCTCCTGCCCTGCCGTGCTGTTTAATCAGCTGATTGAGGCAGATGGCAGCCGCCGCCAGCACATACCCCTGCCCGACGCTCACCGCCGCCAGAATCACCCACTGCATCCAGCCCATCGGCTCGCAGGCAGCCACACTCACCAGCGCCGACAGCAGCACCCCCACCAGGCACAGGATGCCCGGTATCAGGGTATCGTCGATGCGGATGGAGCGCTTGATGATGCTCCCCAGCGCATACAGGCAGGGCACCAGCCACACCGTTTCCGGCGATATGTACTCCTTCACCAGCGCCGAGATTTCGCTTAACTCGTCCACCCTTTCACCTCCTTTCATATAAAACTCCAAAGCAAAAGGGAAATTGCCCTAAAAAGAGCAACTTCCCTTCGTTTTATAAAATTTTATCTATTCACCACTTTTTGTTGACAATATATGTTTTATCGTATATAATGAATATATGATAAAACATATATAAGAGGTGTTGTCATGCAGCGTTTTGAGGTTGAATACTTTGAAAAGGAGGATGGTACCTATCCTGCTGAGGAATTCATTCTTTCACAGGATGTCAAGATGCGAGCAAAACTCTTTCGCCTGCTCGAGTTGCTCGAAGAAAAAGGAAATACCCTCCGGGAACCTTATTCCAAATCCCTGGATGATGGAATTTTTGAAATCAGGGCAAAACAGGGCAGCAATATCACCCGCGTTTTGTATTTTTTCTACATCGGCAACAAAATTATCCTGACAAACGGTTTTATAAAGAAAAGTCAAAAAACTCCTCCGTCCGAAATTGATTTAGCTAAAAAATATCGGGCAGAATATGAAAAAAGGTTGGTGTAATGATGGGAAAGAACTTCCGAGAAACTTTAAATGAACAGCTCAAAGACCCTGCTTTCAAAAGAGAGTACGATGAACTGGAGCCAGAATTTGCAATTATCAATGCTATCATCGATGCTCGCAAAGAAATGGGACTTACTCAAAAACAGCTTTCCGAGTTGACCGGTATTACACAAGCCGACATCAGCAAGCTGGAAAACGGAAATGCAAACCCATCCCTCAAAACGCTTCAGCGCCTCGCTGCCGCCATGGGAAAAAGTGTTAAAATTTCATTTGTTTAAAAAAGAGAAGGGCTTCCCCTTCTCTTTTTATTTTCCACGGTATCTCTATCTCCTATGCCGCTGCGCTGTCCCCAATCAGCTCTTTAAGCTCGGTGTACTGCTCCGGTGTAATCCTGTCAAAGAGCATAAAGACATCCAGCTTCGACTGCCAGTCCGACCTGTTCAAAGCGCCGGATGCCTTCTGTCTGATAATTGTGCGTTTCATCATTTCGTAGGTTGCCATAATCATTTCTCCTTTGTTTTACATATTGGAAGCACTCAGGCTTTCAAGCATTAAGATTCTAAAATCTGTGTCGATGATGTTTTCGTCGAGCTTTGCCTGCACCTCGGCAAGACGCTTGTGGGTTTCCTCCAACGGGTTATACGGCAAAATTTCCTCCTCCTGCTGGGTTTCGGGGTCGGTGCGGTAAAAGCATCCTTCTCGGTATGTATCGCCGATACCGGCACCCAGCCCGTCCGGGATGGTGACGGCATTGCCAAAATCAGAGGCGTTGCGCGGGTCGATTTCGATGATGTTTACGACGGTGTTTTTGTCAATCACTGCGTGTCGCATGGTTTTCCCTCCTATCTTGCATCGCGGATGATGACGATACCTTGGGCGCCTTTACTTTTTGCACTGCTCGAGCCACCTCCTCCACCTCCATAACCGCCACCTGGACCGCCTCCCCTTAGACTTCCTGCACTTGCCCCATGTGCAGCTATTACAGGGGTTCCTTCTCCACCTGGAGCACCTCCGTATAAATCTCGACCGCCACCACCACCGGAATAAAGTGCTCCTTCTGGTTCTCCAAATTCACGGGTTGTCCTTCCTTGCCCTCTTCCTCCATAAGAGTAGCTGCTTAAGTCCTCTCCATTTCCTCCATCACTTCCACCCCTTCACGCAGTTCCACTAGGATTATATGGGTCGCTTCCTCTTTCTCCCCCACCTCCACCGGAACCTCCATCTCCTCCAATGCCATTAGAGCGTGTGCTTGTTCCACCTTGTGCATACAAATTTCCATAGTAGGATGTTCCTCCACTCCCATCTTCTCCACCAACATACACTTGTACCCTTTGATTTTTTTCTAAAATCTGTTTTTTGTGGGTCTGCGTATATCCTCCACCACCTCCACCTGCGCTGCCACTACCTCCCCCGCCGACCAAAAAGACATCAATCTGCGCATCCTCCGACAGCCACTCGAGCACACCGGAGGAAAGGAACTTAATTCGCCAGTGGTTGTTTTCATCCTTGACGAGGGTGTGATTTCCGGTATAGCTGTACTTCGGGTAGATTTCTGGGATGTAATCCTTCACAGCTGGTTCTTTGTACTTTCCGTTTTTGGCAATCGCATAGACAGCAAAATAATAATGGATGCTGTCCTGCAAATTGGATACCGTACAGCTTGTCCCTGTCCCGCTGTACACCTGTGTTCCATCGTTCGGGTTTGCCGGTGCAGAATCAATCTTCTGGATGACCCTCACCTCTTGTAAGCTCTGCTGGGTCGGATTGGTCCACGTCAGGGTGGCGCTCCCTTTGTTTCCTTCCAGCTTTAAGCCGCTGACCGGATTCGGAACATCGGAAGGCGTTGCACTTGCAATCGCACCGGTGGCATCCAGCTGGAATTTGTTCTGGCTGTTGTATGCAAAGCCGCGGGCAAAATAGGTGTGCTCCCACTGCACACCCTCGGTGTAGGTAAAGGTCGTACCAGTGCCTTTGTAGACCTGTACACCGTCGGTCACACTGTTCGGCGCGCTGCCCTCCTTGACAATCAGCACCATGCCTGCAAAGTTTTCGTCCGATGGATTTGTCCATGTAAAGACAATGCTCGGCGTTTCTCCTTCTGGTGTGCTCGCCTGCATATTACTCACCTGTGCAGGCAAAGGTCTTGGCGCTCCGCCGCCGGCAGAAGCCCAGCACCGGCGGGAGGTTTTGTCAAAGTTGATGGTCACCACCTCGCCAGCCTTCCACGCATCATTGAGCGCCGGGTCGGTGCCCTGATAGAGGTTGTAGGCGGTGTCCTCCACCATGACCACATCGCCCTCGACAAAGGCGCGTGGCATCTTCAAGGTAATGGCAAAAATTCCGGCATCCCCCACCGGGAACAACGGCGCCACCTGGAAGCTCCCGCCTGTTTCCAGCACCGTGCCGGAGTTGGAAAGGTTGGTCCAGCCCGGTGCTCGCTCTTCGAGCTTCTCAAAGTTTTCTACCAGTTTCTGCACATCCGCAGCATCGGTATAATCAGGCAAGTTAAGCCCTAAATACTTTCCCTGTCTCATACGTTCCTCCTATATTGTTTTTGAGCCCAGTTGGATATTCCCCCACGACAACTCTTTTACTGCTTCCCAATTTCTATAACCGTCCAGTACCTCTCCCCATGTCTGAAATTTGTACAGCACCTTGATGATCAGGTTTGCCGGAATCAGCTCGTACAACATCTCATACAGCGGCGCAAGGTCAGGGATTTTGGTTGTCCCTCGGTAGTAGATATAGATTACATACGGCTCGCCCTGCCGGTAAAAATCTCCCCATTTGCGCCTGGATGCGTTGTGCCAGCTTTTGTACTGCTCCTGCACCTGTTGCCATGTCAGCTCCTGTGCATCCCACCACATTTCAATCTCCACCGGCACGCCCAGATAGGTCTCCACCACCCGCCGCAGGGTATCAAGGTTGATGACACCCCTTGCCCTTAGCTTTGCAAGGCAGGCGTTGCGCCGCTCCTCCAATGTGCTGCCAATCGGCGGAGATACACCCAAAATCTGCTCCCAGCGGCTGATTCCTTCTGCATCCGCAAAGGTCACCGTTTTGTTGTCCACAATCCGCTTGATTTTGCCGTTGAGCGCATCCAGATAGGGATTGATTATCTTTTCCATCAGCTGGATGTCCTCAATATCCTGCAAAACCTCCGGCAGGTGGCTTACATAATCGGCAGGAATTTCATAAAATTTAGCCAACCGCTTTCACCTCTTTTAGGGTAACTGTCCCCAGCTTTGCCACCTCAAACTGCCCAAAGATTTTGCTCAGCATCACATTGCCGCTACTGTCGTTGAGCGTTACCTCTGTTGCATCCCGGATTCCCAAATCAGCATCCAGAATCGCCGCGATTGCCTTTGAGTGGTAGATGATGTCCTCTTCAAAAGGCAAACCTTCGATGTATGCTTTCAGCGCCGCTTCCACCTTCGGCTTTATCAGCTCAAACTGTGCGCTTTCCCGCAGCTTCAGTGTGGCAGAGAGATTGATCACCTTTTCCGATACTGTTTTCACCTCCGGCTTGTGCCCGATAGGGGCAATTCCGTCGCCCTCCTCTTTTACAGCATCCTTCACCCGCTTGAGCAGCTCTTGTTTCTGCGTACTGAATCAGCGGTGCATCGTCTGTGCGCTGCTCCCATACGCTGACGGTTCCTGTGATGTTTACAATCCCATCCACCGTTTTGCTCTGTGCGTTGTAGATGGTATAAGGGGAGGATACCCCCTCAATCGGTCGGATGCGCTCTATATTGTCCATCATTCGGACTGCGGCATCCTGCTGCTCGCTTGTGGCGTTTGTATCCTTGCTGATGTAGGCAAAGTTTACCGCCAAAGTCCACTCGGCAAAACCGTCCAATCGCTTATGCCGTTGCACCTGAAACACCTGCACGAAGATAGCCGGAGGAATTTGCAGGATGGGTTTGCTCTGCTGTTGCGGCACAAGTACCACCGGCAGCTGCGGAAACTCTTTGCACAACTGCTCGGCGGCACTCAGTTGAAAACAGTCGATGCAGTTTAGTTTGTTTTGGTCGATTTTGTCCGTCAAAAAGCGGTCAATCCGTATGCTCTTGCATCAGAGCATCTTCCAGTTCCTTCGGAAGCTCAACGCCGCTCTGCTTTGCGGCAGTTCTGACAAATTCTCTTGTAAATGCCATTTGTTTCATCCTTTCTGTTTTTGGGTGTAAAAAAACCGCCCTATGAAGGACGGTTGATTGTATATTGAGTTATAATATACGGTTAAGAAATCGGAAGTTTCTTTTCCAAAAAGGCATTTTTCAGTGTTCCCTGCTCATCATCTTCTATGATTTTCCATTTTCCGCCGGGAGCGCTGCCATCTAACGGAGAAGGATTTGTAATACCATACAGGTAATCTTCTTCGCTGTCATCAATAACCCTCAGCGCGTTGCCATCTAATTCAACGCCTAAACATTCATAAATCTTGTCTGAGGTCAGGCTTGCCGCACCGAAACTTTCTCCGATGTACTGCACCTTCATTATGATTACCCCTTTCTCTTTAATTTATTATCGTACTGTTTTCCTTCATACTCATACCAATGAACTTCATAGGTAAAATTGTCTGTTTTTATTATACCGCTTTTCTTTTCCCATTTCCACTCTTCTCCGCCATGTTGTGCAACCAATCGCGGAGTGTCTCTTAAAATGCTTTGTGTTCCTTTTCCTGCAATAACCCGAACCTTTTCCAGTGTACTTCCATATGGAACAACGCCTATCAATTCTTTTTCTTCTAATGTATTTTGCAACGTTGTGTCTTTCGCTTTCTTTACTTTGGGCAGTGTCTCTTTTAAGTATCTGTTTTGATACTCCTCATACTTCATGTCGGCAGGAACGGTAATCGGGTTGTCCTCTGCGTCCCTTGCTGCCCTTGTCATCCGGGCGGTGTCGGTCGTCGGGTAGTGTGGCACCGCTACTGTGCGGCAGTTGACATGAAATGGCGGATAGTTTACCCCTACAACCACCCTGTCTGCACTGTAAAAGGCTTTCAGCATCTCCGGGATTGCCTGCCGAACCGCCTGTTCATAGCGTTCTACCGAGCGTTTTGCCCGCTCCTCCCAATAATGGTCCATTCTTTACACCTCTGGTTCGTCGGCAAACTGGTCCAGCAGATTCTGCATCCGCTGTGCTTCCTCCTGTTGCACTAAGGTGTCCTCCAGATCAGGGTCGTCGATGTCCGGGTGCAGGCGGCGTTTGGTGTAGTTGGACATCACTTCTGACGGGGTGCTTGCCAGGCGGTTGACCGTTTCGTTTGCATCCTTCGGTTTGTTTCGGGTCCACGACTGGATGATTTTTTGCTTGGTGTCTCTGCCCAAATAGCGCAGGATTGCACGCACCAGCCGGTTGAGCGACGAGCGGAACTCTGTTTCCATCAAGCCTGCCTTCAGCTCTAACAGGTGGTACATATGGTCCACATAAGCGCCGGTTGCCTGTCCGGTGCGCTCGGGGTTCGGGTCAACGCCCATCCCCGCTACATAGATTTGCTTTTGCAGCATGGTCAGCGCAACGTCGCGCGCCTCGGTCGGAATTTCCAGCGATAATTTATCTACCCCGCCGGTACCGTCCACTGTAAGATATTTCTGCGCCTTGATTTGCTGCAACAGATTCACCGGTTTTTTTACCTCTTCCAGCAGCGGGTCGCCGTCAGCGTCCAGCTTCTCGTTTCCTTCTGCATCACGCACCGGCACCCAGAGACTGTCCTCCGATTCTCCGGTCAGGTCCTTGAGCACCAAAACAATCTCCTGAATGTCGTCCAGGTCGTTGATAAATCCAGACACGACCTTGTCGTAGGCATCCACCAATCCCTTGTACTTGAGCAGGTCGCTTGCCTTGCGCTCGTTGTTTGCAAATTCGATAAAGGGGATTTCGCCAAATTCATTCGGCATTCGGGTAACTTCCCTGCCGCCCACAATGACCGGCTCTTCCTCCATTGTCTCACCGTTGACAAAAACAACTTCCTGCTGATCCCACACCTCATAGTGGACCACATCGTTGCCGTCTGCGTTTTGCAGATTGTATGCGCGCACAAGGGCAATCGTTTCTTTGCCAATGTCCATCGGGTTGTAAAAAGCTGCGCACTGGTCCGCTTCCAGAGCTGCCATCCGAAACACACCGTCGCTGTCCACCCAGTATTCCAGCCAGGCTGTCCCTGCGTTGGTCGCATAGGTCCCCAGCCGAGAGAGCACCTTTGCGTACTCGTCCCCCAAGGTGTCGTTGACCTCCTCGGACAATTCCTTATCCTTTCCGATGGTGAACACCGGCGGATAGGTCAATACATAGGCGTTTTTCTGGACGGTCAGAATCTCATGCCAGTTGGTGGAAATGCGGTTATCTGCCGAGCGCAGAGGGTTTTGCCCAATACCCTGTAAATATCCATTGACCGCGTCGATTGCCGCTGCGCCGGTGCGCTTAATGTCGTCCTCGTTGTTGTAGTACCTGTTGCCCAAAACCACCTTGCTGCGCCACTCGCTCAGCTTGGCTTGAGCTTTGTCGATGTATTCGATTGCTTTGCTAAGCTCTATTTTCATCACCTCCAACTCTCAATCCGCCCTGCTTGTACAGGATGGTGTTGACAAAATACCGCATATCATCCATCGCATGGTCGGACGATTTGACCGGCTTGTCCTCGCCCTTGTCACTCGCCTTGCTGTCCCACACATAAGCGCCAAATTCGTCAAAGATGTCGTGGCAACCATCGCAAAACAAAAGCCGCCCGGCGTTAAGCTCGGCGGCTGTGTTGCGGATTCCATCCAGCACATCGTTGTTCGCTTCCCTTGTGCGGAATCTGCCGTGTTTTTTGATTGTCTGGATAAAGCTGGCAGCACTCGGGTCCACAATCACCGCGCGCACCGCCTGAAACGGCTGAGCCGATGGGATATTTTCTTTCACCAATCGTTCCAGCTCCTGATAGTGCTCCTCGTCGGTTCTGGGTCCTCGCTCCCTGCCGTCGTAGTAGCTGTCTGCCACCCGATACCATTTGCGGTTGTACAGTCCCCACAAGCCCATCGACGTCGGGTTGCTTGTGCCGTAATCGATGGAGATGTAATACTTGCTGTATGGACTCTGAATCCGGCTGATAATATTAAATTTTCCGCATAAATAAGCCATTTTTCTTCAAAATCTATTGACATACCGCAACCAGTATAATATAATAGAATCAATAAAGGAAGGTGAACCAAGTGGAAAGCAAAATAAAAGAGCTCATCAAGCTGGTAGGACAACTCGAAGAGCTCACGATAAGAATCATCAGCTTGGTCGGCTGGATTTTAATTCTTATCAAACTTTTCCGTTAAGGGTTGGGGCGCAAGCCCCTTTCCTTACTCTAAGTATACCAAACTGCTTTCCAAAATGCAACCATGAAAAAAGATATTCTAACCCTTGTCGCCAAAATACTAACCGTTGCAGGACTTTTATTTGCCCTGTACTTTATGATTCGTTCGTTCTTTTAGGAGGTGCTTTATGGGAAAAACATCCACGCAGGTCAAACAGCGGTATTTGGACAAAGCCTATTCTCAAATCGCTGTCCGCCTGCAAAAAGACCTTGTTGCTCAGTGGGAAGATGCACTCAAAGCCGACGGTATCAGCAAGGCTGAGTTTATCCGCCGAGCAATCACACAATATTTGGACAGTAAACAAACTGCCAATCTATAACATTTGGGAGGTCATCACACATGGAAACAAAGGACATTAAGCTTTCCCCCAAAAAAGGAGGGCACGGTCATATCACCAGCTATTCGGTCAATCTGGGCAGCGCAGAGGTCCGCTCCTGCGGCTTCCTCGATGAAAACGGTTCCCCGTTGCCGGTCGAAAAGGTGGTCGACTGTGAGCATCACCAAATCATTATCCGCTTAAAATAATCCTTAATAGAAAACCCGCTTACCTTTCGGTAGGCGGGCTTCCTGTTTTTCCGCATAAGTAAGCCATTTTTTTCAAAAAAAGTATTGACAATCACGTAAATACGTGGTATAATAGAAACATGGAAAGGGGGTGAGAAAATTGAGCAAACAAAAAAGCAAGAAGATGTCCAAAAAGGAAATCTGGGAGCTTGTAATCGAAACTGTAATTGCACTAGCCGTTTTGATTGAAGCGCTCAAATCCTAAAGACATCAGAGGCTGGGGTTTCCCAACCTCCCCCAAAAGGGGTTCTTGCTTAAGTTCAGTATACCACACGGAAAGGAGCGATTCAACTTGAAAAATCACGATTTTACCTTTTGGGTTTTGGTAGCCTGCTTCATTATCGGACAAAGCACCGATTGGAATCCATTTATTCGCACTGCCTCTATTGTAATCAGTCTGATTGTTCTGTTCCAAGTTGCACACCGCATTTGGAAATTCTATCACACCCCGGAGGAAAAAAGCCATGCTTAAACTTCGAGAAATCCGCAAATCAAAGGGTCTGAGCGTGCCGGAGCTGTCGCGCCAAAGCGGTGTTCCCAAGCGCACCATCGAGGACATCGAAGCCCGCGGCGACTGCCGTATCTCAACTGCCTTTGCTTTGTGCAAGGCAATGCAGATTCCCCTCGATGAGATCTACGAACCTGACCCCGAAGCCGAATAGCCTTCAACAGCAAACCCGCCTGTCTTTATGATGGGCGGGTTTGCTTGATAGGTGTATCTTTTCCCCATTAATTTCCCCCTCCATGCAAATAAGCCTCCATTGCTTCAAAGTCCAGCGTTCCGGTCACCGAGCTCTGTGCTTTCTGCGGTGTGCTGTAACCGTTCTTCTCCCATGTTCGGATTGCAGCCCTCCAGTCACTCATCGGGTTTTTGCCCACCTTCCAGCCGTTCGCCTCATAGTAGTCCACAAATCGGTTGGCATCCACACTGTTGCCCCTCTCCCGGCAATATGCCTGTACCTCCTCGATTGTCGGCTTTGTAAAGCGGGCGCGGGCGGGCTTGTCCGCCTTTTTCTTTTTCTCTATCTCT
>ERZ1673703.2133-NODE-2133-length-13212-cov-11.557498_pt1 | contig 13212 bp, 12 predicted proteins | sample MGYA00580233_ERZ1673703 | MGnify/ENA primary metagenome ERZ1673703 (study PRJEB41218, sample SAMN15661748) | gut metagenome | host: Homo sapiens | place: Canada: London | collected 2015-08-20/2019-03-30 | study: EMG produced TPA metagenomics assembly of... | reverse complement strand
ACCGTCAGCTAACAGTTGATAAGTAAATTAGTTCCTTATCACTGTTAAGCCAAGGTTTTCCGGGGTTTTACTATATCTAAACGGGCTGATATGGTTTGAACAAATTTGGCAAAACGAGAGCCGTTTTCACCCAATTTTTAGTGGTCCGCAAGTGGTTAACTGGCCAAAAAGAGGGCGAAAAGAGGGGTAAGTGGTTCCCAAAGTGGTTAACCGAGAGCCGATTTTTGGGGTGCTTTTCAGCCCTCCTTCCCCTCGTTTTTTGGCTGTGGCAGTTTGGCATAGTTTGAGCTAATTTGAATAATTGAATATGAATTTGATGTAGCACACAGTATAAATGATATGATACCTCTGAAGTAGACAAGGTAAATAACCAAAATCTACTTTGGAGGTATTTTTATGGGAAGAAAACCCAAGTGTACGGTTGAAGAAAAAATTTCTGCTGTCGAGGATTATCTGAATGGAATACGTTCTGTCTCTGAAATTATGGTAGATTTATCTATAAAAAGTACACGAACTATAAGAGACTGGATACTGGCATATCAAAATGGGGGAATAAAAGCCCTCTGCCCTGTTACAGCTAACCATTCCTATTCCAGTGAATTTAAAATTGAAATGGTTCGGAAGTATATCAACGGGGAAGGATCGGTTACCGATTTATGCGCCAGATATGGAATTCCTACACATACAAAGCAACTCTGTCAGTTCTTTCACCGTTTCTTGTGTGTGATGCAACAGGGTGTCACGCATTTCTGGCGGACAGCTGGAATAAAGCATTTTCATCTGATTGACACCCTCATCCTCCAGGGAAATATCTGGATTTATAAGCGTATCTAAAGAGATGTGCAGGACCTTTGCCAATGCTCTCAAAATCAAATAGGAAGGATTCATTTTTCCTTTTTCGATATTGGCGATTTGCTTTACAGAAACATGGCTCAGGTCTGAAAGTTCCTGCTGTGTCAGGTCCTTTTCCTTTCGGGCCTTCCGCATTATTTGGCCCAAAGCGGTTAAATCGTCAATCGGCATAATCGTTCACCTCAACAATATTGTATCGTTCCGATTCTTGCAAAGGAATAATCTTATCATGCTTGTACAGAGGTATGATTATACCGATTTTAAAACAATGATAAGCGCTACATTATAGAATTACATTCATTCCTACATCAAAAACAAGAGTTTGCTGTATAGAATCATAATATGGCTGAGTCAGTCCTCACCTCCGGGGCTGTCTCTTTTTTTATAAAAACTTATACAATCTTAGTTTCGATTGCAGGACCCTTTTCCCCGCTTAATACTTTAAGCGGTATTATGGCCTTGCAAGAAAGAAATGAGGTGAACAATTATGAGCATTACAAATGCGGCGAGAAGATTTGAACAGAGATTTGACGCAAAAGCGGAGCGCTTTATTTGGCATCATCCGCTACTTGGCTTCATCTCCATCTTTGTTGGAATGCCATTACTGGTTTTGGCGTGTGTCTGTATCAGTACGATCGTTGTCGTCTTTCCTATGGCATGGCTTTTGGGTTGGTTGTAATCTTTATTTCATCTTTAAATGCACAAAAGATGACTAATGCCATTTTTAGAGGAAAGGTTTTATGATATTGGGGACAGCAAAAAAGGAGGATGAATTTTATGCAAATGCTAATTGCACTCATAGGTGTATGTGCGGCAGCAATGCTGCTGTGGTATGTCTATATTTTAATGAAGGGAGATGATCAGGCATGAGCACCATGATTCAGTATGTTTTATACCTTGCCATTCTGGTTGTTTTGGCAATTCCGCTGGGCGCATACATAAAAAACGTCATGAGCGGCGAGAAAACTTTTTTGTCCAAAGTTCTGACACCGTGCGAAAACCTGATTTACAAGGTTATGCGTGTAGACAGAGAAGAACAGATGACATGGAAAAAATATGCGGTAAGTGTAATGATTTTTTCCGGTATCGGGCTTGTTTTTCTGTTCCTGCTTCAACTTCTGCAGGGAGTTCTTCCCGGAAACCCGCAGAATCTTTTCGGTGTGAAATGGGATTTGGCATTTAACACTTCTGCAAGTTTCATTACCAATACAAACTGGCAGGCATATTCCGGTGAATCCACATTGAGTTATCTCACTCAGGCTTTAGGTCTGACTGTTCAGAACTTTGTTTCCGCAGCTACAGGTATCGCCGTTCTATTTGCATTGATCCGTGGCTTTATCAAGGTGAAATCCTCCGGGTTGGGAAGCTTTTGGGTGGACTTGACCCGCATTGTGGTTCACATCCTGCTCCCGCTGAATCTGGTCATTTCTCTGTTGCTGGTAGGCGGCGGCGTGATTCAGAACCTGAAAAGTGCAGAAACAGTATCCCTTGTAGAACCGATTGCCGTCAGTGCAGAAGGCGAAATCCTTGAGGATGCGGTAATTGACTTAGACACCGAAACCGTCACCGTAGATGGCGAAATCGTTTCGAATGCACAGATCGTCACCGGGCAGTTCGTACCAATGGGTCCTGCGGCCAGCCAGGTCGCAATCAAACAGACCGGCACCAACGGCGGCGGCTATACGGGCGTCAACTCCGCACATCCTTTGGAAAATCCCAATGCCTTTACCAATCTGATTGAAATGATTTCCATTCTGCTGATTCCGGCGGCACTGTGTTTCACATTCGGTTCTGCGGTAAAGAACAGGAAGCAGGGTATTGCAATCTTTATGGCAATGTTTCTCTGTCTGGTTGTTGCCTTGGGCTGCATCGCCGTCACTGAACAGGCTGGCACATCCCAGCTTGCACAAAACGGCGCAGTCAATATGTCAATGGTAGAACAGGCGGGCGGCAATATGGAGGGCAAGGAGACTCGCTTCGGCATTGCATCGTCCTCTACCTGGGCAGCCTTCACCACAGCAGCTTCTAGCGGCTCTGTAAATTCCATGCATGACAGCTACACGCCGCTTGCCGGTATGGTGACTATGCTGCTGATGCAGCTCGGCGAGGTTATTTTCGGCGGCGTGGGCTGCGGCCTTTACGGTATGCTTGCTTTTGCTATTCTGGCGGTGTTTATTGCCGGTCTGATGGTAGGCCGCACTCCGGAATTCCTTGGCAAGAAAATTGAGCCTTATGAGATGAAATGGTCGGTACTGGTTTGCCTTGCAACGCCCATTGCAATTCTGGTCGGCAGCGGCATTGCCGCTGTAGTACCATCTGTCATGGACAGCCTGAATAACGGCGGTGCCCACGGTTTCTCTGAAATGCTGTATGCCTACTCATCCTGTGGCGGCAATAACGGCTCTGCCTTTGCCGGTTTCAATGGGAATACCGTATTTCTGAATGTAAGCCTGGGGCTGATGATGCTCTTTGCCCGGTTCCTGCCCATCATCGGCACACTTGCAATCGCAGGCAGCCTGGCCGGGAAAAAGAAAATTGCCACGACTGCTGGCACCTTGTCTACCACAAATGGAATGTTTGTTTTCCTGCTGATCGTTGTGGTATTGCTGATCGGCGCGCTGAGCTTCTTCCCGGCGCTTGCCCTTGGTCCGCTTGCTGAGTTCTTTGGCAGCATTGCATAAAGGAGGTTTACAGATATGCGTAAAAAACAGAAAAGTGCTTTTGCCGACCGGAAAATGCTCGGCAGGGCAATTAAAGATTCTTTTGTGAAATTAAGTCCGAAGACACAGGCAAAAAACCCGGTCATGTTTCTGGTTTTTGTGTCTGCGATCTTGACAAGTATCCTTTGGGTGGTATCCCTGTTCGGGTTAAAAGACGCTCCAGTCGGATATACACTGGCGATTGCCATTATCCTTTGGTTTACCGTGCTGTTTGCCAACTTTGCCGAGGCCATTGCAGAAGGCCGTGGTAAAGCACAGGCAGATTCTCTCCGTGCATCCCGAAAGGATGTGGACGCACATAAAATTTCCTCTGTATCACAGAAGGACAGCGTGACTGTGGTTCCATCCGCCCTGCTGAAAAAGGGGGAACTGGTGATTGTCAAAGCCGGAGAGCAGATTCCGGCAGACGGCGAAGTCATAGAAGGTGCGGCATCTGTGGATGAAAGTGCCATCACCGGCGAATCCGCTCCTGTAATTCGTGAGGCAGGCGGCGACCGCAGCGCTGTAACCGGCGGCACCACTGTACTGTCGGACTGGATCGTTGTCAGAGTGACCAACGAAGCCGGAGAAAGCTTTCTGGACAAGATGATTGCGATGGTAGAAGGTGCTGCCCGGAAGAAGACGCCAAACGAAATTGCTTTGCAGATTTTTCTGGTAGCCTTGTCCATTATCTTTATCCTGGTGACAGTCTCCCTCTACACTTATTCCATTTTTTCTGCAAAGCTGGCGGGAATTGAGAATCCAACCTCTGTAACAACTCTGGTAGCGCTGCTGGTATGCCTTGCGCCTACTACCATTGGTGCCTTGCTTTCCGCCATCGGTATTGCCGGTATGTCCCGACTGAACCAGGCAAATGTTCTGGCCATGAGTGGACGTGCCATTGAAGCCGCCGGTGATGTAGACATTCTGATGCTTGACAAAACCGGAACAATCACCCTGGGCAATCGACAGGCATCGGAGTTCATTCCGGTAGATGGTGTTGATATTCAGGAACTGGCGGACGCCGCTCAGCTTTCTTCTCTGGCCGATGAAACCCCCGAGGGCAGAAGCGTTGTTGTGCTGGCAAAGGAGCAGTTTGGAATTCGTGGCAGAAGCCTTCAGGACAAGAATATGCATTTTGTCCCATTTACCGCCGTGACTCGTATGAGCGGCGTCGACTTTGACGGCAACGAAATCCGAAAAGGCGCAGCAGATGCCATGCAGAGTTATGTGACCCATGCAGGCGGAATGTATTCTCCAGACTGTGATCGAGTTGTCAAGTCTATTGCGTCCAGGGGCGGCACACCTCTGGTTGTGGCTAAGAACCACAAGATTCTCGGCGTTATCTATTTGAAGGATATTATCAAGCAGGGTGTGAAGGAGAAATTCGCAGATCTGCGGAAAATGGGCATCAAAACCATTATGATCACCGGCGACAATCCGATTACTGCTGCGGCCATTGCTGCCGAGGCCGGTGTGGATGACTTCCTTGCGGAAGCAACGCCGGAAGGAAAGCTGGCAATGATTCGTGATTTTCAGGCCAAGGGTCATCTGGTCGCCATGACAGGCGACGGCACCAACGACGCTCCGGCTTTGGCACAGGCAGATGTTGCAGTTGCCATGAACAGCGGCACACAGGCAGCAAAAGAAGCAGGCAACATGGTGGATCTGGACTCTTCACCAACAAAACTGATCGACATTGTTCGCATCGGCAAACAGCTTTTGATGACACGAGGCAGCCTGACTACCTTCTCCATTGCCAACGATGTGGCAAAATACTTTGCCATTATTCCGGCGCTGTTTATGGGACTTTATCCGGGACTGTCTGCTCTGAATATTATGGGGCTGCATTCCCCGCAAAGCGCTGTCCTCTCTGCGATTATTTATAATGCACTCATCATTATTGCGCTTATTCCGCTGGCGCTGAAAGGTGTGAAATATCGTGAAGTTTCTGCTGGAAAGCTGCTATCACGGAACCTGCTGGTTTATGGTCTTGGCGGTCTGGCGGCTCCATTTATCTTTGTGAAACTGATTGATGTTCTGCTGGTGTTCACCGGCCTGGTATAAGGAGGAGATATATCATGAAAACAATAAAAAGTGTACTGCCAAAGGCAGGTATGATCTTTTTAATCTTTACTCTGCTGTGCGGCGTGATCTATACGGGTGTTGTCACAGGAATTGCTCAGCTTATTTTCCCGGACAATGCCAATGGAAGTATCATTGAAGTAGACGGGAAAAAATACGGCAGTGAGTTGCTGGGGCAGCAATATACAGATGAAGCCCATATGTGGGGGCGCATTATGAATATTGATGTTTCAACCTATACGGATGAAAACGGAAAGGCACTGATGTACGCCGCTCCCTCCAACCTCTCTCCGGCAAGTGAGGAATATGCACAGCTTGTGGCAGAACGTGTAGAAAAGCTCCGGGCTGCCGACCCGGATATGGATGAAACAGCTGTTCCGGTGGATCTTGTTACTTGTTCCGGCAGTGGGCTTGATCCCCATATTTCCCCGGCGGCAGCGGAGTATCAGGTAGCACGTATTGCAAAAGCGAATGATATGACCGATGATGAAGTACGCAGGATCATCCGAAAATGCACCGACGGTCGATTCCTTGGCATCTTTGGCGAAGAAACCGTTAATGTGTTGGAGGTCAATCTGATGTTGGATGGTATCCTGGATGAATAAATGAACATAGCAAAAATTGTGATGTCTTATGCAGGATTCTGACGAGGAAACGGCTGATTGAATTTCTGGCGCAAGCTCGTGATAAAAAGAATAAGTTTTGCATCTTTAGACGGCCTTAATACAGATACGCATTCTCTTTTACCTTCTTTACTCCATTTGATTTATGATTAAGGACACATAAAGGGGTATAAAGGAGGATTGCAGTTATGGGAGTAATGTTGTTAAAAAGGAAGTTGACTTCGTTTCAAATTATCATCCTCGGGTTTTCCGGTGTGATCCTTTTCGGCACCTTCCTTTTAATGTTGCCGTTTTCCAGCCGAAGCGGACTGGCAACGCCTTTCTCGGATGCATTGTTTACTTCTACCTCAGCAGTTTGTGTAACCGGACTCATTATACATGATACGGCAACATACTGGTCGGCCTTCGGCCAGTTTGTCATTTTACTGCTGATTCAGATTGGAGGCATGGGGGTTATTACCATAGCCGCATCCTTTGCAATGATTTCCGGTCGGAAGATTTCTTTGATGCAGCGCAGTACCATGCAGGAGGCGATTTCAGCGCCAAAGGTAGGGGGAATCGTTCGCTTGACCGGCTTTATCGTCAGGGTGACACTGGTGATGGAACTGCTGTGTGCAGCCGTGATGGCGCCGGTGTTTTGCCGTGATTTCGGGAAAAAGGGACTTTGGATGGCACTGTTTCATTCCGTGTCCGCTTTTTGTAACGCAGGCTTTGATCTATTGGGTGTGCGCACTCCCTTTTCCTCCCTGACCAGCTATGCAGCAAATCCAGTCATAAACTTTACTATTATGTTCTTAATTGTGTTTGGCGGCATCGGCTTTCTGACTTGGGATGATATTCGGACAAATCGATTGCATTTGCGCAAATATCGGATGCAGAGCAAGGTGATTCTTTGTACCACAGCGGTTTTATTGATCGCTCCGGCAATGTACTTTTATTTTTTTGAGTTTGATGATCTCACGCGAAAGGAACGGCTTTTATCTTCTCTTTTTCAAGCCGTGACACCACGAACGGCGGGTTTTAATACGGTGGAATTAACGGATTTAAGTGAGGCGGGACAATTTATCACCATTGCGCTGATGCTGATCGGCGGTAGTCCCGGGTCTACCGCAGGCGGTTTGAAAACAACAACCATTGCTGTTTTGCTTACTACTGCGATTTCTACCTTTCGGCGCAGAGAAAATGCCAACCTCTTTGGACGTCGCATTGATGATGATGTCGTAAAAAATGCAGCGACAATTTCGCTTATGTATATCACACTATGTTGTACCGGTGGCCTTATCATCAGCGTTTCCGAAGGACTTCCCATGCTTACCTGCCTTTTTGAAACTGCCTCAGCTGTTGGCACAGTCGGCCTGTCCCTGGGAATTACGCCGGAACTGAATCTGCTCTCACGGAGTGTTTTGATTCTGCTGATGTTTTTTGGACGAGTCGGTGGCCTTACATTAATTTTTGCGGCCTTGTCCAGTGCACAAAAGAAAGTTTCAAAACTACCAAAGGAAAAAATAACAGTAGGATAATCCGTTACAGTGCGGATCACATTCTCGATTACATAGAACTGGATGAAAATTATGCCATGTTTGAGATTTCCATTCCCAAAGATTGGGCGGACCATTCGATTGGAGAGCTTGATATTCGTAAAAAATTCAATATTAACATTATGGGAATCAAGAAAAGCGGCAAGCTGGAGTTATCTATTTCTTCAGACACAGTGCTGAAAGCAGGAGATACCATGTTGGCGTTGGGAAGTAACAGAAATTTGCAAAAGTGCTTTCATACTTGATTTCAAGAAAAATCAAAGGAATTGGGGGGTGAATCCATGCAGGATGTTATTTTACTTGTAAGTACATCAGCTATATTTATTTTTGGGTATTTTCTGATGAATAAACTGGATGTTTTTCTGGAAGACAATTGGAATAGACAAGAAACTGCTCTGACTTACGGCGAAAACAGCTTGCGAATTGGTTTTTCCAACCCATTAATGGCAGGCGGTCTCGCAGATGCTTTCGAGACTTACGGAAAGCAGCATCCAGATGTCTCTATCCATATTTTCAGCGGAGAAGAAAGTGAATTGTGCAGAGAACTGGAAACACACAAATTGGACATAATTTTTTTACCAAAGAATACAGACATATCAAAAAAAACTCATTATAATGCACGGATGGTGCTTCTTCGTTGCGCCCCAGTTGTGATGGAATATGCTGACTTGCCTATTGAGCCGATTACCCAGAATCAAATCACACAAATAGCACTATGGAGGGATTCCAAAAAATCACCTGTCATCGATTTTTTCATTGGATGCCTGAACAAATTTGCCGTGGATCAGTCGCAGATGTAGGTTTTGACGTTGTGTGTTATAAATTGAAAAAGGGAATCGCTTTTGCTTGAGTGACAGATAGGAGGGTTAAAATGGAACTGCCAAGACAAGATCCGGATCAGCTTCTTCGTGCGATCCGTAACGATGCATCCACTAAGAAAAGCGGAAAACTCAAAATCTTTTTCGGTTATGCCGCAGGTGTCGGAAAGACCTATGCCATGCTTCAGGCGGCTCATCAGGCTAAGGAGCGTGGCATCGATGTGGTTGCTGGATACATAGAACCCCATGCCCGACCCCAGACGATGGCACTTCTGGACGGCTTGGAGCAGCTTCCTGTGAAACAAGTTGCTTACGAAGGAATGACCCTTCGTGAGTTTGATATTGATGCTGCGCTCAAGCGAAATCCCCAGCTCATACTGGTGGATGAGTTTGCCCATACCAACGCCGAAAGCAGTCGGCACACGAAGCGGTATCAGGATGTTCAGGAACTGCTAAATACTGGAATTGATGTCTATACGACTGTAAATGTCCAACATATCGAGAGTCTCAACGATACAGTAGCCTCTATCACCGGAATTCTTGTGCGGGAGCGCATTCCGGATTCCACCTTTGATCAAGCAGATCAGGTAGAACTGGTGGATATTGAGCCTGCGGAGTTGCTGGAACGACTGGCAAGTGGAAATGTGTACCGGGAAGATCAGGCGCAGCGGGCAACAGTTAATTTTTTCACGCTGGAAAATCTCACCGCATTGCGGGAAATCGCCCTCCGTCGGTGCGCTGACCGGGTGAACTTGCTGACGGAAAGCGCCAGAGTACAGAGCCGAGGCGATTACCATACAGACGAGCGCATTCTGGCATGTCTTTCCTCGTCGCCATCCAACGCAAAAATCATTCGGACTGCTGCAAGGATGGCAAGAGCCTTTCGGGGAACATTTACCGCTCTTTATGTGGAAACGCCAAATACAGCGGCGATGAGTGACGATGATAAAAAGCGTTTGCAGGATAATAAGCGTCTGGCCCAGCAACTTGGCGCTGCGATTGAGACAAGTTATGGCGATAACGTGCCTTATCAGATTGCGGAATTTGCCCGTCTTTCCGGCATCTCAAAAATCGTAATTGGACGAAGTACCATTGCACGAAAGAATATTTTCAGCAAGCCTACCTTGACGGAACGCCTGATTTCCAGCGTACCTAATCTGGATATTCATGTGATACCGGATGCCAGCACAGAAACCAGCTATCAGGAAAAAAAGAGTAAGGCGCAGGTAGATGCGATGCCCCTGCGTGATGTTCTGAAGAGTATAGTCGTATTGCTGGTAGCTACACTAATTGGCTGTGGCTTTGATGCTCTTGGGTTCACGGAGAGTAATATTATCGCAGTTTACATATTAGGCGTACTTGTGACCGCTGTAATCACAACCAACCGACTGTGCGGGATTCTGACCTCGGTTGTCAGTGTGCTGGTTTTCAATTTCTTTTTTACCACTCCGAGACTGACATTCCATTTTGACGATCCAAACTATATTGTTACCTTTACCATTATGTTTATAGTAACACTGCTTTCCGGATCTCTCGCTACCCGGCTGAAAGAAAATGCGAAACAATCTGCCCATACAGCTTACCGTACAAAGATTCTTTTTGAAACCAACCAGCTTCTGCAAAAAGAGCAGGATGAGAATGCGGTAATCACCGCTACGGCAGGGCAGCTCATGAAGCTGCTGAAAAAAGATATTGTCGTCTACCTGTCTGATGGTAAAGAACTTGCCACCCCTAACGTTTTTCGTGCTGTTAATAGCATTCAGGAAGATTTAATTTCTGAGAACGAGAAAGCAGTCGCCGATTGGGTCTTCCGAAACAATAAACACGCCGGTGCCACAACAGATACATTATCCAGTGCAAAGTGTTTATACCTTGCGATTCGGGTCAACCAGCATGTATATGGAGTGGCTGGTATTGCGGTGAACGGTATTCCACTGGACTCTTTCGAAAACAGCGTACTCCTCTCTATTCTGGGCGAGTGCGCTTTGGCACTTGAAAACATCAAAAACGCCAAAGAAAAAGAGGAAGCGGCTGTCCTGGCACAAAATGAACAACTTCGTGCCAACCTGCTGCGGGCAATCTCCCATGATCTTCGGACGCCTTTGACAGCGATTTCCGGCAGCGCAGACAATTTGCTTGCAAATTATAAAAAAATGGGCGATGCACTACGGGAGCAGACCTTTACTGATATTTATGACGATTCCATGTGGTTAATCAATCTGGTTGAAAATTTGTTAGCAGTCACACGAATTGAGGGCGGACAGGTCAATCTAACTCGGAGTATCGAACTCATGGATGAGGTCGTTTCTGAAGCGCTGAAGCACATCAACAGAAAAAGTAAAGAACACACCATTCGTGTGACCAGCGGTAAAGACTTTATCCTTGCCCACATTGACGCGAAGCTGATCGTTCAGGTGATTATCAATTTGGTTGACAACGCCATCAAATATACCCCTGTCGGTTCAGTAATTGAAATACACACCGATCAAAAAGAGCAATGGGTCACGGTTTCCGTTTCCGACAACGGCCCTGGGATTCCCGATGAGCAGAAACCCCGTATTTTCGATATGTTTTATAGTGGGGCCAATAAAGTGGTCGACAGCCGCAGAAGCCTTGGATTGGGGCTATCCCTCTGTAAGTCCATTGTGACCGCCCACGGCGGCACGATTTCCGTATCAGACAATCAGCCAAATGGCACTGCTTTTAAATTTACATTACCTGCAGGGGAGGTAGAACTTCATGAATAAACCTTTGATATTAATGGTTGAGGATGACCCGTCTGTACGAAATCTTATTACGACCATTTTAAAAACAAATGATTATCGTTATGTGGTAGCACCTAATGGCTCGGCAGCCATTATGGAGGCCACATCGCACAATCCTGAAATCATCTTACTGGATTTGGGCTTGCCGGATATGGATGGCGTTCAAGTCATTCAAACGGTTCGCTCTTGGTCCAATGTTCCGATTATTGTAATCAGCGCCCGAAGCGAGGATAACGATAAAATCAAGGCGCTGGATGCCGGAGCGGACGATTATTTGACAAAGCCCTTTTCGGTAGAAGAACTGCTGGCACGACTTCGGGTGACGCAGCGAAGACTCTCTCTGATGACGGCAGAGATGTTTACTGCCAGTTCTGTATTTGTGAATGGTAAGTTGAAAGTGGATTATGCCGGGGGATGCGCTTATCTGGATGAAAACGAACTTCACCTGACACCCATTGAGTATAAGCTGTTGTGTCTGCTGTCCAAGAATGTCGGCAAGGTACTGACCCATACCTTTATCACACAAAATATCTGGGGCCGCAGTTGGGATAACGATGTGGCTTCGCTGCGGGTATTTATGGCAACATTGCGAAAAAAACTGGAGCCAACAGAGGAGTCTCCACAATATATTCAAACACATATTGGTGTGGGCTACCGCATGATGAAAATAGAATAACGCTATGAGGACGGCCAGTGTTCTCTATGAAAAATAGACGATTGAGTTTCGGATTGCCCTAATCATTTTTTTGTTATTTGGAAAGGAAATCAATACCACACTTGCTACATTTATTAAAAATGGACAAGGAAAAGGCGTTGTACGGCAAGACATAAAAAGACGCAGAGCCGATAATCGATGAGATATTCTCACGGTTATCGGCTCTTTCTTTTTTGATTTTTAGGAATAAGCACTCCAAACACAAAACCGTTGCTATTTAACAGCGATGATTTGCGCTTGAGATGTCGCGGCGGTTGAAACCAAACATTTCTGCCGCCGTTTCCCTTATGAAAAATGAGAAATCGGAGGGTGTGTTAAAGTCACCCTTTTTGAGGATGCGGCGGTATCATGGAGGTAGCGCCATGTCCATTTTTGTTTTACACAGCACTCACGATCTTCACCAATTAAAAAAAGCATTGCTCCTCCTCCGGGCAAGTATAACATTGCATCGGCATTATCGTTCCATGTAATTCAGTATAATAATGGCTGTTCTTGGCGCGCCAGTTTTCCCTCACGGAAATCTGGCGTTTTTTGTTGCCATTTTTTCGGAGATGACCCGGTTGTCTGCCGGTGTCGGTCTCCGCCTCCATTCGATTCACCCGTCAATCACCCGTGAATCGAAATGGAGGTACATAATGAAGAAAATTAACCTTCGGGAACTTTATCCTGATGTTTATACAAATGACGGTAAATGAAATTGCCGAAGTAGAAGGTGTAGACCCAAGCCGTGTCCGAGACAGTATCCGCCGTGGCTTAAAGCAGCTCGAAAAATTTTTTTGATAAAGTTTCATTTGATGCGCCTGTTTTTTGCTTTTTTGTCAGTGTTAATAAGAAGGACAAGTTTTCCTCCTTCATTCGTACATTGACAATCGAATAGACAGCACAATGGCTGTGTGTACTTTACTTCAGCGGGCCTTCAGGAGTATATCGCAAAATGCACCCACAGAGCAAAGCCAGCAGAAAAGAACGCAACTTATCGTAAACCTCGCAGAGCTGGAGTGTGAGCCGGTCCGTATCCTTGTCGAAATCATAATGGTCTGATAAAACATAGATACAGCGCTGGAAACGTATGTATTTTGACGCAAAAGAGTTTGGTAAGAGACTTCACGATGTTCGC
>ERZ1673703.2122-NODE-2122-length-13268-cov-6.558692_pt1 | contig 13268 bp, 7 predicted proteins | sample MGYA00580233_ERZ1673703 | MGnify/ENA primary metagenome ERZ1673703 (study PRJEB41218, sample SAMN15661748) | gut metagenome | host: Homo sapiens | place: Canada: London | collected 2015-08-20/2019-03-30 | study: EMG produced TPA metagenomics assembly of... | reverse complement strand
CCCACGAGCATACACTCACTGCCACCTGAAGACAGCGCGTCTACCATTCCGCCACACTCGCAGACAATCGACTAACTTACACCCGGCTGGGTAATCATGCAATCTTCGGCGTGTCGCATGGGCGGCAGGGATATATCGCTCGTGGGTCTTCTGCGGGTGCCGTGATCTTTGACGGTGGCGACACTCCCCTCAGTCACTTCGTGGCAGCACAAGCCGCAACGAAGGAGAAAAACTCACAACCCTGGCCGGCGCTCGCCGTTGCCGTAGAAGTGGGCCAGCGCTTCGTCGCGGAACTCATCAAAGTATCCGCCGTCGATCGAGGCGCGGATGTCGTCTAGCAGCTTCACGAAGAAATGCTCGTTGTGGATCGTGGCCAACGTAAACCCGTTGAACTCGCGGGCGCGCAGCAGGTGGTCGACGTACGCGCGCGAATAATGCTGGCATGTGTAGCAGTCGCATCCCTCCTCCAGCGGCCCGAAATCGAACTTATGCTGGGCGCGCTTGATGTTGTACCGGCCGGCGCGCGCGTAAATCGCGCCGTTTCGGGCGCAGCGTGCGGGGGCCACGCAGTCGAAGGTGTCGCCGCCGTTCTCCACGCAGGCGAAAATGTCGTCCACAGAGGCGATACCCAGCACGTGGCGTGGGCGGTTTTCCGGCATCGCGTCGCAGATCCATGCACAGGTGTCGCCGATGATGCGCTTCTCGATCGCGCCGCCGATGCCCACGCCGTCGAAGTCCAGAGAGGCGATTTGCGAGGCCGCACGTCGGCGCAGATCCTCGTAATTCGCGCCCTGCACCACGCCATACAACGCCTGATACGGCTTCCCGACTCGATCAGCCGTCAGCCGCTGGTGCTCGTCCACGCATCGGCGGGCCCAGCGGAAGGTGCGCTCCACCGAGTCCTCCTGGTAGGAGCGGGTGTTCATCAGCGTGGTGAGTTCGTCGAACGCGAACATGATGTCTGCGCCGATTTTGTGCTGGATGCCCATCGAAATCTCAGCGGAGAAACGATGTGCGTCACCATTCAGAGGCGACTTGAATGTCACGCCGTCCTCGTCCACCCAGGCCATGCGTTCCTTGCCCTTGGCGATGATGTCGTCCGACTTCATGCCGGTCACGTCCATCGCCAGCGTCTTCTTGAAGCCGACGCCCAGCGACATGACCTGGAAACCGCCGGAATCGGTGAACGTGGGCCCATCCCAGTTCATGAAACGCGCCAGGCCGCCGGCCGCGTCCAGCACGTCCTCGCCGGGACGCTCGAATAGGTGGAAAGCGTTGGCCAGCAGGCATTGTGCGCCTAGATCCTTCATCTGCTCGGGCAACACGGCCTTCATCGCGGCTTGCGTGCCCACCGGCACGAAGGCAGGCGTGCGAATATCGCCGTGGGGCGTGTGAATGATGCCGGTGCGACCGTATCGAGCACCGTCGCGCCCAAGTCCGCTGGCCGTGGATGGCAGGCGGGTGATTGTCTCGAAGTGGAAGGCGCTGCGGTCGCCGGGCTGTCCGGGCTGTGCGCCCAACGGATGTTCAAGAAGGCTGATCGTCATATGTTCACTTTAGGCAGAAGGGCCAGAAAAGGGCCGGAAATTGTGAAGAACTCGGTTTCGAGGGGCGGATTTCGCCGCTCCCGAACGTCTACTTCCGCTTCAAGGGGCTCCTGGCCAAGTAGGCCGGCTGCAAAAAATGGCGGAATGGCGTTAAATGAGGGCTCTTGATACTCGGAATTGACCGCGCGAACAGCCCCTTGAAGTGCAAGTAGATGTTCCCGAAACAGGAAATCAGCCCCTCGAAGCCGAGATGCCCATAAGACTCTGCGATGATTACGCATAGACTTTCAATCAACGTTCAGAAAACCTCCAGATTAACTGCCTTTACTACTGAGGTAGCACACGAGAAGCGGCAAGGAGCAAGCGCCCAAATAGCCGCCGAACAGACGTGATAGGAATTTAGGAAAAGGAGCAGCAATGGCTGACGAATTCAACCCGCAGGGCGTCGACCAGACCCCGCAGAATAACGAAAACCCCAATAATACTGCCGATACCGGCAACGTCGAGCCGAAGAACCCGTTTGTAGGCGGCGCCTCGGTTGATGCCGGCAACGCCAGCGATTCCAGCGAGCAGCAAGCCCCGGTTCCCCCGGCCGCCCCCGCTGCCGATCAGCAGCCTACGCAAGCCGTTACCGACACTGCCGCCACCGAGCCCATCCCGGACTACGCCTCCGCCAAGGGCGAGAGTACGGTGGTCTCCTCCTCGCCGGCTTCTCCGGCAGCGCCGGCCGCAGACCAGACCTCGGCCACAACTCCGCTGTACCGCCCGGCCCCGGAATACGGCGCTTATGGACCGACCCCGACTCAGGCACAGGGCCAGCAGGGCGGCCAGGCCGGCAACAATGCCCAGCCCACGCAGCAATTCCCGTTCGGCCAGCCTGCACAGCAAACCCCACAGGGCCAGCAGGGCAACCGCAACCCCTACTACACCAATAACCCGCAGCCGCAGCAGAACAACGGCAACCCGTTTGCCAGCCAGTCCGGTCAGAATGGCCGGAATGGCCAGCAGCCCCAGCAGGGCGGTCTGTTCGGTTTCGGCACTCCCGGTACCGGTACGCCGAACGGTCAAGGCCCGGCCCAGCCGGGACAGCCCGGTCAGCCCGGCCCCGCCAAGCAGGGCATGTCCAAGACGGCGAGCAACATCCTCATCGCCGTGGTCGCCGCCGTTCTGGCTGCGGCCCTCTGCCTGGGCCTCGGTTACGGCGCCCTCACCAGCGGCCTGATCACCTTGCCGACCAGCAATTCGCTGTCCAACGTCAGCTCGAATAAGTCCGGCTCCGGGTCCGCCACCGCCAAGAGCGGCGAAGCCCCCGACTGGCAGACTGTCGCCAGCGATGTCTCCGGCTCCGTGGTCTCCATCCAGACCGCGTTGAGCAACGGCACCGCCAAGGGCTCCGGCGCCATCATCGACACCGAAGGCCACATCATCACCAACAACCACGTGATCTCCGGTGCCCAGCAGATTCAGGTGACGCTTGCCAACGGCAACATGTATTCCGCCACGCTCGTCGGCACTGACGCCACCACCGATCTTGCGGTCATCAAGCTCGACAACCCGCCGAGCGACCTCAAGGCCGTGGAATTCGCCGATTCCGACAAGCTCGCCGTCGGCGAGAACGTGATGGCCATCGGCAACCCGCTCGGCTACGACGACACCGCCACCACCGGCATCGTCTCCGCCCTGAACCGCCCGGTGACCGTGACCGACGACAACAACAACGAGATCGTCACCAACGCCGTCCAGATCGACGCGGCCATCAACCCCGGCAACTCCGGCGGCCCGACCTTCAACGCGGCCGGCCAGGTGATCGGCATCAACTCCTCGATCGCCTCCACCGCCACCTCCTCCGACTCCGCCGGCTCCATCGGCATCGGCTTCGCCATCCCGTCCAACCTCGTCAAGCGTGTGGCCGACGAAATCATCAAGGACGGCAAGGTCAAGCACGTTGCCCTCGGCGTGGTCATCAAGTCCGACACGGTTGAAGCCGACGGCGTGACCCGCGGCGGCGCGACCATCACCAAGTCCAGCGCCACCGGCAGCGCGGTCGTCTCCGGCGGCCCGGCCGACAAGGCCGGCCTCAAGGAGGGCGACACCATCGTGGCCTTCAACGGCAACGCCGTGAACAACAACTACTCACTGCTTGGTTACGTTCGTGCCGCGGCTTTGGGAGACAAGGTGACGCTGACCATCGTGCGCGACGGCAAGACCATGGATGTGGACGTGACGCTCGATCAGGAGGAGTCGTCGGTGAACGGTTCGTCCAGCTCAGATTCCAACGGCAACAGCCAGAATAACCAGAACAACCAGAACGGCAATGGCCAGAACGGTTACGGTAACGGCAATGGCAACAGCGATGGCGGCACCGGTGACGGCGGCGGCTTCTCCGACCCGTTCGGCCTGTGGTAAAGCCGACCCAACAACGTCACACGGTGTTGAGCGGTAACCGCTGAACACCGTGTCAGACAAGCAAAGGCCCGTGGCAGTGAGCAAACTCCTGCCACAGGCCTTTCGTATGCGCGATTGTGCCTCGCACCCATGCCGCCAACGTAGTTTCGATATCCGGCATGTCGCGCAACGCTCGTTGATAGGGTAGGCCAAGCACTGAGTTCGGGCGACGTCCCGAACACAGCGCATAATTCAATACAAAACTGAATACATTTCTTTACGCCGTGTATCGGAAGGTCGCGCGGGAGCCGAGCAAAGCGAAGCCCCAGGCAAAGCCGCCGGTGGGTTAACAAGGCGTGACCGTAGCGCCGATTGCGCGGGCCACGCTTACCGTACCGCAATCGACTCCGTATACGAGCGTAAGGAGCAATGATGAGCAGACTCATCAGATTCTTCACCAAAATTCTCGACATCTGCAAGCTTGTGCCGATGCTTCCGGTCGTCGTCATCGCCGCAATTCCGTTGGCTTTACTAGGCGATTGGCGTCCGTGGGGCAATGCGATGGCGATTCCGGTACTCGGCAATCCGGGTTTCGGCCAGTGGCTGGTTATCGCACTGGTGCTGGTTATTGTGATTGACACTGTGCGCGGCATGATTGACGATTTGCGTCATGGGCAGGTTGGAGTCGATGTGCTGGCCGTGGTCGCGATCCTCTCCACCGTGGCCGTCGCCGAATACTGGGCAAGTTGGGCGGTGACGCTGATGATCACGTCCGGCGAGGCCATTGAGGAATACGCTCAAGCCAAGGCCGAGCGCAGTCTGACCGCGCTGATGGAGGCCGCGCCGCAAACCGCGCACGTCGTCAACCTGCCTGGCGTGGGGCGTGGGTTTGCTGCCGATAAGGGCGATTCGTCCGATGGCTTCCGGCGCGTGGGCTCGGCATCGGCTGCCGCCGCCGCGCACCGCTTCGACACGGTGCCGGTCGAGCAGGTGCAGCTGGGCGACGTACTCATGGTGTTGCCGGGCGAAACTGTGCCGGTTGACGGCGAGCTGCTGTCCGGCACGGCCACGCTCGACCTGAGCAATATCAACGGTGAGCCGGTGCCGCGTGAAGTGTTCGCCGGCGCCCGCGTGATGTCCGGCGCGGTGAACGGCTCGACTGCATTGACCATGCGTGCCACCCAGGTGGCCGCCGATTCGCAGTACCAGCGCATCCTCGAGCTCGTGGCCTCCGCGCAGGAGTCGCGCCCGGCCGTGGTAAAAACCGCCGACCGCTTGGCTGTGCCCTTTACCGTGCTCTCGCTGGTGATTGCCGGCGTCGCATGGGCGGTGTCCGGGGTGCCGACGCGATTCGCCCAGGTGCTGGTGCTGGCCACGCCCTGCCCGCTGCTCATCGCCGCACCGGTGGCATACATCGCCGGAACCGGACGCCTCGCCGCAGCCGGCGTGCTTATCAAAGCGCAGGACGTGCTGGAAAATCTCGGCCGCGTCACGCAGGTGTTCTTCGACAAAACCGGTACGCTCACCGTCAAGCAGCCGCAGGTGGTGCGCGTCGAGATGTTGCCCGGCGCTGCAACCCGTCTCAACGAAGACCATGTGCTGATGATGGCCGGCGCGGTGGAAAGCTACTCGGTGCACATCCTGTCCAAAGGCATTGCCAAGGCCGGCGCGGAGGCGCTGGCCCGACTGCGCCAGCGGTTCGAGGATGGCCAGCGCCTGTGCCCAGAGCCGGAGGCCAGCTGGCCTGGCCATGGCCGGGAGTATCCGGTCGTCAAGAACATCAATGAAGACGCCGGCAAGGGCGTTTCCGGCGAGGTGAACGGACACGCGGTGCGCGTTGGCCGGCTGTCTTTCGCGGCTGCTGGGGAGGATGGATTCCTGGCGGTCGGCGAGGCTGCCCCCCTCAGCCCGCGAAGCGGCCAGCTCCCCCTAAGAGGGGGAGCTCAGCAAAAAGATGACCTGCGCACTCGCTTTGGCCTGCTGCAGCCGGATGAGATGGCGTCCTACGTGTCCGTTGACGGCCGGCTGATCGCGCGCATCGTGCTGCGCGATGTGCCGCGTGCCAACGCCAAGGCAGTGCTCGCCAAACTGCATGAGTTGGGCGTCACCGAGCTCGCCATGCTTACCGGTGACAAGCGGGCTTCCGCCAATATCATTGCCAGCGAAGTCGGCATTGACGAGGTTCACGCCGAACTGTTCCCGGAGGATAAGGTAGCCGCAGTCAGGGCCGCTACAGGAGCCGGCAAAACCGTCACGATGATGGTTGGTGACGGTGTGAATGATGCCCCGGTGCTCGCTGTTGCCGATATCGGCGTGGCCATGACCGATGGCACGTCCACCGCCGCTTCCGAAAGCGCTCAGGTGGTCATTATGAATGACAATATCGCCGCCGTGCCGCGCGCCATCGCCATTGCACGCCGCACCAAGCGCGTGATGCTTCAAGCCGTAATCGCGGGCCTTGTGCTTGCCACCATCGGCATGATTGCCGCCGCGTTCAACCTTATCCCGGTCGTCGTCGGTGCCTTCCTCCAGGAGGCCATCGACGTGGTGAGCATCCTCTGGGCCCTCACTGCCCTAATTGATCGGGACTGATTAAGAATATGAGGCTTCTGCTGTTTTTGTAGGTCAGTTGACTGACCGGGATGGTCGTATGTCGAGTCCACCGCATCGAAACATAATCGGGGCGATACGGTTGGTGACGTGGCGGAAACGGAAATCCCACCCACGAAAGCAGCAATAGCATCGGAGTTATTCATTAGGTCGATTTGACGTTTATTAGGTCGGTCCTTGGTCGGAGCGGCCCTTGAAACCCCGCCGTTCCAAGGGATGGCTTCAGCACCCTCCGACCTAATGGACGAAGAAATGACCTAATGAATGCAATCGAGGTCGTAAAGAGCCGTTGGAGGTGACGTCTTTAATGCCTCAAGGGATTCACTGATTGCACAGAATTCCTACTGCTCTGCGGCGGCTCTTTACCGTCGGCCTTCTAGCCAATCGAGGGGTGGAGGTGACGCGGATTCCTTGTGAGACATAACTATGCTCAACCCGACTGGTTACGTACTGTTGCTCACACGGTATACCGAGAACATTGCCAATTAAAGTGAGATGGCGGGCGAACCGGTCATGATAGGTTTGTCCGGATTTGATTTCTATGAGCATACGGTTGTTAGGATCGGTGAAATCCAACAAATCCACCTCGACCTTGCTGGCATCGCGGTAGAAGAATAATTGTGGCTCCTGATTGGCGTTCAAATGCTGTTTCATGGTTTCCGCAATGATGAGGTTTTCAAATATATCGCCGAACTTGGGATGCGCAACCAGTGCTTCGACCGTCCGAATGCCCAAGAGATGACACAGCAAGCCAGTGTCATAAAAATAGAGTTTCGGCGTTTTGACCACCTGTTTGCGTGCGTTCGTGTAGAACGGCATGAGATGGAATGCGATGTAACTTGATTCCAGAATCGACATCCATGCCTTTACGGTTCGCGGACTTACACCAAGTTCATTGGCGATGTTGGTGTAGTTTATGAGTGCTCCGGAACTGAGTGCGCAAAGAGTCAAGAATCGGCGGAATTCAGCCAAATTGCGTACATCAAGATATTCGGAAACATCACGTTCGATATAAGTGTCGATGTAGTTCGAGAAGAACAGATTGAGCGGCATTCTCGTGTCATAAATGCGTGGATAACCGCCTTGCAGCATAAACGTATCCGGAGTAAGGGCCTGATCCGCCTTGCATGCTTCTTGGAATGAGAACGGCAATAACTTGACCAATAGGGAAACCCATAATCTGACATTAGCAGTGCTCGTAGGTTTCCCAAACGCACAAACTATGGCCTAATACACAGAATTCCCACCACTCGCCCTCTGTTGCAACGGAAGGCTTTGCGTTAGGCTAGAGCGCGTGACTGAATCTGTGAATACTGAACTCCGCATTGCTGTAATTGGCGCTGGTCCGGCCGGCGTCTACTCATCCGATATCTTCCTGCGCCAGCTCAAGAAGCTGGGCGAAGAGCTCGGCCTCGGCACCGAAGCGCGCATCGACCTGTTCGAGAAGCTGCCGGTGCCGTTCGGCCTGGTGCGTTACGGTGTGGCCCCGGACCACCCGTCCATCAAGTTCATCGCCTCCGCGCTTGAGAAGACGCTCGACAACCCGAACATCCACCTCTACTGCGACGTGGAATTCGGCAAGGACGTGACTCTTGACGACCTGTTGGCCCGTTACGACGCCGTGCTGTTCGCCACCGGCGCGGTCAAGGACAAGCCGCTGAACCTGCCCGGTGCCGACCTTGAAGGCGTGTACGGCGCCGCCAAGTTCGTCGAATGGTATGACGGCTACCCCACCGGTGCCCGCGAATGGCCGCTTACGGCCGAGAACGTCGCCGTAATCGGCGGCGGCAACGTGGCCATGGACGTGGCCCGCGAACTCATGCGCAACGCCGACGACCTCAAGGTCAAGACCGACATTCCGGACAACGTGTACGAGGGCATCGGCCAGAACAAGGCCAAGGTGCTCCACCTGTTCATCCGCCGTGGCGTGGCCCAGGCCAAGTTCAGCGTGCAGGAACTGCGCGAGATGGAGAAGCTGCCCGGCGTGCAGCTCATCATCAACGAGGACGACTTCGATCTGGACGACGAGACCATCGAGGTGGCCGGCAAGGACAAGCTCACCCGCCAGATGGTCGAGGAGCTGTTCGCCATCCGCGAGATGGCCGAAGACATGGAAGACGACGGCGACGTCGACTTCGAAGGCAACCCGGCCGACCGCAAGTACTACGTGCACTTCAACTCCGCCCCCACCGAGATCCTCGGCGAGGACGGCAAGGTCAAGGCCATCCGCGTGGAGCGCACCGAAACCGGTGCCGACGGCAAGATGCACCGCACCGGCGAGTTCACCGACTACCCGGTCGAGGCCGTCTACCACGCCATCGGCTACAAGCCCGCCGAAGCTCCCGGTATCGCCTACGACGAGCACGGCGCCCACCTGGCCAACGCCAACGGCGACGGCCGCATCACCACCGAGGCCGACGGCGGCAAAGTGCGCGACCGCCTGTACGCCACCGGTTGGGCCAAGCGCGGCCCGGTGGGCCTGATCGGCTCCACCAAGTCCGATGCGCTCGCCATCGTGACCAACATGCTCGAGGATCTGGCCAAGGCCGCTGAAGGTGGCCGTGTGGCAGCCGACCGCGACCCCGAATCCATCGACCGACTGCTGGCCGAGCGCGGCATTCGCCCGATCGACTTCGCCGGCTGGAAGAAGGTCGACGCTTTCGAGCGCGCCGAGGGTGCCAAGGAAGGCCGCGAGCACAAGAAGGTCATCGAGCCCGACCAGATGCGCGAGCTCGCCCACGCCTGACGGCCCGCCCACGCCCGTCCGGCATTCGTCCGGCATTCGTCCGGCATTCGTCCACCCGGCCGCGCCCCGTGCGGACGCGGCCGGGCTCGGGGCCGGACGGGCCGGGCGAATATGGGACATTTCTCGCGGCGCATATCCAGCAATCATTCAGCATGCGATTTTAGTGTGTGCATTATGGATGCCAAAGTACGGGTGCACGGCCATTTCAACGGCCTGAAGACAACGCTGCTGTTTGCCCTGATGTGGGCCATCATCATGCTGATTTGGTGGGCCACGGGCGGCAGTCGGCAAACCCTGAGCATCTATATCGTCATCGGCCTGATTACCACGTTCGGCACCTACTGGTTCTCCGACAAACTCGCCATCGCCTCCATGGGTGCGCGGGAAGTCAGCGAACAGGAAGCCCCGGAAATCTACCAGATCGTGCGTGAACTGAGCGCCAAGGCCGGCAAGCCGATGCCGCGCATCTACATCGCCCCCACCATGAGCCCGAACGCCTTCGCCACCGGACGCAACGAACGGCACGCGGCTGTCTGCTGCACCCAAGGCATCCTGCAGATTCTCAACGCCCGTGAACTGCGTGGTGTGCTGGGCCACGAACTTATGCACGTGTACAACCACGACATCCTGACTTCCGCCATCGCCTCTGCCATGGCCACTGTCATCTCCTATCTGGGCTATTCGCTGATGTATTTCGGTGGCGGCTCGCGAGACGACCGCGATAGTTCCGGTGGCCTCGGCCTGATCGGCGCATTGCTGAGCGTGATTCTCGCGCCGATTGCCGCGTCTTTGATCCAGATGGCCATCTCCCGCACCCGCGAATACGACGCCGATGAAGACGGCAGCTTGCTCACCGGCGATCCCGAGGCCCTGGCTTCCGCGCTGAACAAGATTTCCTACGGCGCACAGACCGCGCCGATGCGCAAAACCGCCGGCACCCAGTCCGTCTCCGCAATGATGATCGCCAACCCGTTCTCCGCGGTCGGTTTCTCGCGCTTGTTCTCCACGCACCCGCCGACCGATGAGCGCATAGCGCGTCTCATGCAGATGGCCAACGAAATGAACGGCACGCCGATCGCTCCGCCCACCTACTCCACGCGCGTCGGCAGGTGACGTGCTAGGATAACTATTCGTGCCTCGTTTGGCTGAGCATGCTCGTCACGTGAGGTGCAGCAGCCGTAAGGCATGCGGACATAGTTCATCGGTAGAATGAAAGCTTCCCAAGCTTTAGAGGCGGGTTCGACTCCCGTTGTCCGCTCCATTGATTTTCAATGATTTTCATTATTTCCGGGAAAGTGTCGCGCACGATCGCAAAACTACGCGCTATTTGAGCGCTTTGCCCGCGGAACCCAGCTGCCGGCAAGCCTCGACCACGCGGGCGGACATGGAATCCTCAGCCTTACGGCCCCAAGAACGCGGATCGTAGAACTTCTTCTCGCCCACTTCGCCGTCGATCTTCAGCACCTTGTCGTAGTTCTCGAACACGTGGTCGGCGATTGGACGGGTGAAGGCGTACTGGGTATCGGTGTCGATGTTCATCTTGATCACGCCGTAGCTTACAGCTTCGGCGATTTCTTCCGGGCGTGAACCGGAGCCGCCGTGGAACACCAGCTCAAACGGCTTGCCGTTGGGGAAATCGACTATGCCGGCCGCGCTAGGCAACTCGCCTTCGGCCACCGCGCGCGCCACACGCGCCTGAATGTCGCCGAGTAGCGACGGACGCAGCTTGACCACGCCGGGCTTGTAGGCACCATGCACATTGCCGAATGTGAAAGCGGCCATGTACCGGCCACGTTCGCCCAAACCCAGTCGGCGGGCGACTTCGAGGCCATCTTCCGGAGTGGAATACAGCTTTTCATTGATTTCGGCGGAGTGACCGTCTTCCTCACCGCCGACCGCGCCGATTTCGATTTCGAGCACGGTGTGCGCCTTCTGCGACTTGTCGAGCAGTTCCTCGGCGATGTCCAGATTTTCCTTGAGCGGCACGGTGGAGCCATCCCACATATGCGACTGGAATGTAGGCTCCTGGCCTCGTGCCACCTGATCGGCCTCATGCGCGAGCAGAGGACGCACCCACTCATCCAGATACTGCTTGGCGCAGTGATCGGTGTGCAGAGCGATGGTGATGTTCGGGTATTTCGCAGCCACTTCATGTGCGAAAGCCGCCAGCGCCAGCGAGCCGGTAACGCGATCATTGACCCCCCTGCCGGAGACGTAGGCCGCGCCTCCCACGGAAATCTGGATGATGCCGTCGGACTCGGCGTCTGCGAAGCCCTTCAACGCAGCATTCAGTGTCTGTGAGCTGGTTACGTTGATGGCTGGATAGGCGTAACCGCCTCGGCGGGCGGCCTCGAGCATTTCGGCATAGCGTTCCGGTGTTGCGATCGTCATGGCTTCATTATCGCGCGAGGCATGCCCTCTAGGCCCCGTTCTTCAACCTGTGCGCTGTGCGATTGGTCACAGCATCGCCTCGTACGAGTAGAAATTCGTCACCCATTCCGGGTTGTCGCACCTCCAGCCTCGCCCTGCGTGAGACGAAACTTCGCAGGGTAGAGGGTGTACGGTAGTCTGTTTCCGGCGGAATCGTGCGAATGCGGAGGTGCATCATGCCTGGAATTGTTCTTATTGGTGCTCAGTGGGGCGACGAGGGTAAAGGCAAGGCTACCGATCTGATCGGCACCAAGGTCGATTACGTCGCGCGCTTCAACGGCGGCAACAACGCGGGCCATAGCGTGGTGGTCGGCGACGAGTCGTACGCCCTGCACCTGCTGCCCTCCGGCATCATCAACCCGAACCTCACCCCGGTGATCGGCAACGGCGTGGTCGTGGACCCGGAAGTGCTCTTCGAGGAGATTGACGGCCTGGAATCCCGCGGCATCGATTGCTCCCACCTCAAGGTGAGCGAGGCCGCGCACATCATCGCGCCCTACCACCGCACACTCGACAAGGTGACTGAACGCTTCCTTGGCAAGCACAAGATCGGCACCACCGGCCGTGGCATCGGCCCGGCCTACGCGGACAAGATCAACCGTGTCGGCATCCGCGTGCATGACCTGTTCAACGCCGACCATCTGCACGACAAGGTGGAGGCCAGCCTGCACCAGAAGAACCAGATGCTGGTCAAGCTCTACAACCGTCGTCCGATCGACGTGGACCGGACCACCGAGGAGCTGCTGAAGCTCGGCGAACGCCTCAAGCCGTACGTGGCCAACACCGGCCTGATTCTCAACAAGGCGCTTGACGAAGGCAAGACCGTACTGTTTGAAGGCGCTCAGGCCACCATGCTTGACGTGGACCACGGCACCTACCCGTTCGTCACCTCTTCCAACCCGACCGCCGGCGGCGCCTGCACCGGCACCGGCGTGGGCCCCACCAAGATCACCCGCGTAATCGGCGTCTCCAAGGCCTACGTCACCCGCGTGGGCGAAGGCCCATTCCCCACCGAACTGCTGGACGAGTCCGGCGAATGGCTGCGTCAGCAGGGCCACGAGTTCGGCGTGACCACCGGCCGCCCGCGTCGCTGTGGTTGGTTCGATGCAGTCGTCAACCGTTACGCCTCCCAGGTCAACGGCCTGACCGACATCGTGCTCACCAAGCTCGACGTGCTCACCGGCCTGAAGGAGATTCCGATCTGCGTGGCCTACGACGTGGACGGCGAACGTCACGACGATATGCCGACCGATCAGGCCGCTTTCGCCGCCGCCAAGCCGATTTACGAGACCATGCCCGGCTGGGACGAAGACATCTCCGACTGCCACTCCTTCGACGAGCTGCCCGCCACCTGCCAGGCCTACGTCAAGCGTTTGGAAGAGCTGAGCGGCTGCCGTATCTCCGCGATCGGCACCGGTCCGCAGCGCGATCATGTCATCCAGATCAATTCGCTGGTCGACTGACCGTCTGCAACGAATTTCCCGGCTTGACTGGTAACGACGCGGCACATGATATCCGCCGGCTGATTCCGCGATTCGACCACTTGAAGT
>ERZ1673703.2114-NODE-2114-length-13297-cov-13.469944_pt1 | contig 13297 bp, 11 predicted proteins | sample MGYA00580233_ERZ1673703 | MGnify/ENA primary metagenome ERZ1673703 (study PRJEB41218, sample SAMN15661748) | gut metagenome | host: Homo sapiens | place: Canada: London | collected 2015-08-20/2019-03-30 | study: EMG produced TPA metagenomics assembly of... | reverse complement strand
CTGCCGCACCTCGCTCGCCGTATCGGCACTTAGAATTATGCGGTATTGCCTTATATTTTGTGTGGATTATGCGGGAACAAAAAACAGATTTTCAGGATTCTGTCTCTTTTTCTCTTTTGTTTACCTCTCTCTCGCTGGCTTCCACCATCGAGATCACGTTCAGCAGCACCAGCCGCACCACAGCGGGGTGCAGGCAGCTGTTGTTGATGGCGTTGATGACGGATTTCTGGAGTTCTTCAATTTTTGCGGTTGTGGTCATTTCATCACCCTTTCTGCCATCGGGGAGCCGGAATATTCCGGGCGCGGATAGCTTGTATCTTCGGTTCGCGTGCCGCCGCAGGCTGCCAGCGTAAGCGGGATGACCAATGCAAGCACCAACAGCAAAGCCAACGTGGCCAAAATCTGCATGAATTTCTGCATTAAATCTCCCTCCCGTTCACGCTCAAAGAACCGCATTCAATTCTGCCGGGGATTTCAAACTTGCTGGCATTGCAGTGGATGACCTTATCTACCTGGTCAATGGCAATGCCCACAAACTCGCTGGTGGCCCCGCCGGTGGAATAATCAAAGCTGGGGTCGCCGGTGGAGAACCAGCCTAAAAACGTGTAGCGGGAGTTATCGCCAATATAAGATTTGCCGTACCGGCTGCTTAACACACCGGTCAGGTTGTTTTCCCAGTACCAGCGGATGCGCCCCGTGTCAATGTCCACACGAGTGCCAGTATCTTTGCCCATACGAATCCAGGCATTGTCCAGGTCATAAGTGGTTGTGCGCGCCTTATTGTGAATCTGCCCGGTGGTAATGTTGCCGCCGTTGATAATGGTCTTGTCCTGGTTCCAGGTACTCAAATCCGAAAATGTCACCACGCCGGATAGGTTGATCTGTGCGCTGGTGATCTCTGTTCCGCCTGCCGTCAGCTTGATGGTGCTGCTGGTTCCGCTTGTGCTGGCCGTCAGCTTAATTTCGTTCACCGTCTGCTTGATCTCGGTTTTGGTTTCGTTGGCGGTCAGATAGTCGCCGGTGCTGGCCGTCCAGGCGGTAGGGGCATTGCCCATCTGCACCATGGGGTGCATGATGGTCAGATCGTTGGTAACGGTGGCGTTGTCGTCGGCTGTGCTTACAAACAGACCGTCTGCATAGCCGTCCGCGGTCGCCGTAAAGGCCGCCCATCGCAGCTTCCAGCCGTTGTCCAGCGCAATGTCCTGCTTGGCCTGCTTGAACGCAGAGCCGTAATAGCTTTTTGTGCCGCGGGAGGATTTGGTTTCAAACTGCAAAAACAGGCTGTCCGTGCCAGAGTTGAGCTTGTACAGCACGCTGGCGCAATAGGTCATGCCCTTGGCAATCACCAGCGTTTTGTCCGCACCAAAATGGAAGCGGGTGTTCTGCGCCCTATTGGTCGCATGGACGGATTCGCCATCAATGGTGTAGCTGCCCTTTTTGCTCAGGTCATTGCCGCCTGCATCCAGGGTCGCATTGTTCCAGTTATCGGTGCCCGCAATAATATTGTTGCCGCCGGTGATCCGCTGCGTTACCGTCTGGGTAATGCTGTCGGCTTTCTGGTCAATCGCGGATACTGATTTTTTAACGGTTTTGAATTCCTGCTTGGTGCTGTCTAAATCGTTGGAAATGGTTGTGGTGGTCTTTTCCAGACTGCTGACTTTGGTGCTGATGCTATCCGCCTTTTGGCTGATGCTGGAAACATCCTCTTTCAGGCTGTTCACTGTTGCGGTGGTGGCATAATCCTGCAATTTGCTGTCAACCGCATTGTTGGCAGCGCTGGTAGCGGTATCCTTTACCGTCCCTGTTACAGATTCCGTCACGGACTTGGTGACCTCGGTCTTGATCTCATCCGCCGATTGGGAGATCAGGCTTTTGGCGCTTTTCTCTGTTATGTAGTCCCCGCTACTAGCTGTCCACGCGGTCGGCGCGTTGCCGTATTGCAGCATGGGGTGCAATGCCATGTACTTGTTTGTAACCGAACCCGACTGCAGACCAAATCTAACGCCGGTCAAAATATAGTTGTCCTTCGGTGTCCATGTGCCATACCGTAACACCCAACCGTCCGATTGCTCAATTTTGATTTGGTCAGCAGGCTTTATGCTGGTGTAATATCTGCTGCCGTTAGCATGCGAATAATGGATGTCCAGATAAAAAGCATCCTCGCCCGAAACTTGCTTGTACATAACGGATATGCACAGCGTTACACCCTTGACAATGCGCGTGCTAGTAGTGTTAAAATCAAATATTTTAAGGCTATTGGAATTTGTTACCGTTGCACTGCCATCATCATTGTATTCAACAGTGCCACCGCCTTGGAGAGCAGCGTTCTTGAAGCTCTCACTGCCCAGGATCAGGTTGCCGCCGCCGGTGATTTTGATGTCTTTTTTCACCTCCGCCGAAAGCCCGTCCACCGTTGCTTTCAGGTCGGTGTACTTGCCGGTCAGGTCGCTGGCCTTTACTTCCAGGCCGTCCACGCTGGTCTTGATCTCCAGCATTTTGCCGGTCAGGTTTTTGTAACTCTGGCTGTTCACGGCGCTGGAACTTTCCCGGCTGGCGCTGCCCACGCTCTCAAAACTTGCCTTGCCGGAGGAGATTGTGGCGCTCATCAGGTAGGTGTCGAACTCCCGCCCGCGTGCGTCCTTAACGTGTACGATCTGCCCGCAGGCAAGGCCGGAGCTGCTGGGCACCGATACTTTGCAGGGGATGTAGGTCACGTTTTTCAGCACGTTGTACAGGTTTTGGACAACGCTTTTCAGGTTGGCTTCGGTGCCGGTTGTCAGCAGCAGGTTGCCCTGCACTGCATAGGTGTTGGTGGCGGTGGTGCTGTCAGGGTAGATGACCCCCACGTCACTGTCCGACTGCCGAATCTGGACTTTCTCAATGGCCTTGACCGTGTAGTCCTCGTAGCTCAGGCTGTCAGCATAATAGGCGGTGCTGTTGCTGGCACCGTCCGGGGTGATTTTAACAGTGCTGCGCTTGTCTGTGTAGGTCAAGAATTGCAGTTTGCCGTCTGCATTCATGTGGGCGTAGCAGCCTGCCGCTTCCGCCGCCCAGGAGATAATCTGGCGGCAGGTTAAATCATCCGCGTAGAATGCCTGCACGCTGTAGCTGCCGTTAATGGGCAGGCTGCTGCTGGCAAGTGTGACCCCTGCCCGCTGGCAGGCCAGCTGTACCAGATGCCAGATAGTTTTGGGGAACTGTGCCTGATTGGCGTGCAGCCAACCGGAGAAGTCCGCATCCAGCTTGGACATGGTGTCGTAGGCCGTGACCTTGTAGCTGTTGCGCTTGGTGCGGGTGGGCTTTTCAGCATAGAAAACGCCCACCTTGGTGCGGCTCCCGGCATCGTCCTGCCGGTAGTAGGTCAGGGTATCCCCGGCAGTAATTTGCAGGCTGCCGCCCGGGTCCGCCCAGATTTCGGCTTCAATGTAGTCCGAAAACGCAGAGCCAATAGTGAACTCCTGCCCGGCGTTCACCGCAGTATGCAGCGTCAGGCTTTTGACCGCGCTGCCGGGGGAGCCGCCCTTTAACTCGGTGCCGCTGGAGAGAGTGAGGATTGGTTGATACAAATACACACCTCCTTTGGTTTTAGTTAGGAGGTAGGAGTGAGGAGTTAGGAGTTCATGGTGTGCGCGTGCGCGCACGGGTTGAAAATTGGGCCGCAATCCCGTAGGGGCGCACATTGTGCGCCCGTCACCTTGCGGTAAATCCTGTTGTGGCATATACGGCGGGGTTTTCGGAACGGTCAAGACCGTTCCCTACAGAGCTGGACCTTAGGCCCGTTTTAACTCCTAACTCCTACTTCCTACCTCCGAACTCTCAATCAGCATTCAATAATGTTAAACTTCAAATTCTTCCACTGCTTCGCCTTGGCGTTATGCCAGGCGATGCCGTATTTGCTGCAGTAGCAGGTGGTGGTTTCGGTCTCAGTGGAAGAGCCGGCTTTGGGATGGGTGAACTGAAACGTTGCCTTGCCTGCAAACAGCCCGATGGTGTACTTGTATTCGTCGTCCGTCAGGCAGCTGTAGGCGATGGGCCAGGTGGCAACCTTTTCCCGCACCACTTCGCGGTGCATGTACCCGGCTTCGTCGCGGCCGGAATCGCTGGAATCCAGGTCGGAATAGCTCGGTTCAATGTCGCAGTCCGGTGCGTACAGGGATTTGCCATCGATCTGGAACAGATTGGTCAGGGTCACGTCACACACCTCCTGTGGCAATGGTCTGTTTGCGCTGCCAGCGCTGCACGGCGTGGCCCACGTCCTCGTCGGTCAGCTCAATGCCGTACACGGCGGAGAGGATCTCCCGCAGCACGGCCACAACGGCTTCAAAGCCCGCCATCTGGCCCGCCTGCAGGTCCTCCATGACCTCGGCCACAGCCTGCTTGATGGTGTCCAGCGGGGCTTCTACGTTGGTGCCGTGGCTCTGGTCGCCCAGCACGGCGAGGAACTCCCGGTTCGCCGGGATGACCGCGCCTTGCGCCAGGTAGGGAATCTGCGGGGCGGTCAGGGTGCCGATGTTGAACCCGACATGCCCGCCGCCGAATATGTCCGGCAGGTCGAACGAAAGGCCGTTCAGCGCGTTGATGACCGCATTGATGCCGGTGACAACGGCGGAGATCATCCGATTGATGAAGCCGATGATGCCATTGACGGCGGTCTTGATGGCGTTCGTCATCTTATCCCAGACGGTGTTGACTGTGTTGCCGATGGCCTGCCAGGCAGCATCCCAGTTGCCGCGGAACACGGCGCTTAAAAAGTCCGTCAGCCCGCGCAGCACAACAACGGCCAGATCGATGGCATCCGCAATAGCCCCAACGGCCACGCCAACAACGTCCGCAATGGCGTTGAATACCTCAGCAAACGCGGGGCCGAACGTGGCGATGATCCACTTGGCCACCGGGGCCAGCAGGTTGTTCCACAGGTCCAGCAGGCAGTTGGCAACGCTTGCCACCAGCAAAAGAATGTCGTCCCACAGGGGTTTGAGGTGGGAGGACCAGAGGGTAGATAAAATCTGCATCAGGTTAGTAAGGATCGGCTGCAAAACGTTCTGCCACAGGGTGGTAAAAATGCCTTGCAGGTTTTCCAGCGCCAGGGCGGCACTCTGGACAATGGGCTGGCCGTACTCGGCCCAGGTCAGCTGAACGCCGCCCAAAAGATCCTGCCAAACGGTCAGGGCAGTGGTTTTCATCTGCTGCCAGGCTGCATCCCACAGCGCGGCGGCGGGGGCAAGCACAGCCTGTAATGTAGCCCAGAAATTTTGCAGCTGCTGGTTTAATAGAGCCGGCGGACTTAACTGTGGCGGTTCGGCATCTGCGGCTTTGATTGTTGCAGCGCTGCTGCTTTTGCGGGTGGTGGAAGCCGCCGCAGCTCCGGCACTTTCGGCAAGAGAAGCCTGCAGCCGGTCCAGCTCATCAAATTCCGCAACGCTGCGTTTGGCGGCCTTGGCTGCTTTGGTGGTGCCACTGGCAAGTTTGGCCTGGGCTTTGGCGGCTTTGTTGGCGCTGACTGCTGCTGCGGCGGTCTGCTGCTCAAACTTTGCCACCGGCACGGCGGAGAACGCAGCGTTTACACTGCGGCTTATTTTTTTCAGGGCAGTGCGCAGGCCGTTCAGCGGCTGCTGCGCGGTGTGGGTAGTGGTTTGTGTAGACAGGGCAACCTGAAGGCTGCCTGCATAGGATTTTGGCAAAAGCATCTACCTCCTTATGAGGACTTAATTGGCCAACAGAAGCTGCAACCGCTGGCGTTCCGCTATCTCTGCCGGATTCAGGCGGGGACGCAGGTCAACCATGGCTTTGTTTTTGCGGTAGTAGTCCTGTTCCCACGGCTGCAATTTTTGGCCGTGGCGCAGCTTGCTGCGCACCCGCAGCAGGGTAGCCAGCTGGCCGTCCCCAATGCTGTTGAACCAGGCCATAAAGGTCCACCAGTGCAGATAAGGCAGGGCGCGCACTTCGCACCCGGCGGCTTTGTTGATGTCGGCGGCAATCAGCGGGGCGTCCTGTTCCCAGTCCAACAGCGGCGGGGCAGGGGAGCGGGGCAGCGTTTGCCCACAGTTCAAAAAATCTGCCAGCTTCTGCAGGGCCTCCGGATAGTCGCTGCGCGGCAGATCGCCCTCATAAAATAGGGCCAGGGCCACCCGCCAGCGGATGAATTCCGGCTCGCTGGCATCGTTCAACCGATGCAGAATATCCAGAATATCGCGGTAATCCGAATGAATCGGATATGCTTTTCCGCCAACCTCCAGCCGGGTGGGCAGCCGCCAGCTGCTCATACCTGCACCCCGCGCGCGGCGCGCGCTGCCTGGGCCTGCTGCACGGCCAGCGTGGCTTTGGCATCCGCGCACTGGCGGGCACCGGCTTCCAGAATGGGCTGCAATGCCGCAAACAGATTGGTGATGACCCGTTCGCCGTTGCCGGCAACCGCCAGCAGATTGGTGCCGCCCAGCATGGCGTCAAAATCATTGCCGGGGCCAAATACTTCCGCCAGCAGCCCCTTGGCGCGCTGATCCGCCTGGGCCAGCAGCTGTATGGCATCGGTCCCAGTGGGGCTTTGCGCCTGCACCTGCTGTTCCAGCTCTTGCAGCTGATTTTGCAGGGTGCAAAAACGGCTGTAAACATTGGGGTCGCTGGGGTTAAAGCGCAGCACTCCGCCGCCGTGCTCCGGCCCGCCATTGACCGCGTATTCGCGCAGGCCGGTATCAATCGTAAGTTGTTTCATAAAGCCTCCTTTAATGTAACAGAAATCTGTAATCACAATAGCTAAAAAATGGTGAAGCGCTGCTGCACACTTCACGAAGAAAAAAGGTGAACAAGAGAATTTTGGTGTACCCTCTGCCAGGGAAACGCCAAACAAAACTTACAGCGGAAATACCGGAATCCTAGGGTGTATCTGAAAAGTCAAAAATTTAGTCTATTTCTACAAACATAGTGGGATTTTGCCTTAAATCCCGCTTGTGTTTGCGAAATATCCATCTTTTTCTTGTTTTCAAATACACTTTAAGGCAGGTGAACGATATTGGGAAAAGAAATCCTAAACGTAAAACGCAGCCCGGCAGCCGCCGATTTGGGCATTATACAGAACAATAAAAAGATAGCGAAAAACCTATCATTCCAGTATTCTGTAAAATTCTGGACCTTGTGGCTATCATAACGCAATACTGCAGAAATGTCAACAATAAAATTCAGAAAACCGAAATTGCGATGGAATACCGGTACCGTAATACTCCACAAAAGCCCGCAAACATAAAAACTCTCCGCCGCACAGTGCAATGTTGTGGGCGGAGGGAGAGCCGTGTTTAGAGTGATTTGCTGCGTTAGAGCGCGGCAGCAAAACAAAAATGATGCAGACAAAAGTAAATGAGAGGAGATAAGCAGACCGGAAACATCCGGCACAACACAACAAAAAAGCTCCAGCGCCTTCTACCCTTATGGCGCTGGAGCGAACTTACTTGATTGGAGTCATAGCCTCATACCCGATTGTATTATTTTTCGGACCGTTTGCACATTTTCATGGCAACCTCATCCTTTAACTTTGATCGAATGTTTTTAAACCTGGTTTTCTTTGTTTTGCAAATCGGAAACGGGTTTCATTCGCTGTTGTTCGATGATTTTGCGTTTGCTTGAAATTTCTGATTCCCTTTGGTTCGTTATTTGCTGCCTGGAAACATTTTGCAAGGAAAACGATTCTTGGTGCATCTGTGGAACGGGGAAGTGAACTTCAATAATTTTGTGCAGGGTACCTGAATTTGATGCCAGAGGTTGATTCCTCTTTGCTCTAGTACATCGGAGTTTCTCCTTTTGGGGGGCGGTGCGCTTGCACCAGCCAGATCAGGTGAAGCATTATTTGTTCGGCGGAGTTAGATCTTTCATAACAATCACCGGTGATTCTGGGTTTCTATTTACGCTTTTGCGTACCAGGTTTTGAACCTGTAATTTTCTATTTAGAATCCTGTCGTCAGTTCTTCATCTAATCTATGTAAACGCGGGGAACTTTTTCTGACGGGATTTCCTGAGCACTGCATTTTAAGCAAGCTACGAACCTTGCATCTTAACTTTTATATCTTTTACAGGTAATGACCTGCGGCTGTTAATGAGGTTCGTTTGCTTTCAGCAGGCCCAGGCCCGCCGGTGATGAATGGGATCTTTGAAATTAGCCATTGGACTTGAGCCTCCTTCCTTACGAATCCTGCCGGCTTTGCCATCTTACTTTCAAGTCCTTCGGTAGCCTCCCGGTCCCTGCTTTCCCGGAGTTCTTCAAGTGTTCCCATTTAGACCTCTTACTGGAAGCCTTTGCGAAATCTGCTTGAAGCTGTCGGGAAAACCGCCGTGCCTTGTTCCGATGCTATTGAAAGTGGCTTTTGCTTGGAGCTTTTAGCTCCTTATCTCCGGCTGTTTTCTTTCTGTGACTATACTATACAATACCCTAAGGAATTTGTCTATTCGCAGATATCCCAAACAAAATATGAATTATTCGTGCATGTTATGGATAGATATTGCCTTGACGAATGTGGTATAATAAATATGTTGGGTGTGCAAAAGCGTGGGCCTGTCGGTTGGCAGGCCCACGCTTTTTAGTTTGTATTAGAGAAAAGAAGCTAAAAGAAGTCAGCCCCAGAAATCATCACAATAAGCATTTAGTAATCAGGCAGCCCCAAACTAATTCACATGTTCTCCGGCACCGTAACCTTGAACATGGTCAGCACGTTGTGGATCACGCTGCGCACGGCCAGGCACAGGGCCATGCGGCACTGGCGAACGGCAGGGTCAGCTTCCAGAATGCGGCAGGCATTGTAGAAGCGGTGGAACGCCGTGGCAATATCGATAACATAACGGGTAATGCGGGCCGGGTCATACTTTTCTGCTGCGGCAGCAATCTCAGCCGGGAAAGCGGAAAGCAGACGCAGCAGAGCCTGCTCGCTGGGGTCAGTCAGCAGGCTGGCATCCAGGGCATCGGCACCCTCAAAGGTCACACCGGCGGCTTCCAGCTTTTTCAGCACGGAGCAGATGCGGGCGTGGGCGTACTGGACATAGTAGACCGGGTTTTCGCTGTCGTTGCGCACAGCCAGGTCAAGGTCGAAATCCAGAGTGGAGGAGCTTTCGCGCTGGTTGAAGAAGAAACGTGCGGAATCAATGGGCACTTCGTCCAGCAGGTCGGTCAGGGTGATGGCCTTGCCGGTACGCTTGCTCATACGCACCGGTTTGCCGTCGCGCATCAGGTTGACCATCTGCATCAGCACAACATCCAACTTGGTGCCGTCCAGGCCAACGGCGTCCATGGCACCCTTCATGCGGGCTACATGGCCGTGATGGTCGGCACCCCAAATGTCGATGGCACGGTCAAAACCGCGCACGGCCAGCTTGTTGTAATGGTAGGCGATGTCGGCGGCAAAATAGGTGGGAATGCCGTTGGCGCGTACCAGAACTTCGTCTTTGGCTTCCTCTTCGCCGTCGGCGTTTTCGTCCTTCTTGCGGTTTACAACGCCGTACTTGGAAGCATACTGGGCGCTGCGGTACATGATGGCACCGTCCTCGGCCTTGTAGCAGGCACCCTTGTCCATCAAGATTTTGATGACATCATCCACAGCGCCGCTCTTGTGCAGGTCGCTTTCGTGGAACCAGACATCATAGGTGATGCGGTACTTGCCCAGGTCGCGCTGCAGCCCGGCAATGTTCTTGGGCAGGGCATCGGCAATCAGGGCATCTTTCAGCTCTTCAAAGTCCTTATCGACATAGGAATCGCCGTGAATTTCGGCAAACTCTTTGGCGCGAGCAATAATGTCAGCGCCCTGGTAGCATTCTTCCGGCAGGGGAACGGCCTCTTCGCCTTTGTACAGCTGCAGGTAGCGGATGGCCAGGCTCTTGCCGAACTTCTGGATCTGGTTGCCTGCATCGTTGATGTAGAACTCGCGGGTCACATCATAACCGGCCCAGTCCAGGCAGGCAGCCAGGCAGTCGCCCAGAGCACCGCCGCGGGCGTTGCCCATGTGCATGGGGCCGGTGGGGTTGGCGGAAACAAATTCAACGTTGTAGCGCTTGCCTGCACCGCCGTCCGTGCGGCCGTATTCCGGCTCAGTGGCAGCAGCCTGCAGCACGCTGGTAAACCAGTGGGCACCCAGGAACAGGTTGATGAAGCCGGGACCTGCGATCTCTACACGGTCGAACAGGCTGCCCTCCAGGTTCAGGTGGTCCACAATGGCCTGTGCAATCTGGCGCGGAGCCTTGTGGAACGCACGGGCACCGGCCATGGCGGCGTTGGATGCAATATCGCCGTTTTTGACATCGGCGGGAATCTCAACAATAAATTCCGGCAGCGGGGCTTCCGGAAGGGAACAGTCCGCCACAGCAGCATTCAGCGCGCCGGTCAGCAGCTCACGCGCCGTATCCAGCGCAGCCTTGCGGGGGTTATAGTATTTGTAATTCACGTTGTACCTCCAGTTTGGAAGTTAGGAGAGAGGAGTTAGGAGTTAGGAGTTTAAGGTGCGGCCTGCGCCGCAATTTTGAAAAACAGCCGCACAGCTGATCGTTAAAATTTGTGCGCGTCAGCGCACACCAAAAACTCCTAACTCCTACTTTCTACCTCCTAACTAAAAATTTATTCAACTTCAGTTTCCTGCTTTTTCAGCGGCTCTACTGTGATAAGCACGGAATTGCGGCTGATTAAGGTTTCGGCGCCGGAATCCAGCGTGTAGCTGAACTGCAGCTCGCCGCCATCCGGCAGCAGGTTGTGCTCAATCACATCAGCGGCCACGCCAAGGCTGATGGAACCGTACCCGGTTTCGTAATGGCACAGGTGGCGGATGCCTTTTTCAATAATCAGCTGGCTGGATGTTTTGCCAAAGCGGGTCATGCTGACCAGCCGGGCATCCTGGCTGACGCGCACCGTGGTGGTACATCCGGCGTAACCGGTGGCTTCGGTTTCAGCATACACGATGTAGTAGCTGTTGCCGCGCTGCACAAAGTTGCCGCGGGTCATCAGCTCCACGGTGTCGTTTTCGCCGTTCTGCTCCATGGTGCCTTTGATGGTGATAAGGTAATTTTCTTCAACAGGTTTTGCCATAATAGTTTAATTCCTTAATACGTTTCAATGGCGATCTGTTCCACCGGGCCGCCCGCTTCGCTGCCCATGAACAGCCGCTCCTGCTTGGCAAAGCCGTCCGGGGTATCGCTGACAAAAAAGCGGGTGGTGCCACCGGTGCTGCGCCCGCTGGAAATCCCAAGGTCATCCAGCGCGGTGGCGGTGGCAATGGCGGTCAGCTTGCCGGGGTCAATCAGCGTTACGCTGTCGCCCACAAAATCGCCGATCATTTTTTTCAGCAGCGGGTAGTGGGTGCAGCCAAGGATCAGGGTGTCAATGCCGGAATCCCGCACGGGGGTCAGGTATTCCTCAATCATCAGCTGGGTCACTTTGTCGCCGTTCACATAACCGTTTTCAACCAGCGGTACAAACAGGGGGCAGGCGCGGGCAAAAATCTGAACCCCCGGCACCAGATCTTTCAGCTGGGTGGCATAAGAACCGCTGCGGATGGTGGCCGCTGTGCCGATCACGCCGATGCGTTTGTTTTTGGTGGCGGCAGCAGCTGCGCGGGCTGCCGCACCGATCACACCGGTGTAGGGTACCGGCAGCTGGGCAGCTTCCGCCGAAGGATAGGTGGAAGATACTGTGCCGCAGGCCGCCATAATGAACTTGACATTCTGGGAAAGCAGGAACCGGATATCCTGCTGGGCGTACCGCACGATCACATCATGCCCGCGGGAACCGTAAGGCACGCGGCCGGTATCGCCAAAATACACAATATCTTCGCCCGGCAGCAGGCGGCGCAGCTGGCGCACGGCGGTCAGCCCGCCAAGGCCGCTGTCAAATACGCCGATGGGACGTGTATCCATCAGTAAGCACCTCGCTTTTTGCTCAGTGCAAGGCCGATTAGCTTATCAACCAGGGCAGCAAAGCTGTAGCCCTCGTTTTCCATCAGCTTGGGGTACATGCTGATGGGGGTAAAGCCCGGCAGGGTGTTCAGCTCATTGCAAAGCACGCGTCCTGTGCCGTGCTCTACAAAGAAATCGCACCGGGCAAGACCAGCGCAGCCCAAAGCCAGGTAAGCGCGGGCGGCCAGCGTTTTGACTTCGTCCAGCTTCTGGTCCGGCAGGTGGGCGGGAATCACCGTCTTGGATATACCGTTTTTATACTTGTCGTCATAGGTATAAAACTCTGCGCCGGCCAAAATCTCGCCAGGGCGGGTGGTGCGCACTTCCTGCGGGTTATCCGGGTTGCCAATGGCGGCACATTCCACTTCCTGCCCATCAATAAACTCTTCAAACACCACTTTGTCATCTTCCCGCAGGGCGGTGTCAATGGCGGTGTTCAGCTCTTCACGGTTGTGGGCCTTGGTGATGCCCACGCTGGAACCCGCATTGGCCGGTTTGACAAAGATCGGGTAGGGCAGGCGGTTTTCCACGCGGGTCAACAGGGTGCTGCGCTGGGTTTCCGCTTCGGCTCGGACGGCGCTGCACCAGTGGCAGTGGGGCACATGATAGGCGTCCATGATGGTATTGGCAACGGCTTTGTCCATGCAGGCAGCGGATGCCAGAACGCCGCAGCCCACATAGGGGATGGCAGCCAGCTCCAGCAGGCCCTGAATCGTGCCGTCCTCGCCGTTTTTGCCGTGCAGGATGGGGGCGACCACATCCACCGGCAGCAGTTCATAGCCGTTGGCACTGTGCACCAGCAGGCCATGGTCGCTGCGGTCCGGGCTGAGCACGCAGGGCACGCAGGAAGCATCCTGCTCCCAGCTGCCGCTGCGCATGCCCTCGGTAGAGCCGCTGTATTTCAGCCAGCGGCCCTGTTTGGTAATGCCCACCAGAATCACTTCATATCGGTCCGGCATGGTGGCAAGGGCATCCGCCCATGCCGCAGCCGAAACACAGCTGACCTCATGCTCGCTTGAACAGCTGCCAAACAGCAGGGCCACGCGGATCTTGTTTGCTTGTTGTTTCATATTGTCAGGTATGCTCCCTTTTTGTTTTCGGCCGGTTCCGGGACAGTTTGCCGCCGGAACCTGGCTGTATGGCATAACACTACACTTTAATACTATATCATATTTATGCGGTTTATGCCAGTGGTTGTCCGCTATTTCCGGGATTTTTTGCGCAAAACAAAATCCCCGCAGCCCGCCGGTGCAAAACCGGGGCCGCGGGGGATAAGATACGATACTTTAAGCCGGATTTTCCACAATTTTTAAGGCAACATCGCACAATGCCCGCCTTGCGGCTTAAGCACCGCTCCGGCAGCTGCGGCACGGCATCTGCGTTG
>ERZ1673703.2091-NODE-2091-length-13501-cov-4.687788_pt1 | contig 13501 bp, 16 predicted proteins | sample MGYA00580233_ERZ1673703 | MGnify/ENA primary metagenome ERZ1673703 (study PRJEB41218, sample SAMN15661748) | gut metagenome | host: Homo sapiens | place: Canada: London | collected 2015-08-20/2019-03-30 | study: EMG produced TPA metagenomics assembly of... | reverse complement strand
TGAGGACAGATTGAAACGCATTATTCAGGCAGAAGCAGAGAGAGAATCTGCGTAAATAATATGAAAAATATCCACGCACCCCCTTGACAAAAGCTTTCAGAGGATACCCTTCTGTCGGCCATGGAGAATGCGGGCAAAGAAGATATGTCGGACGAGGCAGAGCGCAAGGGCCTGGGCACCCCGGCAACAAGGGCGGCCATCATTGAAAAGCTGGTGTCCGGCGGATTCGTAGAGCGCAAGGGCAAGAACCTGATCCCCACAAAGGCGGGTGTCAACCTGGTCACGGTGCTGCCGGAACTGCTGACCTCTCCCAAGCTCACAGCGGATTGGGAGCAGCGGTTGAACGAGGTGGCAAAGGGCCAGGCGTCGCCGGAGGACTTCATGGACGGAATCGAGGCTATGGCGGCGGAGCTGGTGCGGAAATACTCCCACATTTCCGAGGATGGGCAAAAGCTGTTCCAGCCGGAGAAGGAGACGGTGGGCCGCTGCCCCCGCTGCGGCAAGCCGGTCTATGAGGGCAAGAAGAACTTCGCCTGTTCAGACCGGGCCTGTCAGTTCGTCATGTGGAAGAATGACCGCTTTTTCGAGCAGCGCGGGAAGGTTTTTACTCCCAAAATCGCCGCCGCATTGCTTAAAGACGGAAAGTCAAAGGTCAAAGGGCTGCGCTCCCTGCGTACAGGGAAACCCTATGATGGGATAATCGTTCTGGCCGATACCGGCGGGAAATATGTGAATTACCGTATCGAGAAATAAGCATCGTGTCGTTCTTCCTTCACGGCTCTATCCAAGAGTAATGGATTGCTGTATAATAAGGTTAAAATCTTGCAGGAGGTAAATAGCCGTGAGGGATATGATTGCATACTGTGGGCTGGACTGTGAAAAGTGCGACGCTTATCTTGCAACGATCAACGACGATCAGGCATTGCGCGAGAAAACCGCAAAACTATGGTCTGAATTAAATCATGCGCCTATATTGCCGGAGCATATCAACTGTCAAGGCTGCCGCGTGGATGGGGTAAAAACGGTGTATTGCGAAAGCCTTTGCGGTATTCGTCAATGCGCGCTGCAAAAAGGCGTGACGACCTGCGGCGACTGTCCTGAATTGGAAAGTTGCCAGACGGTGGGTGCAATTCTTTCCAATAATCCCGCTGCGCTGGAGAACCTGAAGGGATAGACTACATACCACAACAAAATAGCAGCCGCCGGTGGCGGCACCAAGCAGGAAACCTTTCCGGGTTTCCTGCTTTTCTTTTACCCATTTTCAGAAAGGATGATGTCTTTGAGCAAAACAGAAGCTAGTTTCATGGAGCATTTGAAACCGTTGCTTCCCGCAGGCGGTGACGCAAGCGAGCTGGAGGCAGCAGCCCAGGCGCTGGCCGGACTTTCCCCGGAGGACCATGACCTCCTGGCCGCTGTACAGGAGTCGCCTTATTGCCTGACCACCCTGGAGCAGTTTCGAGAGTTCCCCGCCAACACCGAGTATTTTGTCCTGGAGTCCAACATCCGCAAGGTGGAGGATGTGGGCTGGCGCTATCTCGCGCAGCATTTGGACGTCCTTCTGCCCCCGGAGCTGCTGGACGCCATTGATCCCGTTCCTTTTGGCAACCATGCCATGCAGGAGGAACGGGGGTGCTTCACCAGTAAAGGGTATCTCACCCTCTCCGGCGACGAGTGGGAACATGAGCGCCCCAGGGAGAGACAACCAGAGAAAAAGCCCTCCATCAAGGAGCGGCTGGAGCAGAGCCGGAAGGAATGTGCCAATCAGAGCAAGGCGCAGCCCCATCGGGAAAAGCCTGCGCCGGAGCGATAAGGAGGTGTCGCTATGCCCCATTATGACTATGACAAAGATTATCCCTTTGCCGCCTTCATCACCAACCTGGGCAAGTACAACGAGGGCGCCCTTGTGGGCGAATGGGTGAAGTTTCCCACCACGGCGGAGGAACTGAAAAAGGTCTTTGAGCACATCGGGATCGGTGCGAAAGACGACTTCGGGCAAACCTATGAGGAATGGTTCATCACGGACTACGACTGCTATGTGGACGGTCTCTATGACCTGCTGGGTGAGTACGCCAACCTGGACGAGCTGAACTACCTGGCCTCCAAACTGGATGATATGAGCCAGGATGAATATGAGCGGTTCCAGGCGGCCATGGAGATCGGCGACCACACGGGCAGCATCCAGGAACTTATCAACCTGACGGAGAACCTGGATTGTTACGATGTTTACCCCGACATCCACGACCACGACGATCTGGGCCGGTATTACATCGAGGAACTGGACGCTATGCAGGTGCCGGAGCATCTGCGCAATTACATCGACTATGAGGCCTACGGGCGGGACATCGCTCTGGAGGAAAGCGGCCAGTTTACCGGCCTGGGCTATGTGCGGGACACCGGGGACAGCTTCCGTGAGTATTACGATGGCGAGCGCGGTAGCATCCCGGAGGAATACCGGGTGATGACCTTCCAGGATGACATCCCCGAAGAAGAAATTTCGGAATGGGCCATGGACCTTGCCTACGATATGGACGAGTTTTTCCGGCAGCATGACCCGCAGTATGCCGCCGAGCACCCGGAGGAACACGCGGCGAAGGAAGAAATCTACGACAATCTGATGGCTGGGCGCATCTCCGCCCTGGACGAGAAGCTGGCCACCTTGGGGCAGACCCAGGAGGACTATCTGCCTTCGGAGATCGAGAAGTTCAAGGACGCCACCGGCTATGAGGAATGTCTGGATGTGGACCCCCAGGCAATCCGGGAGGCTATTGAAACCCCGGATCAAGCTCATGTGGACGAGATGCTGTCCTTTGCGGAGCAGGCAAACCGGGAGTATGAGGCGGAGTTATATGGGCAGCAAGCAATGCCGGAGAAGATGACCGTCCTGGTGGTGGAGCCCATGAAGGAACCCTATGTAAAGGAGATCGACCCTGGCCTCCATGCGCTGCAAGCGGAGGTGGGCGGCGATATTGCTGCCTCCTATCCCTTTGACGATCCGGTGGGGTTGGTGCTGAACGATGAAGGCAAGCTCATCGGTCTGGACCTGAACCGTTCCCTCCGGGACGAGCATGGGGAGATTTACGATATTGTGGCAGGCACCTTCCTGGTGGTGGGCCTGGGGCCGGAGAGTTTTGCGTCCCTGTCCCCGGACATGATCCAGAAGTACACCGAGCAATTCAAGCGGCCGGAACTGTTCGCCAGCATCAACGGACAAATCGTATCCGTTCCTGTGGAGCCGGAAAACCCGCTGCGCACGGCGGAAATAACCCTGGAGGATGACTACGGCATGATCGACGGGATCATCAACAACGGCCGCCGTGGTGAGGAATTGGAGAAAGCCCAGGCTGAGGCGTGCAGGACCACACCGGAGAAAAAGCCTTCCATCCGGGAGCGGCTGGAGGACGCAAAACGGGAGTGCGCGGAACGGAAAGGCCCGGACAAGCCTGCCCCGCAGAAGAAGCCCCCGGAGCTGGGCAACTTATGAGCCGGAGCAAGAAATGGCGTCTGGAATGGGCCTTCTTCCTGGGCGAGAACGGCAGGCGCCAGTACAACAAGCTCTGTAAGGGCTGTGTCCATCCCTGCAAGCAGAGTTTTCGGGTGGTGGTGGTATCCTGCCCGCACTATCTTTCCCGACGTTCCCAAAAGTGCGTCAATTAGGGTTCAAAATGGGGGAAAAACCCGCCTGTGGCGGCTTTTCCGTGTAGGGGCAGTATGATTTCCTATGTGGGGCGGCAGGGCGTTTCTACATAGGAAAAACGCCGGATTTTCACCTTTTATCAAGCAAAATGGGAGCGTCAACATCGGATGCAGTTATCCGAGGTCGACGCTCCCATTCTTTTTATTTAAAAAAGCAGAAAGCAGGCGTATAAAACGCACCCAATTGAGAAAAAATCTCAAATAGATGTTGATTTTAATGGCATTTGCGTATATAATAATAATTAGGGGGTAGTTTATATGCTAATACAATTTCGCTTTAAAAATTTCAAATCATTTCGCGATGATACAATATTAGATTTATCCGCTACTAAGATTACGGAAAATAGCAATCATGTCATTCATATTGGAACAGAAAAAATATTACCCATAGCAGCTATATATGGCGCAAATGCAAGTGGAAAGTCTAATGTTGTTGATGCATTTCGCTTTATGGCAATTTATGTGTTGGATTCTTTTGCCTATGGCGGCGAAGGTGATGAAAAGAAATCAAGAGCAAAGAGACTAAAGCGGACACCTTTTCTTTTTGATACAACGAGCAAAGAAGCTGTTTCGTCTTTTGAAGTATATTTTATTTCTTCTGAAAACGAAGGAAGCAAATGCTATAATTATGGTTTTACCTTAGATCAAAATGGGATCGTAGAAGAATGGCTTAATTATAAGGCCAGAACAGCTAGAAAATATAAATCAATTTTTTATAGAAACAGACTCGAAAATCAATTGGATCTGTCCGGATTATCATCTAATCGACAAGAAAATATTAGAATTTCTCTAGAAGATGAGGCGCTTATTGTATCTCTTGGAGCCAAATTGAAAATACCTAAACTTAAACTCATTCGCGATTGGTTCTATGATTCTAACCTCGCAGATTTTGGAGACCCCATTGAAAATGCATTTTTGTCTAGACTCATTCCGCCAGGGTTTGTAGATGATAAAGCAGTTCAAGACAAAGTTGTTAAATACTTCGCTGCTTTTGATTCATCAATTATCGGATTTAATGTCGAGACAATTGCTTCCGATGACGACGATGATGATTCCAAGCATATAAAAATTGATGCAGTGCATAGGATTGCGGATTCTAACGAAACTGCCACAATTCCACTGTCAGAAGAATCTGCCGGCACATTAAAGATGTTTGCTCTTTATCCTGCTTTGCAAGATACTCTTGAAAACGGGGGAGTGTTATTTGTTGACGAGTTAAATGCCCGACTCCATCCTTTGTTAGTAAGAGCATTCTTGGTTGCATTTCTAAATCCTGAGACTAATCCCAAACATGCTCAACTTGTGTTTACGACCCATGATTCTTGGCAACTTTCGAACGACTTGCTGCGTAGAGATGAAATCTGGTTCACGGAAAAAAATTCAAGTGGAGTCTCTGTGCTATATTCTTTGGCCGACTTTGTTGATGATGATGGCGTAAAAATCCGCAAAGACGAGAATTATGAAAAGAACTATCTTTTGGGAAAGTATGGCGCAATTCCGTCCTTATCATATTTCGATATGTTTAAGGGGGAATAGTTATGGCAAAAGCTGATAGAACTGGAAATCGCATTCCGAGATCAGCATTTAAAAAGCGAATCCCCGATTTGGGAAGATACTTTATTTATACGGACGCAGATGAAACTGAAGAAAAATATATGTATGGTCTTAGAGATTCGTTGCCCAAAGAATTTCAAGGACGAATCGTAATTAAAGTATCTAAGACCAAAACCGAAAAATTGATAGAAGCATGTAAAGAACAGGTTTCTCTCCAACCACAATATTGTGAGCCCTGGATAGTTTTTGATCGGGATGAAGTCCCTAATTTTGACAAGATAATAAGTGATGCAGAAAGATGTGGAATTCATGTGGGATGGTCAAATCCGTGTATTGAGATTTGGTTTGATGCATACTTTGGAACTATGCATGCAGGCTGGCTGACCTCCCCAGTTTGCTGCCAAAGATTTGGCGATATTTTCAAAAAACGCACCGGGCAGGAATATATAAAGTCAAACCCACAAAATTATAATCTTCTAACTCGGTTTGGAGATGAAAATGCTGCAATACAGATCGCAGAGAAAAGACTACAGCATTATTTATCGAATGCTCAAACTACTCCTTCAAAAATGTGTCCTTGCACAACATTGCATCATTTGGTTGGTGAAATATTAAAAAAAACCATGCCATCGAAGAACGACTAAATAAAATTTCCTCACCCTGCTTAAAAGGGTGAGGAAATTTTATTATTAGTACCAACAACTGTTATTTGGAAATAATCTTGCGGAAGACTTCCACACTTCCCCAATAGGGTAGTGTCAAGAGTTTTGCGCAAATTGGTTTGCAACCTCTGGTGTGAATGAAGTCAGCCAGCAATGGAGGCATCCTCAGCAGTAGCCTCCAGATGCTTCATATTCATGTACTTCTTATTGCCCCACTGGGTGCCGGCTACATGACGCAGCCGGGCACAGACCAGCATGAGGGCAGAATTGCCGTCTGGGAAACTGCCCACCACACGGGTACGGCGGCGGATCTCCCGATTCAGCCGTTCAATAACATTGTTTGTACGGATGCGGGTCCAGTGTTCGCTGGGGAAACCGCAATAGGTAAGCGTCTCCTCAATGCCGTCCTCCACCTTCTTAGCCGCCTCCTTCAGTTTCATAGCACGCAGTTCTTCTACCACAGCTTTGGCCTTCTCTCGGGCTGCTTTCTTGCTCTCCTGGGCGTGGATCGCCTTGAGCATCTTGGCTACCATCGAGAAGATCATCAAACTTCTCCGCTGCGCCTTCAAGCAGGCGGTTCGGTGGGAGCTGGTTGCCAAGAATCCCTTTGACAATGTGGTGCTGCCCAAAGTGGAATACAAGAAGCGGGACATCTGGACCGCCGATATGATCCGCACCGCCCTGGATCAGTGTACGGACAGCAAGCTCTATGTAGCAATGAACCTGGCCTTTGCCTGTTCGCTGCGCATGGGTGAGATTCTGGGGCTGACCTGGAGCAATGTCCACATCTCCGATGAAGATATTGCCGATGACAACGCCTATGTCTACATCGACAAGGAGCTGGCGCGGGCCTCCAAGCGGGCCATTGAGATGCTGGGGCAAAAGGACATCTACCATGTGTTCACGCCTCTGTTTCCCAACACCAGCACCAGAATCATTTTAAAGAAGCCCAAGACCGATTCCAGTATCCGCAAGGTGTGGCTGCCCAAGACTCTGGCTTATATCCTGCGGGAATGGAAATCCGCGCAAGACGAGCTGCGAGCACTACTCCGTGACGAGTATCAGGACTACGACCTGGTGGTGGCGCTGGCCAATGGCCGCCCCTGTGAGGACCGTATCATCCTGAAGTCGTTTGAGAAGCTGCGGGAGAAAGCAGGGCTGCCTAAAGTGGTCTTTCACTCCCTCCGCCATTCCAGCACGACCTATAAGCTGAAGCTGAACCACGGCGACCTGAAGGCCACCCAGGGTGATACGGGCCACGCTCAGATCGACATGATCACCAGCGTGTATGCGCACATTCTGGACGAGGACCGCAAGATCAACGCCCAGAAGTTTGAGAGCGCCTTCTATGCCAATCCTGACCTGCGTTCGGTTCGTCCCCCGGAGGAACCAAAGGAACCGGCGCTCGCCACATTGGATTTGGAGTCCCTGGTGGAACAGCTTCGCAAGTCGCCGGAACTGGCCAACACACTGGCCACATTGCTGGCGTCAGCCCCATCCGAAAAATAGGGCGGGAAAATCGTATTAGCAAATCGGCGTTTTTTATTAGCAAGACCGGAAAAATAGTTCGAAGCCAATTAGCAGGCATACAGCGGAAAATGTATAAAATCGTTCCGGCGGAGCGGCAAGAACGCTCCGGGAAAACGATAACAAAAAACCGCTGTAAACCATCAAAAAACGGCTTACAACGGTCATTTTTGGCACCCCCGGCTGGGTTCGAACCAGTGGCCTGTCGCTTAGGAGATGGCCCCAAGCGACATAAGCACTATCAAGCGAGTATAAAAAAACCAAGAGAAATCAAGGCTTTTCTCCAAGTCAGGTGTAAATCTGGTACAAGCAAAATCAAGCCAAAATAAAGGGGTTTTACCCCCTCTTGTTGGCAGGATGTTAGCAAAATCAAGGCTTAATAGCGTGTGCTTTGAGTTCGATTTCTCTCGGAGCAAACTCAAATTATGCTGCGTGAGTATCTACTTGGTCTGTCACTTATTGAGTATACTATCATACATAGTGCCCCATTACAAGAGATGTGTGGGGCAAGAAAAGTGCCTGTTTTATCTCTCAGTCGAGAGGTAAAGCAGGCGCTTTTTTTCATATCTAAAACTCAGAGTGAAACGAGGTGAAAATGATGAATACGCAAATCATCGCCATTGCCAATCAAAAAGGCGGTGTGGGCAAAACAACGACCTGTGCGAATCTGGGCATTGGGCTTGCACAGGCCGGAAGAAAAGTGCTGCTGATCGACGGAGATCCGCAAGGCAGCTTGACCATCAGCCTGGGCCACCCTCAGCCGGATAAGCTGCCCTTTACTCTCTCTGATGCTATGGGCCGTATCCTGATGGACGAACCGCTGCGCCCCGGCGAGGGTATTCTGATTGATGAACGCTTGTGTGAGCCTCAGAGATTGGGGCGTCTGCGGTTTACTTGCGGTCACGAGCTTGCTCACTGGGTACTCCACAAAAAGCTCTATACCGGAACTGGTGATGTGGCCGCCTATGATGGGAATTCTTCTACGGATGAAAGTAACGGTATCATTGAGCGTCAGGCCGACGCTATGGCTACTGCATTACTTATGCCCTTGCCGCAGGTGAAAAAATGCTTTTACCGTTTACGCTCTGGCCGTTCAACGGAACAGCTGATCTACGAGATGTCCCAGATTTTTGCTGTTTCCAAACAAGCTATGCAAATCCGCCTACAATCCCACAATCTTATTTAATGGCTGATGTGATTGAATTGAGTCGAGGGGCCGGAGCGCCCCTTACTCAATTTCCATACTCTTTTTTTACCCTGAATGTTCGCAACTTTGCGAACAAGGAAGGAGGAAACCATGAGAAAAGAAAGTGCAACCATCCGCAGATGTCATAGCCAGCTTTCGGCGCTTGGCTTGGACAGTGACGCTGTATTCCATCGTAGTAAGCTGATCTTAAAAATCTACCGTGATGTCGTTTGGGTTTTAAGCGAGCGTGTAGAGGAACTTCAGGAATACGCCTGGGATCTCGGCAAGCAAGATATTGATACAGGTCTTTGCTATTTGGAGAATTTTGCACCAGATATTGATTTGCAGGACTTCGAGGAAAAGGTGTGCTGCGTCGTTGAAAGCCGGATGTTCGTGGAGATAATTGACCGCGCACTTTTGCGGCTCAGAAAGTATCCAGATCGTGGAGAGCTGTACTATGAAATCCTGACGAAGCAGTTTATCTATCGCTTCAACAGCACAGAGAAAGAAATGCTGGAGGAACTCAATATGGAACGCAGCGTTTTCTATGACCGCAAAAAGGAGGCCATCTATATCTTTTCTGTCTGTTTATTTGGATATGCTATTCCAGAGGTGTCGGAAAAGCTGCCCCGACTAATTTCCGACTAAATCCCGATAAAGTCCCAACGGAATCCCTACTCCATTCCGATTTTGTACCTGCTATACTGGCTACAGTGGCAGGTATGCGCCAAAATAATAGCCTAAAAGCCCGGTGCCTGGTGGTGCTGGGCAATTTTTATTCCTGCCACTAATACGGTGGCAGGGATCAGAGCCGAGGATGAAATAATCATCTTCGGCTTTTTTCTTTGTCCGGTTTGGGAGGGCCGGTATGCGCTGGGAGGCGTACATAACAAGGTATCCGTGATCTCCGTTCAATTCGCTGTTGAACACGAAATTGAACGGAGGAAAGGATATGACAAGAGTATTTATCTGGAAAAATAATTGCCCACAAGAATGGGAGGAAATCAGTTTTACCGCGTTCAGAAAAGCCCGCAGCTCCGGTGCTTTTTCTGGGCGCTTTTTTGTTGAGACCACAAAGATGTTTTCAGGAGAGAATGACCGCATTATTTTGGAGTGCTCTTATTCAGATTTTGGAAAGTACCAATGGGAAGATCGCCACAGCCGTTACCTTCAGGAGCAAGAACGGAATCATACAATATTGCCAGCATCCCAACTTAAAGATTTGGACGGAGCAGAGAAAGGGTATCAGGATACAGATCTTTTTGTAGATGAGATTAGTGATACGGCAGAGCAGGCTATTCACAGCTTACTTATGGAGAAATTGAACCTTGCTTTGAAACAGTTGAGTAAGGCGGAACGGGATTTCATCCTGTCCTATTATGACATGGAAAAGCCCAATATGACTGTACTGGCATCCCAATATGGGGTTACAAGGCAGGCGGCAGACAAGCGGTTAAAAAAAATTCAAGAAAAAATAAAAAAGTTGGTTGCGATTTTCTAAAAAAGTGGCGGATGCAAGTGAGAGGGGTTTTCCCACTCACTTGTACCTTGACAAGTTCAGATACGAATCATCAAGTTTGTTCCGCTTCGGGCGTAATTACGCCGCTACATCAGCGGTATATTGCCAGGCAAATTGCAGCTCTCAACAGGCCACTTTACTTTTGCTGTGAGAGGAGTTTGCGTTGCTTGGCTTTATATCAGGCTGTAATACACCAGTTGGTTTCTGGTCATGGCATGATGAAGCGGAGCGCCCTCTTATAGCTGTAGTCCGAGCGTGCTAACAGCCGTCGCAGGCCATGGGTAAGACCGTATGGAAAGGAGGTGAAAGTCCTGGGTAGCAGTGTAACCTACTGTGGCTTGATGATTACCCGAATCCCTGGGGTGTCGTGGACAAATAAGGGATAAAAACAGGCACTTATTGAAGGAGGTTCTGCTTTGAAAGGTGGAACCTCCTTCTTACATAGGAATTATCATGTAAGACATAGGAGGATAAAGAAATGAACGAAGATTGGGTATTCAAACGCGGGGATCTTTATTATGCGAATTTGAACCCCTATTTTGGCTCGGAGCAAGGTGGCACACGCCCGGTTCTGGTGCTTCAGAACAATATGGGCAACTTCTTTTGTCCCACCTTGATTGTCGCGCCGCTCACCAGCAAATGGATCAAGAAAAAGGAACTCCCAGTTCACTATACTCTGGAAAGCGTTCAAGAGCTGGGCCAGAAATCGGTTGTCCTGTTAGAACAAATCAAAACGATTGATAAGCGGCGCATTTTATCCTACATTGGGAAAGTATCCCGAGAGGAAATGCGCGCCGTAGATGAAGCTCTGCAAGTCAGCCTGGACATCCATATCCCGGAAGAAATGGAGGCACCATGAGCTGGCTTTTCTTTCTATAAGGAGGCATACCATGTTTGAAGAAAAAATCGCGGCATTGAACCGCGCAAATGAGCAAAGTGCTGTTTGTTATGAAAAACGCACTTATACCGTAGATGAGATACAGGACATTTTGGGAATCAGCCGTCCCACCGCATACAATCTTGTGAAAAAAGGATTGTTTCACAGCGTCAGAGTAGGCGGCCATATCCGTATTTCCAAAAAGAGTTTTGATGAATGGCTGGATCAAAAATCATAGTATTTGTCAAGGATGTCGGTTGGACAATCGGCATCCTTAACTTTTTTCCTGAATCCTCTTACAATGGAGCCACAACAAAAGCAATCTTCAATTTTAAGAGGAGGTAACATGATGCAACAAGCAAAGACGAAAAAAAGTATCTCTGTCCCAGAGATGGGCAGGATGCTTGGTTTAGGCAAGGTCGAATCATACTGGCTGGTCAAGAAAAACTATTTTACCACCATCCAGGTGGCTGGCCGTATGCGAGTGATGCTGGATAGCTTTGAGGATTGGTACGCTGGACAATTCCACTACAAAAAAGTGGATGGCACACCCCCGGGCGCAAAGTGGCGGCACACAACAATGTCTGTTCCTGAACTCGCTGAACTTCTTGGCCTTAAATCTGCAACAGCCTATGACTTAGTAAAGCGAGCACACTTAGAGACCATGATCATAGACCGGCGAATCCGGGTCGTTAACGATAGCTTTGAAAGCTGGTACGCCGGTCAAAGTCACTACATAAAAATCACAGAAAGGAGTTGCTGAGTATGGCATCTATTGTAAAGCGTAAAAATAAGTATTCGGTAGTATATGCCTATTTTGATGAAGCCGGTAAGAGACGGCAGCGGTGGGAAACCTTCGATACTAATGCAGAAGCCAAAAAGCGCAAAGCCCAGATTGAATACGAGCAGGAATCCGGCACCTTCATCGTTCCCAATGCCAAGACTTTGAATGACTTGCTCAATGAGTATATGTCCATCTATGGGGTAAACACCTGGGCAATGTCCACATACGAAAGCCGTCGAGGTTTAATGCGAAACTACATAACCCCTATTATTGGGGATATGTGCTTGGGGGAAATCACTCCGCGAATGATGGACAAATACTACCGGGATTTACTGAGCGTGAAAGCGGTCAGTGTAAACAACCGCAAACCAACAAACGAGTATTTGACTCCCCATACTGTTCGTGAGATCCACAAGCTGCTGCGTAATGCCTTTAACCAAGCTGTGCGTTGGGAACTGATTGCAAGGAACCCTGTTCTGAACGCAACCCTCCCTAAAGAGGAGCACAAGGAGCGGGAAATCTGGACCGCTGATATGCTCGCAAAAGCGATGGAGGTTTGTGATGACCCGATTTTATTGCTGGCCCTGAACCTTGCGTTCTCCTGCTCTTTGCGTATGGGAGAGATGCTCGGATTGACATGGGATTGTGTCGATGTATCTCCGCACAGCATTGATGCTGGTAATGCCAGCATTTTCGTCAACAAGGAATTGCAGCGTGTCACTCGTGGGGCGCTGGATGATCTCAGCGATAAAGGGGTAATCAAAAAGTTTCCTCCTTGTATCGCAAGCACCCATACAGCACTTGTTCTGAAAGAACCAAAGACCAAGACCAGTATTCGGCGGGTCTACCTTCCCAAGACGGTTGCTAAAATGCTGGTGGACAGAAAAGCCGAAATTGACGAGCTGAAAGACCTGTTCGGTGATGAATACATCGACAACGATCTTGTGTTCTGCACCAGCAACGGACGCCCTATGGAAAGTCAGATCATCAACCGGGCCTTTAACAAGCTCATCAAGGAAAACGGATTCCCCCATGTGGTTTTCCATTCTCTCCGGCATTCCAGTATTACTTACAAACTCAAACTGAATGGCGGCGATATGAAAGCAGTCCAGGGTGATTCTGGCCATGCACAAATGAAGATGGTGGCAGATGTTTATTCCCACATCATTGATGAGGATCGCTGCATTAACGCACAGCGGTTTGAGGACGCATTTTATTCTCAAGCGAAAGCTCCAGAACCAGCCATACAGGAGGTTGAGGAAAAGGAAACAGGCACAACAACTGCCGAAAGTGATACGGCAAAAATCCTTGAACTCCTCAAAAACCCTGAGACCGCAGCGCTCTTAAAGCAAATTGTCAGTGCTCTGTAAGAGCAGGCCCAGCAAAGAAAGCCTCTCATTTTATGAGGGGCTTTCTTCTTTTGAACGGGATTGTATTATGACCAATCACTTTTTTTGTTAGCAGGTTTTTTTGCAGGTTTTGAGGTCGTGTTTGCAAAGCACCTCGATTTGTTTGCAAATCTACACGATCCTTGCTAACAAAATTAGCAGACATGAAAAGAAGGCTTTGAACACAGAGCAGCCGCCTTTCTTTGCAATCCTCGGAAATCGCGTTAGCAAGGCCGTTAGCAAGGGCCTTATCTTTCGGATGTTCAGGCAATCGGAGAAAATAAGAAAAGCCGAAAACCCTGATAAATCAA
>ERZ1673703.2088-NODE-2088-length-13509-cov-4.668872_pt1 | contig 13509 bp, 8 predicted proteins | sample MGYA00580233_ERZ1673703 | MGnify/ENA primary metagenome ERZ1673703 (study PRJEB41218, sample SAMN15661748) | gut metagenome | host: Homo sapiens | place: Canada: London | collected 2015-08-20/2019-03-30 | study: EMG produced TPA metagenomics assembly of... | reverse complement strand
AATATGCTTTCCAGCGGCCTAAATAGCCGCTGATTTTGTCATTGTCCTTGGCTTGTGCCGCCCGGCAATGAGGAAAACGAAGCTGAATGTTGTTTCAGTTCCGAAAAACCGTGTTTGCCCTTATCAACTGATGGTATTTTAAAAAGATGAAACAAAAAACCGCCCATCGGGCGGTTTTCTGTTCTGTTTATTTTGCCTGCTTCATGCTGAGGCTGATGCGCTTTTTCGCCTCGTCCACTTCCAGCACGGTGACCTTCACCACATCGCCGACAGAAACAACCTCTGAGGGGTGCTTGATGAATTTGTCCGATACCTGTGAGATGTGCACGAGACCGTCCTGATGGACGCCGATGTCAACAAACACACCGAAGTCGATGACGTTCCGCACGGTGCCGGTGAGCACCATACCGGGCTTCAGGTCCTTCATTTCCAGCACATCCGTGCGAAGGATGGGCTTTGACAGCTCATCACGGACGTCCCGCCCCGGCTTCATCAGCTCGGAGACAATATCCCGCAGCGTGGGGACACCCACGCCCAGCTTTTCCGCCGCCTGCGCCTCGCCGCAGGCGCGGATTCGGGCGGGCAGCTCTGTCAGCGCGCCGTTTTTCACATCGCTCAGCGTGTAGCCTGTCAGCTCCAGCAGCGCTTTGGCGGCATCATAGCTCTCCGGGTGCACGGCGGTGTTGTCCAAAACGTTTTTGCTCTCCGGCACCCGCAAAAAGCCCGCGCACTGCTGGAAGGCCTTCGGTCCCAGCTTCGGCACCTTTTTGATCTGACTGCGGGCGGTGAAGGGTCCGTTTTCCTCCCGGTAGGCCACCACGTTTTTCGCTGTGGTGCCGTTCAGGCCAGCTACCCGCTGCAAAAGGGACGGTGACGCAGTGTTGATGTCCACGCCCACGGCGTTGACGCAGTCCTCCACCACGCCGTTCAGGGCCTCGTCGAGCTGCTTTTTGGGGCAGTCATGCTGGTACTGCCCCACGCCGATAGCCTTGGGGTCGATTTTCACCAGCTCTGCCAGCGGGTCCTGCAAGCGCCGGGCAATGGACACGGCGGAGCGGAGATTCACGTCATACTGGGGAAATTCCTCGGCGGCCAGCGGACTTGCGGAGTACACGGAGGCCCCGGCCTCGGACACGATCATATAGCTGACGTGGGCCCCGGCATCGTTTACCTGCCGAATCAGCTCCACGGCCATCTGCTCTGTTTCCCGGCTGGCGGTACCGTTGCCGATGGCGATGTGCTCTACGCCATATTTGCGGATGAGCTTTGCCAGCGCGGCGATGGCCTCGTTTTTCTGACGCTCCCCATAGGTGGGGTACACCACGGCGGTGTCCAGCGCTTTGCCGGTCCCGTCCACCACAGCCACCTTGCAGCCCATGCGGTAGCCTGGGTCCAGCCCCATGGTGACCCTGCCCTTTACCGGCGGCTGCATCAAAAGCGGCTTTAAATTCAGGGCAAACTGGCCGATGGCGCCCTCACCCGCTTTCTCCGTGAGAAGATTGCGGACCTCCCGCTCCAAGGAGGGATAAATGAGGCGGTCATAGGCGTCCTCCGCGGCGGATTTTACAAAGTCCATGGCGGCGGAGCCGGGCTGCACCACGGCGCGGCGCAGCAGCGGCAATGCCTGCTCCCGGTCGGTGACAACGGCAACGGAGAGTATCCCCTCCCGCTCGCCCCGGTTCATGGCGAGAATCTGGTGTCCCTGCACCCGGCTGACGGATTGCGAAAATTCGTAATACAGGCGGTAAACGCTGTCCTCCTCCGTGACCGCGCGGCTGACGATCTGACCCTGACGGAGAATCAGTGCCCGGAGCTGTTTGCGGACAGCGGCATCGTCGCTGATCCATTCGGCGATGATGTCACTGGCTCCATGTAGAGCATCAGAAAGGGTCTCTACCCCTTTTTCCGGGTCAATGTAGTCCCAGGCGGCCTCCTCCGGCTGGGGGCAGTTTCGCTCCTGCGCGAACAGCAGTGCCGCCAGCGGCTCCAGCCCCTTTTCCTTTGCCGCAGTGGCACGGGTGCGGCGTTTTTGCTTGTAGGGCCGGTAGAGGTCCTCCACCTCCGCCAGCGTTTTAACGCTGTCGATGGCGGCGGCCAGCTCATCTGTCAGCTTGCCCTGTTCGTCAATGGAGCGCTTCACGGCCTCCCGGCGTTCCTCCAGTCCCCGGAGGTATTGGAGCCGCTCCTCCAGCGTTCGGAGCGCGGTATCGTCCATGGCGCCGTGAAGCTCCTTGCGGTAGCGGGCGATGAAGGGGATGGTGTTGCCCTCGTCCAGCAGGCGCACCACGTTTTCCACGTGCTGCGGGGCCTTGTCCAGCTCCTGCGCCAGCGTTTGAATGATGTCCATACGTTGATTCCTTTCAAAAGGGCACCGCTGTGCGGTGCCCTTTTCGTATTTTGTTTACCGGTGGTAGAGGCGCTTTGTTTCGTATTTCGGCTCACAGCTCACCCGGACGCCCAGCCGCTTGAAAATCTTTAAATCCTCCTCGCTGATGATAACGGAGAAGTGGGCCTCGCTGCCCCGGAGACCCGGAAGCTGCCGCTTGGCAAGGTCTGCCAGCGGGTTGGTCAGGGCGGAGATGGCCAGCGTCAGCAGCACCTCATCGGTGTGGAGCCGGGGGTTGCGGTGGTCAAGGTAGGTGGTTTTCAGGTGGCAGACCGGCTCTAAGACCTGCTTGGAGATCAGCTCAAACTGATCGTCGATATTTCCCAAAGCCTTCAGGGCGTTCAGCAGCAGCGCCGCGGCGGCCCCCAGCGTGCCGGAGGTCTTGCCGGTGACGACCTGACCGTCCGGCAGGACCATGGCGCCGGCGGGAGCGCCGGTGGTCTCCGCTTTTTCCAGGGACGCCGCCACGGCGGGGCAGATGTCCGGCGTGACCCCGCCCTGCTGCATCACCAGCTCCAGCTTGCGGACGGTCTCCTCCGTCCCCTTGCCTTGAACCAGCTCCATTTTCGCGGTGTAGTACCGCCGCAGAATTTCCATTTTGGACGCGGCGCGGCACACCTCATCGTCCACAATGCAGTTGCCCGCCATGTTCACGCCCATGTCCGTGGGAGATTTATAGGGAGACTTGCCCTGAATTTTTTCAAAGATGGCGTTGAGCACGGGGAAAATCTCCACATCCCGGTTATAGTTCACGGTGGTGACGCCGTAGGCCTCCAGATGGAAGGGGTCGATCATGTTCACATCGTCCAGATCGGCGGTGGCGGCCTCGTAGGCCAGATTGACCGGGTGCTTCAGGGGCAGGTTCCAGATAGGGAACGTTTCAAACTTGGCGTAGCCGGCGTCGATGCCCCGCTTGTGGTCATGGTAGAGCTGGCTGAGGCAGGTGGCCATTTTGCCGCTGCCGGGGCCGGGGGCCGTTACCACGATGAGGGAGTGGCTGGTCTCAATGTAATCGTTCTTTCCAAGGCCATCATCGCTGACGATGTGGACTACATCCGAGGGGTAGCCGGCAATGGGATAGTGCCGGTAGCAGCGGATGCCAAGCTTTTCCAGCCGGTGCAAAAAGGCGTTTGCCGCGTCCTGTCCGCTGTAGCGGGTCAGCACCACGCTGCCCACATACAGCCCCATGTCCCGGAAAATATCAATAAGGCGGAGGACGTCCTCATCATAGGTGATGCCCAGATCCCCCCGCATTTTATTCTTCTCAATGTCACCGGCGTTGATGGCGATGACGATCTCCACATCGTCCTTCAACTGCTGAAGCATCCGAATCTTGCTGTCCGGCTCAAAGCCCGGCAGTACCCGGGAGGCGTGGTAATCGTCAAACAGCTTGCCGCCGAATTCCAGATACAGCTTACCGCCGAACTGATGAATGCGCTTTTTGATCTGCTCGGACTGTGTGGTGAGATACTTTTGATTATCGAAGCCAATGGCTCCCATGCTGACCGCCCCTTTATCTCTTATTTGAAAACATACGTATACAATATAGCACAAGAGAGCGGACAGGGAAAGAGGAAAAATCCGATTTGGGGAAAATACAAATTTTGCTTGCATTCGGCAGCAGCTTCCCGTATAATAGGTCGTAGGCGAAGTAGGGCGAATTGAATAGGGCAAACCCGCCGAAAGACGGGGACGCAAAGTTAAGTGTCTAACCGGAGCTTTCCGTATGATCGACTGGCCGCAATCTCATTGAAGGATGCGGCCAGTCTTTTTTTATAGACCCCTTCGGCTCTCTCAATGGAACGCCGCCCCGCCGTTTACCGTGCTTCCCCATAGCTCCGGCCCCGCTCGCCGCGGAGCTTCTCATCCCCTGCGCTTTGTGCCCCACACAAGGTGTTCTGCATTTCCCACACACTTCCCAATGTCTGTTCCGCAGGCGGCGTTGCTTCATGCGGCCCCACCGCGCGGACCGGCCGGAGCTGAGCAAATGTCCGCCGGGACCTTTCGGTCCCGACGGGCGTTTTTTCTATATGGAACAGCTATTTAGATTTTTTTCTAAATAGCTGTTGACGTTTAAGCCGCGATATGGTATATACTATTTAGAAATTCTTCTAAATACTTTTGGAGGGAATGCCATGGCCTTTGCAGAGACCTTTAAGGCCCTGTCGGACCCGGTGCGGCGGGAGATATTGAATCTGCTCAAGGGCGGACGCTTAACGGCAGGCGAGATCGCTGGGCGTTTCGATATGACTGCCGCTACGGTGTCCTATCACCTGTCCCAACTGAAAAAGGCGGGACTGATTTTTGAGAGTCGGGAGAAAAACTATATCTACTACAGCCTTAACGCCTCTGTGCTGGAGGAAGTCCTGCTGTGGTTACAGGACTTGAAGGGGGAAGGAAAAAAATGAAGAACAACAAGAGGGAAATGCTGCTGACTTCGCTGGTCTGCCTGCTGCCGCTGTTCGCGGGCGCGGCGCTCTACCCGCGTTTGCCGGAGACCATGGCGACACATTGGGACTTTGCCGGCAACGCAAACGGCTGGTCGCCGCGTGCCGCCACTGTGTTCGGCCTGCCGCTGTTTATTTTGGCACTGCATCTCGTCTGCTTTTACGCCGAGAGCCGTGAGACGAAGAAAAATAGGAATCCTGTGTTGCGGACGGTGCTGATGTGGTTCTGCCCGGCCGCATCGCTGCTCGGCGGAGCGGTCACCCTCGGCACAGGGCTGGGCTATGAGATGCACATCAGCACCGTGGTACCTGTGTTTGGGGGACTACTGTTTCTGATTCTTGGTAACTACCTGCCAAAGATCCGGCAGAACCGCACCGTGGGTATCAAGCTGCCGTGGACGCTGCAAAGCGAGGAAAATTGGACCAGGACCCACCGGTTGAGCGGCTTTCTGTGGGTGCTGTGCGGTTTTGTGATGATCCCCCTCTCCCTGCTGCGGCTGTGGAGCGGCTGGCTGTTTGGGGCGCTGCTGGCGGTGATGGTTCTGATCCCTACCGTCTATTCCTACGCGCTTCACAGAAAAGGCATCCGACACAGAATAAAAGCGAGAACCCCCTGCGAAATGGATGCGTCCATTCCGCAGGGGGTCGTTTCTTGCTGTTTTTGCGTCGATCCTGATGTTACACAGAGAACAGCAGGTCGCTGTACACCGGGAAGGGCCAACAGTCCTTCGGTGTCAGCGTTTCCAGCTCGTCGGCCAGCGTGCGGGCCTTTTCCATATCCGGCACCAGCGTAGTATGGCTGTAGGTCATGGCCTTTTTGGCATCAGCGGGAATTTTAGCGAGGTCGCGCTCCAGCTTTTCCGTTACGGCAAAGAGCTTGTCGGTAAGCTGGCCCATGTCCCGGGCCACAGTGTCATCCGCCTTGTGGCTGACACCCATCTGCTCCTTCTTCCAGCCCCGCTCGCACAACTCCGCTGTCACGGCGGATACGGCGGGCAGGATCTGCCGACGCAGCATATCCGCCATGGTGCGGGCCTCAATCGAAATCACAGTGGTGTAGTTTTCAATGTGAATCTCCGACCGGGCGTTGATTTCCTCTTTCGTGTAGATCCCATGCTTGACGAAGAGGTCCACGTTTTTCTTGGCGGTGTAGACCGGCAGGGCGTCCGCCGTAGTAGGCAGATTGCAAAGACCGCGCTTTTCCGCCTCGGCCAGCCATGCGTCATCATAGCCGTTGCCGTTGAAGATGATGCGCTGGTGGTCCGTGAAGACCTTTTTGATGAGCTTATCAAGGTCGGTCTGGAAATCCTTGGACTTTTCCAGATGGTCGGCGAACTGCTGAAGCTCCTCGGCCATGATGGTGTTCAGGGCGATGTTGGGGCCGGAGATGGACTGGCTGGAGCCCAGCATCCGGAACTCGAACTTGTTGCCGGTGAACGCCATGGGCGAGGTACGGTTGCGGTCCGTGTTGTCCTGCGGGATGGGCGGCATGGCGTCCACGCCGATCTGGAGGGTCCGCTTGCCGGAATCCTTGAACTCCGTGCCCCGGATGATGGACTGCACCACGGCGTCCAACTCATCGCCGAGGAAGATGGAGATCACGGCCGGAGGCGCTTCGGAGGCACCCAGACGGTGATCGTTTCCGGGGAAGGCCACTGTGGCCCGCAGGAAATCCTGATATTCGTCCACACCCTTGACAAAGGCCGCCAAAAACAGCAAGAACTGCGCGTTCTGGCTGGGGGTCTTGCCGGGCTTGAACAGGTTCTTGCCGGTATCGGTGTTCAAGGACCAGTTATCGTGCTTACCGGAGCCGTTGACTCCGGCAAAGGGCTTTTCATGGAGCAGGCAGACCATGTCATGCCGGTCGGCCGTCTTTTTCATGATCTCCATGGTAAGCTGGTTATGGTCACAGGCGGTGTTGGCGTCCGTGTAGATGGGGGCCATCTCGTGCTGGGAGGGCGCGACCTCGTTGTGCTTGGTCTTGCTGTAAATACCCAGCGCCCAGAGGTTTTCATCCAGATCCTTCATAAAGGACGCCACACGGGGCCGGATGGCGCCGTAGTAGTGATCGTCCAGCTCCTGTCCCCGGGGAGGCTTGGCGCCGAACAGCGTGCGGCCGGTCATCCGCAGGTCCTCACGCTGGTTGTAGAGCTTTTTGTCCACAAGGAAATATTCCTGCTCCGGGCCGACACAGGGAATGACCTTATGGGTCTCTGTGTCCCCGAACAGCCGCAGAATGCGGACAGCCTGCCTGCTGACATCCTCCATGGAGCGCAGCAGCGGCGTCTTTTTGTCCAGCGCATGTCCGCCGTAGGAGCAGAGGATGGTGGGGATGCACAGCGTCCCCTCCTTCACAAAGGCAAAGGAACTGGGGTCCCACGCGGTATAGCCCCGGGCCTCAAAGGTGGCCCGCAGGCCGCCGGAGGGGAACGAGGAGGCGTCCGCCTCGCCGCGGACCAGATTCTTGCCGGAAAATTCCAGAATGGCCCGGCCATGCTCGCCCTGAGCGATAAAGCCCTCGTGCTTTTCCGCCGTAAAGCCGGTCATAGGCTGGAACCAGTGGGTGTAATGGGTGCAGCCCTGCTCCACGGCCCATGTCTTCATGGCACCGGCAATTTCATTGGCGGTGGCCAGCTCCAGCGGCGCACCGTCAGTGACGCAGCGCTTCCAAGCCTGATAGCAGGCGTCGGACAGGCGCTCCTTCATGGTCTCCTCGTTGAATACCCTGCTGCCGAACAGCTCGGGCAGCTTTCGTTCGCTCATAGCAGTCCCTCCGTTCAAGATATTGAAATCTCAAGGTCTATCCTATCATAAATCGGGCCAAACGCAAGAAAAACATGGAAAAATATGTGTCAGAGTGTAGCACGGCGGATAGGCCCTGTCAAACGGTAAACTGCACAAATTCCGGCCGCTTTTGCGGTCTGTTTCCGCGTAAGTCCGGCTTTTCCTCAGCGATGGGGAACGTGCCAGATGTTGTCGGCATATTCCGCAACAGCCCGGTCGGCGGCAAAGCTGCCGCTGCGGGCGATGTTAAGAAGGCTCATACAGTTCCACTGCTCGCGGTTTTCGTAGGTCTCGGCCATGCGGCGCTCGGCGTCGCAATAGGCCCGGTAATCCGCCAGCAGCAGATATTCGTCGCTGCCGATGAGCCGCTGGTAGAGGTCCTCATAGCTCACCCCGTCCCGGAAGCCCCGGCGCAGGGAGTTCAGACAGCGCTCCAACTGCGGGTCATGGCTGACATACCGCTGGGGCACATAGCCCTCCCGCCGGAGCTGCGCGGCCTGATCGGCGTGGAGGCCGAACAGGAACATATTCTCATCGCCCAGCAGATCGTGCATCTCCACATTGGCACCGTCCAGCGTACCGACGGTCAGAGCACCGTTCATCATGAATTTCATGTTGCCGGTGCCGCTGGCCTCCTTTCCGGCAGTTGAAATCTGCTGAGAGACCTCGCTGGCGGGCATCAGGTGCTCGGCAAGGGACACCCGGTAGTTTTCAAGAAATACCACCTGCAGCTTGCCCCGGCAGCGGGGATCGTGGGAAATATCGTCCGCAAGGGAGTTGATGAGGTGGATGATCCGCTTGGCTACGGCATAGCCCGGTGCGGCTTTGGCACCGAACAGGAACGTGTGGGGCCGGGTGATGCAGCCCGGGTCATCCTGAAGCCGCTGGTAGAGCGTGATGATGTGGAGCACGTTCAAAAGCTGGCGCTTATATTCGTGGAGCCGCTTGACCTGCACATCAAAGATAGCGTCCGGCGACAGTGTGACGCCCTGCGCCTTTTTGATATATGCGGCAAAGTCCTCCTTGTTCTGCCGCTTGATGTCCTCCAGCCGCTGAAGCACGGCGGCGTCTTCGGCATGGTCCTCCAGCTTTTTCAGCGCCTGCGGGTGCAGGAGGTACTCGTCCCCGCCGGTGAGGTCCCGGACAAGGGCGTCAAGACCGGGATTGATCTCGCTGAGCCAGCGGCGGTGGTCGATGCCGTTGGTGACGTTGGTGAATTTCCAGGGCTCCATGACGCAGGCGTCATGGAACACATCTTTTTTCAAAATTTCGGAGTGCAGGCCGGACACGCCGTTGACAGACATTCCCCCGGCGATGCATAGATTGGCCATACGGACCTCGCCGCCCCAGACGATGGCCATTTTCTCTGTTTTGCCGTTGTCATGGTAGAAGCTCTCCACCTTTTCCTGCCAGCGGTGGGCAATCTCCAGCACGATCTGCCAGATGCGGGGCAGCAGTGTTTCAAAAAGGCTCTGGGGCCAGCGCTCCAGCGCCTCGGACAAAACGGTGTGGTTCGTGTAGGCCACGGACTGGGTGGTGATGTCCCATGCCTCATCCCAGCTCATACCGGCCTCGTCCATGAAAATCCGCATCAGCTCCGGAATCACAAGGGCCGGGTGGGTATCGTTGATTTGAAGAACGTTCTTTTCGTGGAAATTTTTCAGCGTGCCGTAGGTTTCCAAATGCTTGGTGATAATGGACTGCACCGTGGCGGAGACAAAGAAATACTGCTGCTTTAAGCGAAGGGACTTTCCCTCCATGTGGTTATCCTCGGGATAGAGCACCTTGGCGATGGTCTCCGCCATGGCCTCGTCCTCGGAAGCCTTCAGGTACTCGCCCTGGGAGAACAGCGCCATGTCCACCGGGCGGGTGGAGCGGGCGTCCCACAGCCGCAGCGTGTTCACATGGTCCGTACTGTAGCCCGCCACTACCATGTCACAGGGAACGGCCTGCACCGCCGTGGCATTTTCGTTGACGATGTGGAGATGACCGTCCTGCCAGAATTCCCGCAGCGTGCCGCCGAAACGGACGATTTGGGCCTCGTCGGGCTTTGGCAGCAGCCATGCCGAGCCAACGCCCTTCCAGTCGTCCGGCAGCTCTACCTGCTGGCCCTCCACAATCTTCTGCTTGAAAATACCCAGCTCATAGCAGATGGAGTAGCCGGTGGCGGGAATTTCCAGTGTGGTCATGGAATCGAGATAGCAGGCGGCCAGCCGCCCGAGACCGCCGTTGCCGAGGCCCGCGTCCGGCTCCAGCTCAAAGAGGTCTGCCGCCTTGAAGCCCATGCCCTCCAGCGCTTCTTTTAATTGGGGCAGAACGCCCAAGTTGTAGGCGTTTTTCATAAGGCTGCGGCCCATGAGAAATTCAAGGGAGAGATAGTGGACCTGCTTTTTCTGCTCTTTTTTCGTTTCCTTGGCGGTCTGCACGCCCCGGAGGGCCATTACATCCCGCAAAACGAGGGCGCAGGCCTTCAGCATCTCCTGATCCGTGGCCTCGCCCGGCTCCGTGCCGAAGTTCAGCGCCAGCTTGGCGGTGAGGGCCTCTTGCAGTGTCTGCGTGGTAAATGGAATGCTCATAGGGATTACTCCGCCGCCTTCTTGGCGGCGCCTTTCTTTTTGGGTTTGGAGGCGGAAGCGGCCTTTTTCGCGGCCGGTTCAGCCGTTTTTCTCGTTTTTGTGGATTTTTCGGCGGTTTTTGGAACTCTTGCACCATCATCCGGCGCGGCGGGCACCGCTTTTTTCGCGGAGGCCGCCTTGACCGGCTTTGCGGCCTTTCCGGACACCGCTTTCCGGGCGGAGGTCCGCTTTTTGGCCGGTTCAGCCGCGGCTGTCGGCACCTCTGCTTTCAGTGCTTCGGTATCGTCTGCCCCCGATGCGGCAGCCGCTGCGCCAGTAACGGCGGCATAAATTTTCAGATAGTCCCCCGCGCTGCGGTTCCAACTGAAATCCCGCTCCATGGCCCGGCGGCGGAGCCGCGCAAAGGCGTCCGGATAGTCCTTATAAAGATAGGCCGCCTCCCGGAGGACATGAAGCATATCGGCGCTGGAATAATTGGCGAAGGTAAAGCCGGTGCCGGCATCCCGCCACGCCTCGTAGGGCTGAACGGTATCCTTCAGCCCGCCGGTCTCCCGGACGATGGGGACCGTACCGTAGCGCATGGCAATCATCTGGGAAAGGCCGCAGGGCTCGCTGCGGGAGGGCATTAAGAATAGGTCCGCCCCGGCGTAAATGGCCATGGACAGCGCCTCGTCATACCCGAGGCGAATGGCCATCCGCTCCGGCCAGCGCTCCGCCGCATGGCGGAAGAAATCTTCATAGGCCGCGTCTCCGCTGCCCAGCAGCACAAACTGCACCGGAAGCTCCATGATGTCTCCCATGACCTCCCGAATGAGGTCGAGGCCCTTGTGGGTCACAAGGCGGCTCACCATGGCGATGATGGGCGTTTCCGGCTCCGGCCGCAGCCCCAGTGCCTTTTGCAGCGCCGCCTTGTCGGCGGCTTTGCCAGAAACATCCTCCGCCGTGTAATTCGCGGCGATGCGGGGGTCCGCCGCCGGGTCATAGAGCTTCATGTCAATGCCATTGAGCACGCCGGAGAGCTTATAGCCGCACTGGGTCAAAATCCCCTCCATGCGGTGCGCGAAGTAGGGATTTTTCAGCTCCTGAGCGTAGGTGGGAGACACGGCGTTCACTGCGTCCGCCGTGAGAATCGCGCCCTTGAGAAGATTGAGGTCGCCATCCAGCAGCAGTGTTCCATCGTCCACCCAGCCCCGGTCCAGACCGAACAGGCCGCCGAGGCAGTAGGGGTCATAGCGGCCCTGATACTCGATGTTGTGGATGGTCAGCACCGTGCGGACAGAACGATAACGTTCCTCTCGGACACCGTCATCCTTCAGATAAATGGGGATAAGGGCGGTCTGCCAGTCATTGCAGTGAATCACATCCGGCCAGAAATCCAGATGGTCCAGCATTTTCACAACGGCCCGGGAGAAAAAGCCGAAGCGTTCTCCGTCATCCGCGCAGCCGTACAGCTCCGGGCGGCCGAAATACTGCTCGTTATCCAGAAAATACCACGTGACACCGTCCTTTTTCAAGGAGAACAGGCCGCAGTAGGCGTGCCGCCACGCAAGATCGACATAATCGTAGCACAAAAAGGTGAGCTGGTCGGCGAAGCGCTCCTTCACCCGCCGGTACAGCGGCAGAATCACCGCCGTTTCTACCCCCTGCGCCGCAAGGGCCGGAGGCAGGGACCCGGCAACGTCCGCAAGGCCGCCGGTCTTGCAGAAGGGCACCGCCTCGCTGGCTGCGTATAAAACCTTCATGAAATGCTCCTTTCGGAAGAAAAAATCAGACAACACTGTTTTTCGCAATGACAATGGGATAGTTGGCGTGGCCCATCATGGTGCGGCCCGGCAGCAGCTCTACGTGTTTGTCGGTAATGACATGGGCCAGCCGTGCGTTCCGCCGGACGCAGGTGCCCCGGAACAGGATGCAGCCCTGCACTTCCGCTCCCCTTTCCACCGTGACGCCAGGGAACAGAATGGAATTGACCACGGTGCCCTCAATGCGGCAGCCCTCGGCCACCAGAGAGTTCAGGCACACACCGTCCGGCCCGATGTAGGTGGAGGCCTTGTCGGCCCCCTTGGCCCGGATAGGCCGTTCCGGCGTAAAGAGGTCCGCCCGGATGTCTTTATCCAGAAGCTGCATGGAGCGGTCATAGTATTCCTGCACGGAGCGAATCTGCGCGGCAAAGCCGCCCCATGTGTAGCTTTGCAGGTTCAAAAGCGCCTGCTTTGCCTGCAAAACGTCTCGGCGGAAGCTGTATTGGTCATGGGCCTGACATTCGTCCACCAGTGACCGCAGCAGCTCTGTGGAGAGAATGAACACATCAAGGCTCCGGTAGCCCCGGGGCCGGTGCATATTGATGAGCACCTCCCGGATATGTCCGTCCGGGTCCTTTTCAAAGTAGGTGCCGTTTTCCGTGGCAAAGCTGTCATCCCCGCAGACAGCGGTGATGTCGGCATGGGTGCGGAGATGGTGGGCGAAAATATCCGCCATAGGGAGATTGGCCACAAGGTCCCCCTCCATGAGCACCACATAGTCCTGCCGAATCTCGTCCAAGTAGTCCCGGACACCGGCCAGCGCCTCCATTTTGCCCCGGAACGGCGTTACGCCCCAGTCATGGAGATAGTTGAACGGCGGCAGCAGGTGTAGTCCGCCCCGCTTCCGGGACATATCCCACACCTTTCCGCTGCCTACATGGTCCAGCATACTCTGATACCGGCCATGGAGCACCAGCCCCACATCGGTGACGCCGGCGTTGAGCAGATTGGAAAGGGTAAAGTCCACCGCCCGGTAGCGGCCGCCGAAGGGAATGGAGGCCGCGGTGCGGCGCTCTGTCAGCTCACGGAGCTCCGGACGCTGCTCATAAGCGAAAATGATTCCATGCAGACGGTTCATTTCAGCACCTCCTTGCCGTAGCGGTCCAGCATGACGCCGGGGGCGATCTCACGGCCATCCTCCAGCGCGCAGTCCGGCGCCAGCACGGTCAGGTTCCATTTTCCACCGGGCGCGGAATCCGGCGTGCCGCCCACCCGGCATTCCCGGCCGATATGGCAGCCCTCGCCGATGATGGCGTATTCGATGACAGACCCGGCCTCCACGGTGACGCCGGGGAGAATCACGGAGTAGCTGACCCTTGCCCCCTTTTCAATGGTGACGCGGGGCGAGAGCACGGAGTTTTCCACCGTTCCCTCAATGTCGCAGCCCCGGTTGATGGCACTGTGGCTCACATGGCTGTCCCCGCCCATGTAGATAGGCGGCGCATCCACGCTGCGGGCGTAAATGGGCCACGATTCGTCGCTGAGGTCCAGACCGGAGTCCGGGGAGAGCATAT
>ERZ1673703.2081-NODE-2081-length-13565-cov-166.271281_pt1 | contig 13565 bp, 12 predicted proteins | sample MGYA00580233_ERZ1673703 | MGnify/ENA primary metagenome ERZ1673703 (study PRJEB41218, sample SAMN15661748) | gut metagenome | host: Homo sapiens | place: Canada: London | collected 2015-08-20/2019-03-30 | study: EMG produced TPA metagenomics assembly of... | reverse complement strand
TTGAAGGGCTTAGTTGCGGATTTGAGGCAGGTAAGAAAATACAAAGAATTAACAGTAAACGTAAGATGGTATGAAGAAAGAGCCAATTATAGTGAATGTATATCTGTGGGGAACTTGTATTGGCAAATTGAATTGGGACTTTGAAAAGCATTGTTCTGTATTCCAATTTACGGATGAGTATAGGAAACAAGATTATGATATATGTCCTTCCACACATCCTAAGAGAACCCCTTTGTTTGCGTCTTTCTATGGGAATAAAGATAAATTATATCAAGGGCTTCCGGAATTTCTTGCAGATGCGCTTCCTGACAAATGGGGGGCTTCCCTATTTGACCAATGGCTCACGGATAACAATATAAAGGTTACGGAATCATTGCCCCTATTGAAGCTCTCTTATATTGGCAAGAGGGCTATGGGAGCATTGGAATTTGAACCGGAATTTAATGATGATGCCATCCATGAATCAGTAAACATGTCATCATTGGCAACTTTGGCTTCTAAAATATATAATGATCGAGATGCTGCTGTCATATCACCGGAGGATAGCCTCACGATGAAGAAGTTAATATATCTCGGAACTTCTGCCGGTGGCATGCGCCCGAAGGCGGTGGTTGCCTATAACCTCGAAACGGAAGAGTTCCGTTCCGGTCAGGAGGATTTGCCTGAAAATTTTAAGCAGTATATCATAAAATTTAAAGAAGCAGATGACTCTCCTACCACAGAGATAGAAATGGTATATAGCGAAATGGCAAAGGCGGCAGGAATCAACATGGTGTCATGCTTTCTGAAAGAGATTGATGGAAGAAATCATTTCGTAACGGAAAGATTTGATCGCAAGGATGGAGACAAGATTCTTAGCCAGCCCCTTGCGGCCATTATGCCAGGTGCAGATGATTATATGAAGCTATGTTGGCTGGCAGAGACTCTGAAACTTCCCCAGGAAGACAAAGATCAGATATTTATCAGAATGGTATTTAATTATGTCGCAGGTATATCTGATGACTATAATAAGAACATATCGTTTATCATGGATAAGACAGGGAGGTGGCGTTTATCACCTGCATATGATGTAATGTTCACGGCAAATACATGGGAAAATTCTTCTGCACATATTCATTCTATGGGTGTGATGGGCAAGAGATCGGCCTTGACCACAAGTGATTTTGTCAATTTCGCCGAGGATTTTGTGGAAAATCCTGAAAAGAAGATATTACAGGTGTTCGATGCTGTAAGCAAATTTCAATCATTGTGCGTCACGTATGGCATAGATAAGGCCATATCTGATAAAATTCAACATGTATTGGATGGATTGGTTACTGATGATTTGAACTTGTTGCAATTAACTTAAAGAACAGCAGATGGTGAAAGTCGTTCCAGTCTTTTCTTGAGCCACTTGTAAGCATGATATTCTGCCAGTTCGTCGACTACGTGCCATTGCGTGAAATCAGCAACGGCCTGCATTCAGCCAACGGCAACTTGAACCACTTGGGCATCCCATGTGCTCCCTCCAAGTCGAACCTCTCGTACCAAAACGAGAAACGCTCCTGTGAGTTCTTCTGCGACTGTTATTATGCACTGCTGAATTATTTCGGACAGCTTCCTTTATGAACGTATAGAAGAACGTAAGCGGTTGAGCAAATACATCTTGTACATTTGATTTTTCCCAAGAGAAATCACTCTGCTTGAGTTATGTATATGTGCAGTGGTAAGACTTATCGGTTCGTCAGAGTTTCAGGTTGCGTGTACAGTTTGTCTATGGACAGTCCTGGGATTGTCCATAGACATTCCCGTGACTGTCGGGAGAGTGTCGTGGCTTTGTCGGTATCCACCCCATCTGTCAGGAAGGAGCTCGGTGAGTTTTTTCTCTGACTTGGGAGTAAGATAATAGGGAAGTTTGCTGATTACATCATTCAGCCACTCACGTGGATTGACTCCACATTCCTTACAGGAACCGAGTAACGAGCAGATGACAGCCGTGTTTTCAGCCGCTTGCTGATTTCCACAGAACAGCATATTCTTTCTGGTCAAAACCATAGGTCTAAGTGCGTTCTCCGCCCTGTTGTTATCTATAAAAATTCTTCCATCGTACAGATAATGCCTCATTCTTGGTATGAGAGGATAAGCGTAGGCTATAGCCTTCCCCATCAGACTGCGCTTAAGCACTTTGGGGTATGTGTTTTGAAGCCAGAGCTCGAAGGCGTCAAGTAGCGGACCGGCCAGACGTTGCCGTAGCGCTGCACGTTCCTCATAGGAGAGTTGCCGCTCATCAGCCATATACTCCACGTTATACAGATCTTGTATAAATTTAAGTCCTTGCATGGCATATTCCCGGTTCTCTTCCCTGCATGACTCTATGTGGCGTCTGATATGTGCGAGACATCCGCACAGGCGCACGTCCTTCCGGTTCTCAAAAGCGTCATAAGCGGAGTAGCCGTCACACTGGAGGTATCCTTTGAACGTTTTCAAAAGATCGACCGCCACCTTTTGAGAACGCGATCCGTTGGCATAATGGAAGAAGAGCAGGCGCGGCACCGCCGCTCGTACTATCCAGATATACTCCTTTGCCGCCTTATGCCTGTCATGGTCTATGACCGGGAGAGTGGTTTCATCCACCTGTATGTAGTCAGAGGAGAGGACTTTCTTTTTGAGTTCAAGGTAAAGAGGTCTTAAAAGTTCACAGACCGGCTTGAACCAGCCATTCAACGTGTTTCTCGACAGTTTCACTCCCAGGTGTTCCGGTTGCTTGACCTGCCGGTAAAACGGAACGTGATACTCGTATTTCTGTAAAAGTATCTCCGCGAGCATGGAAGCCCCGGGCATACCTTTATATATGGGCATCAACGGCAAAGGAGCGGTAACTACCATCCGCTTCCCGTTTTCAACTGCCTCCGTTTCGTCTTTGATTGCATACGTGGGGCGTACCGTGTCTTTTACATAGAGATACCCGGGTTTCATCTCAAGGGTTCTGGTGTGTTCCTCGCCTATCTTGACGTATTTGCCAAGGTCGAGGTCTTCCGGCTCGATGACAACCGTCACGACCGGAAGGTCGTCCATGATGATCCGGTTGCGGCGTGGAGTTTTACCGGCGACTTGGGGTTTGGGGGTGATAATCTGCGCCGCCTTGTTTCTGGCCGCTTCGATTTCCGCCTCTATCTGTCCCAAGTCGCCGTAATCAAAAGGGAGCATGGGGTCCCCGTTGTTTATAGGATTGCATTTCTCACTCATCTTCCCGAACACTTTCCTTTTCAACCATGCAAGGGAAGCGTTCAGTTCAACTATCGTGGCACGGAGCTCCTCTATGGTCTTGGCCTGGGACTCGATGATCTCACTTTGCTTCCGGTTTGTCTCCATCAGCAAGGCAAGCTGTTCCAGCATGGGGTCCGTCACCCGCTTCGGCATATCTTCTTTCGTTGTCATTCAATATCCTGTTTGATTGTATAAAGGTAGTGAAAAACAACCGGAAAAGCAAGCCGGCAAGCTATTTGTTTACAGATATTTGCCAGTGTCTTTTCTGATCGGAGAGCCGTCTTTGCCTTCCCTTTCGTTTGTCCTCGTTGATGCCTTCCACCATGATGACAAGATCACTCCATGTCATGGGGTACGAGTGGGTTTCAGGATCATAAGCGGGGATTTTAAAAGTTCCTTCCTCAAGCAGTTTCTCGTACATCACCAGACCTCCCGTTTCTGCGTGCAGAAGCTTTATACGGTTTTTCAGCCTGTTGATAAAAATGTACACATCTCCATTCCGGACATCCCCGTTCATTTTTTCCCGGATCAGACCGCTCAAGCTGAACATGCCCTTACGCATGTCGGTACTGCCGGGGCATAAAAAGTAACGCGTGGAGTCGTTCAGGCAAAACATGTTCCACACAGTTTAGTGAGCAGGCTCAAAGCGGCTTTACAGCCACCCGTGCCCTTAAATTTCATTTTAATCCCGTTGGGAAGCTCCAGGGATATTTCCGAGTTGTCAGTACATTTACCGGAAGTTTTCTCTGTCTTTTGCGGACACAAGGCAGGTTGGGACTGAAACGTTGGTGCAGATACATTGTTGTTGTCTATGCTTATCGGAACAAAACCATCCATGCCAGCTGTGGGAACACTTCCGGATTTAAGCTCCTCGTCCGAGATATTGAAACGTGAGCGCCAGTCGTAAAACTGGGAACGGTTATATCCTTCATTCGCACAAAAGTCCTTTACCGTTAAGTTGCTTTGGCGTTGTCGAAGAAGAATATGGAAAAACTCCTCCCTTGTCATATATTTTGCCATAAATCCTTTTTGCACACAAAGATAAGCGGGAAAGGATATTATGACAAGATGTATTTGCTCAACCGCTTACATTGGTTTGAACACTGTCCGGCTCATCGTCATTATTTTTCTTGCCTCTGTGAAAAAGTCCCATGTTTTTTATTTAATTACTTGATTTGTTGTCTTTAATGAGCACCAATCTTGACAATGTCCGGCTTACAGCTTCCATATTTACACTGGAGTCTATATTATTATTGACAATGCCTTGATGCCAAAACCAATATGGTGGATTCTCCGTGTGTTCCATCACGTCCTCCTTTTTTTATTGGGGTTATACTTCGGTTAATGTTTGTTGCGGGCGGAACTTTTCCGCCCGCAACGGTTTACAACTTCCTCAAGGTAGGCAATGCTCCGTTAAGTTCGTAACGCCACTCTGAGCCTGCGTTCTGCAAGGCGGTGTTCATGGCATCAACGGCTTTCTGCCAGGTAACGACAGAGCCGTCCACCTTCGTGGCTCCGGTGCTTTCCCTATTGTAGCCGATGCCTTGTTCATGATTGTTCTTCCAATAGCCGGCGGTCACGGTGGTGTAGTTATTTCCCAAAAAGCCGCCGATATGCATATAGCCAGTGCTACTACCCGTACTGGTTACGTTGCCCGTGGCATAGCAGGCAAGGAGGCTGCTTCCTGCGTTCATTCCCACCAGACTGCCGCCAGCGATATTCTTTTTGGGGTCCATTTCTATGATCACGTTGCCTGTGGCATAGCAAGCGGTCAGGGTGGCACTCGAATTCGTCTGACCTGCCACGCCGCCGACATCGACCGTTCCCTTCACTGTGGCCGAGGAGCTGCATCCGGTGATGGAACCGCCTATTTGAACACCCACCACACCGCCGACATACACCGTGCCGCTGACGCTGCCCGACACCGAGCAGTTTTCAATGGTGCCCCAGCCAGATCCTACCACGCCGCCAATACTGCCGCCATATATTTGATGGCTTGTTATCTGTACGCCCTCCATCACCACGTTCTTCACCGTACCAGCTCTATTGAGCCAGCCGAACAGACCCGCATATTCGTCATTTGTCGTAAAGGTCAGCCCCGTAATGGTATGGCCGCCACCGTCGAAGGTGCCTTTGTATGAGTTGTCGTAGTCTGTGCCTATCGGTGTCCAGTCTTTGCCTGTGAGGTCAATGTCTGTGTCGAGGGTAATGTTAATGTCGCTCTTACCTCCGTTCACTAATTTGGCTATATTCATCAGGCCATCGGCGGAGGTCACGGTGTAGCTGCCGTCGCTCTCTATGGTATAGCCCAGGTCTTTTGCCGCAGCGAGGGAGACGGTGTAGGTATATTCACCGCCCGCCTGCCAGTCGGTAGCATTCTTCATCTTATAAACGAAGGTCTTGCCGTTAGTGAAGGTGCACGTAATGAAGGTCCTGCCAGCTGCCACACTTTGCGGGGCTACGAGGGCGATGTAGGTGTTGCTGCCCTTGTCATACGGGGTGATTTTATCTGGATTGTCATTCTCGGTGGAGAGACCCGTCAGCTGCACGGATGCCAGCCCCTCGGTGTAGTCCGTCAGAACGACGGTCACTCGCGCCGTGCGGTGGGTGAAGCGGAGCGTGGGGCTACCGTAGGTCACCGTCTGTCCGTCGGCTACGATGAGGTCACTGCCATCAAAGTCTTTCTGGGCACTTTGGTTGGCTTTTACCTTTACCGCAGGTGGGGTTGTCTCGCCAGCGGTGTAGGGCCACCACGCTGTGACGGTGATGTCGTTGTGGTTGGTCCAGTAGTACGGGTCAGTGGAGGTCAGCGTGGCGCTTGTGTTGTCGACGGTGGAGGGCGTCACGTCGTATGCCTTCACCGTGCCGTCCATCAGGACTGCCACGCTCTGCACACCCTCCCAATTGCCGTCCACCGGGGCACGGGTGCCGGCGGTGGCTGTCGCGGCGGGGTTCAGCCCCGTGGCGGTGAAGACGATGGGTGTGCCTTCCGCCCCTTCCGGTAGGAAGCCCGCTTCGTCCTGCGTGCAGGCGGCAAGTGAGAGGACGAGCGCTGCAAGTGCAAAAAATCTTGTCTTCATTATATCTGTTGTTTTATTACTCTGGTTCTTTCCGTTGCGGGCGGAACTTTTTCCGCCCGACGGTTTACTGCTTCCTCAAGGTAGGCAATGCTCCGTTAAGTTCGTAACGCCACTCTGAGCCTGCGTTCTGCAAGGCGGTGTTCATGGCATCAACGGCGTTCTTCCAGGTTACGCTGGTGCCGTCCACCTTCGTGGCTTCGGTGCTTCTCCTATTGTAGCCGATACCTTGTTCATGATTGTTCTTCCAATAGCAGGCGGTCACGGTAGTGTAGTTATCTCCCAAAAAGCCGCCGATATGCACATTGCCAGTGCCACTACCCGTACTGGTTACGTTGCCCGTGGCATAGCAGGAAAGGAGGCTTATTCCGTCGTTGAATCCTACCAGACCGCCGCCAGAGATATTCTGTGTGCGGTCTATTTCTATGATCACGTTGCCTGTGGCATAGCAAGCGGTCAAGGTGGCACCAAAACTCGTCTGACCTGCCACGCCGCCGACATTGAGCGTTCCCTTCACTGTGGCAGAGGAACTGCATCCGGTGATGGAACAGTCCCTTTGAGCACCCACCACACCGCCGACGCTCACCGTGCCGCTAATGCTGCCCGACACCGAGCAGTTTTCAATGGTGCCCCAGCTAAATCCTGCCACGCCGCCGGCATAACCCAACCTGTGATTGCATGTTATCTGTATGCCATCCATCACCACATTCTTCACCGTACCGGCGGCATTACCGAAATTACCGAGATAGCCGAACAGACCCGCATATTCGTCATTTGTCGTAACGGTCAGCCCCGTGATGGTATGGCCGCCGCCGTCGAAGGTGCCGGTGTATGAGTTGTCGTAGTCTGTGCCTATCGGCGTCCAGCCTTTGCCTGTGAGGTCAATGTTTTTGTCGAGGGTAATGTTTATGTCGGTCTTACCTCCGTTCACTAATTCGGCTACATTCATCAGGCCGTCGGCGTTATAGACCGTGTAGGTATTGGTGTTGCTGTCGTAGATGTAGCCCAAATCCTCGGCTGCGCCGCTCTCGCCGCCGCCGTCAACCCAGCTGCCGATGGTGCAACCCTCTAACGTCAGGCCGGTGGCGTTCACCTTGACGGTGTATTTATAGCGGCTGCCCGCTTCTAATACGACGTTGTTCTGCGGACGGAAGTAGAAGGTGCCGCCGCCGAGTTCCACCTTGACGAACGGCTTGCCTGCCGCAACGGTCTGCGGGGCGGTCAGTGCCTCGTAGGTGTTGCCGCTTGCGTTGTAGGTCTTGATGGCAGTCGGGTTGCCGTTATCGGCGGACAGACTCACGAGGCTCACCGTGGCACCAGCGACGCTCGTGAATCCCGTGCCGGGCTTCAGTTCGATTGTCACGCGTGCCGTGCGGTGGGTAAATTCAAGAGTCGGGTTGTTAAATTCCACCTTCCGGTTCTCAGCAGAGATGAAGTCGCTGTTCTGGAAGTCAGCCAATTTGCTTTGGTCTTCGGCCACCTTCACGGCAGGCATCTGTGTGATGTTGGCATTGTTGAAGGGCCACCATGCCGATACGGTAATCGGGTTGCGGCTGGTCCAGTAGTACGGGTCGTTCTCGCGTGAAAGCGTGGCACTCTTGAAATCGGTAGAAGCCGTTACGGTGTATTCCTTTACCGCATCGCCCATCTTGAGTGCCACGGAAGTGACGCCCTGCCAGTCGCCGTCCACGGCGGAACGGGTTGACGGGGCTGCCAGCGGCGTTGTCTCTACGGACAGTCCGGTGGCACGGATGACGACGGGGTATTCACCTTCGGGCAGACGGTTATCGCCAGCAAGTTCGTCCTGCGTGCAGGCGGCGAGGGCGAACAGCAGTGCGGTGGCTGCGGGGATAAAAATTCTATGTCTCATAATTCTTCAACCTAATCAATTAATTATTAATATCTTACAGGCCAGCATTCACTTCTCCGCCGTCTATATCGTTCCACTTTGCAATGGTGGCTTCGCTGACTTCAAGGACTTTGTTGCGTACCTTGACGGTATAGGTATAGTTGTTGCCCGCCTGCAGTGCGCCTTCGGGCATGGTGAGTGTGGCATGATATTCCTGACCTTTGTAATTCACAACCAACGGCAGGGATGCAACTGTCTGCGGGAAGAGGATGATCGATGACGTGAGATTGCCGTCTGCCAGATTCATGGTCAGTTCTCCGGTCTGTGCCCCGTTGTCTGCGGTGGCAATACCGTCGGCCGTGTTGAACGTACCGGTGAGTAACAATCCGTCCAGCGTGTAACGTTCAGGCTTGACCACGCTGAAATTCACGCCGTCGCCCGCCTCGAAGGTAAGGGTTATCTGGCTCATGCGGTGGTGGAAGGAGTTGTCTTCACCGCCTTTGGCGGTTTTGTCGGTGAAGCTTACTACCGGGTTGTTTTTGTCTCCCGTGGCTCCTGAAGCAAAGAGAAAGTCGATGGCAGGTTGGTTCTGCTGCGCCGTGGCATCGGTCGTGGCTGTGAGGATGCCTCCCGCCGCGTTGTACGGATAGTAGGCGCGGAAAGTATGGGTCTTTGTATCTTCGATATAGATAACCTTTCCTTCTGCCTCAAATTTCCCGTTTTTCAGGATGAAAGGCACGTTGCCGTACTGGGAATCGTTGCCGATGTCGGTGATGCCGATACGGTCGCCGGCAGTCCAGGTGGTTCCGCTGGCGCGGGTGGCGGGGGCGATGTCGGCGGTAAACTGGGCGGCCACGGGGTCACCGTTCAGGTTCTCGTTGTCGTTGTTGCAGGCTACCAGTGCGAGGGCGAGCATCGCAAGTGCAAAAAATCTTGTCTTCATTATATTCTGTTATTATATTAGTTAAATTCCATTTCAATAATTGCTGCACCTTAGCAAAATCAAAGCAAGCTTTGCTTCTGCGTTCGGTTTGCTAATTATTTACAAATCGGCATTTACATCATCACCTTTCACTTCTTCCCAGCCGTTGATTTCGGCTCCGTCCACTTCCATGCCTTCGGGAGTCTCAACCAGCGTTCCGCCGAGGGTCAGCGATTCGCCCTTTCCGGTGTTGAACCCCTTGAGGGCTTCCGTGATGTCGCTTTTCAGCGTCGTGGGGGTCGGGTTGCCGTCCGCATAGCGGATTTCACCCGTCAGCAGTTGTTCCGTGCCGGTCACACCCAGCAACCGCACCGTGGCTTTCCACTTGCCGGCATCGTCACCTTCGGTTATCTTGGTGAAGGGCAGCACGACGTTTGAAGCGGCTCCGTAGGTATCGGTAGCGAAATCGAGAGTTCTGGCTGCACCCGTCAGATGGGCAACAATCTCCGTGATGCGTCCGGCGGCATCCCCCGTCGGTTTGATGATAAGCGTCAGTTCGCGTACCTGCTGCTTCATTGCGGCGGTCAGCGGATAGTCCTTGTCTTTCTCGATGCTCACCTGTTTCGTATAGGTGAAGAACCATCCCGGGGCATTGTTCACAAAGGCATCCGTGCCTGCCCGGTTTCCCGTGGCTGCGGCAATGGTGGCGGTGGTACCATTTACCATGATTCCTTCAGCAGGGTTCCACACCGCAAGGGTGTAGCTGCCCGGAGCAAACAGATGGTTGGGGGCATGGGTGGCGGAAGTCTCCGTACCCGTATAGTCACCCATGGTAACCGTCCATGTGGTAGGTATGTCGATACCCTCACCGCGTGCCGACCAGTCGGCTGTCACCGCAATCTTCCCATAGTCGGGATGCGGCGTGTCATAAAGCGTGTCCTTCACGCAGGAAGAGAGCAGCACGGCGGCTGCCATTCCTACCATATTTATATATTGTCTTGCTTTCATACTCTATTCCTCCGTATTAGAATAACTTCCATACCAATGTCACACCGGCGTTGATGGGGCCACACCAATTTTTTGTCTCGTTGCCACAGCGCACGCGCACACCATCGATGACTTCATATTTTTCGAAATCGGCATTCAGGTAGCCCAAACCGAGGTTGAAATCAAGATCTAATGCCTTGTTTAGTCGCAGCTGATAGCCGGCGGTGATGCCGCCACCCATCAGGTCGCCCTGCTTGCCTGTTTCGGAGAGCTTGTAGTTGAACTGTCCGGCCTTGAACATCGCGCCCAGATACCAGGCTTTCTTCTCACCCATATAGTAACGTACTTCCGGAGCCACTTCCCAGAGTGCATAGCGGCGGTCTTTGTCACTCCAGCTCCAAGAAGTCCACGAGCCGTTTACGGCAATGCCCCACGATGGACAGATGCGCCATTCAAGTCCTAAATCTGGTGTCAAGGTAGCCCAGCGCAGCAGGTTGGCACGCAGGGAGAGATGATAATCAGTTGTGATTTTGGTTTCCGACAGCGTGTCGGCAAGTGTATTTTGTTGAGCGGTTTTCTCGGCTTCTGCCTTTTCAGCGGCAAGTCGGGCTTCTTCCGCCTTGCGCTGCTCTTCGGCAAGCCGTTCCTGCTCGGCACGCTTCTCGGTTTCTAAGCGTTCGGCTTCCGCCTTGCGTCGTGCTTCTGCTTCCGCATCCGTCACGGCTGTTTCCTTTACCGGTACCGTCAGGCGCACGGTGACAAAATCACCCTCTGTCACATGATTGCGGGTAATGAAGTTTTCTTCCTTGATTTTCGCTCGTGTAATCAGTTCTGATTTCACACGGTTGGCACGAATCTTCGCTGTTGCAAGGTTCTTGACTTCACTGCTCTGCGAATTGCAATATCCGTCAACCAATAGCGGCAGTTTGCCGTCAAGAATTGTTGCTTTGTTGTTTTCGATACATTCCAACAGGCGGGCAAGTTCCGTGTCATTGCCATTCCAAGGCACGTAGAACATGTCCTTCTGCGGAACGAAGCGGAAGGTGTAGGTCGTGTCTGCTTTCTGCTGCGCAAAAGCCGGAAAAGCTGCCGATGCCAGCCACAAAAACAAAATGAAGAATAGGATTCTTTTGCTCATTTTTTATATGCTTTTTAAATTTCCAATCCAGACTTAACATACAAAATAAGCGAAAAGATTTAAATTCAGCCCGATTCTTGCCTATAAAAAATGTCTCAATTGTCAGAATCGCACATCTTTGTGATTTAGAACATTTTGGTTTTGTCGTTCAGACTATTTTTTTGTCGTTTGGTCTATTTTCCCCATCCACACACACCGTATTATTCCGCCTCTGTTTTCCTCCATTTGACAGGGGTACAGCCTGCATTTTCCTTGAACAGCCTTATAAAATGGCTTGGTGACAAAAAACCGGATTTCTCGGAGATGTCGGCTATCGTCAACCTCGGATATCGCGCAAGGAGACGTTTCGCATATTCTATACGAAGTCCGATAATCCAATCGCGGAACGACATGTCATACGTAGTTTTGATGTACCCGGACAGGTAGGTACGGTTGGTATGAAGCACATCTGAAAGCTCCTTTATGGTAAGGCCGGGCCGGATATAACCGTCCGCATCGATCCAACCTTTGATTTTTTTCGCTATTTCGGCATGGAAAAAAGGAGTATCCTGCCTCTGTGCCTGTTCCCGGTTTGTGGTGTCACACAGGTCTTCCTCTTCAGAAGTCATGCCATCTTCCATCGCGTTTTCCACCTGTTCGTAAAACAGCAGATAGTTCAGATAGCAAAGGAAGAGATAAATGTAAAACGGTACCGATGACAGAATCCAGATATAGACGTATTCATCAGGCAGGAATGTCAGCAGTCCGCATCCCACCCCGAATGTGACAGCCCAGTAGGTGAAAATGGAAAGCCATTTGATATAGGCACCGATGTCGTCCGCACGGGTGTCATCGAAAATGCGGATGACCCTGTGATAGGCCCGGAGAAGCCTACGGGTCAGGAACAGCCCATAGATAACCAACCATGCGGCCAAGGCAAACATCACCGTTGTCTGTAAACCACCTTTTGGTAACAACAGCAGAACGATGCCGGAAAGGATGGAAAACAGTATCCATAGACAGATATGCGTCCGTAACCGACATTTGGTGATATAAAAGCGGTCAAGCAGAGTGGTGAGGGCCGAACTGAACAACCAGTAGCACAAAAAATAGGTGGACAGGTTCATCAGGATGGCGGCATCGGTATTCTTGAACCTGATTCCAAAAAAGAAATGTACCGAATAGTTGGCGGCAAGTAACAGTATGGCTACCCCCATAATTCGCCGGGAACGCAGATAATTATTGAAAATGGCTTTTTCCGGGGTTGGAGCCAACAAAAAATAAAAGCCGAAGAACAACATCAACGGTAGCGCAATACAAAGTGAATAACTGTATATAGATGGTTCCATTTTATTATGCCTAACTATTTTGAATGCAAAATTAGCGAAAATACTGAATATATGGCGGATTTGCCATGACGATTTACTTTCAACACCCTATTTTGATATAATCGAGGGCTTGTTGTATGGTATCCTTGCCATTATGTCATATTGATGGAAAAAGGCAGGAAAAGGAATGGTATGTTCCCAATCCTGCCATATATATCCGCACACTCGTTCACATTTTTATACCTTTCGGTTTGCACTCGTCACGGACGTTGAATCCCGGCCGCCCGATGATGATATGGTCGGCAATAAAATTGCCAGACGGACTGCGTTCATTCACCGGGCTGCGTATCTGCGGCACATCTTCGGTGTGTTGTGGAGATACGTTTCGTACACCTTCCGCATCCGGTTTGACCTCCTGTCCGTCATTCTCCTTTTCGGCGACTTCGGGCGTAGGCGGCTCAAGCTCCAACTGTATCTTTCGGTCGAGTGCTGCAAGTTCGGACTTCAACTGTTTCAGTTCGTCCTCCTTCTTCCATACCTTCCCGGCTATCTCCTACAACTGTGGGACCTCCTTTTCCTGCACCTCGTTCTTCGCCTTGTACTGGTCAATGATGGACGGAATCCTCTCCTATGCGTTCAGGAAATTGCGTGCGGCGGCTACCGGGTCAGCCATCGCCAACATGCAGCCTATGTCATACAAGGATACTGATACTACGGGAGAACCTGTCGAGCATGTGACAGAACCGGACAAGCAAATTGCGCATTCGGCTCTCGGTGACTACGGACCATTCAGTGTGAAATACGCCACGAAGGAATTTCTCAGCTACGGGAACAAAAAGTTCCGCATATAGATTCTGATTTTGCTTGTTACAGATGGAAGCAACGGCAATATGCCAGAGGAGGCCGGGCTATACAAAAAAATAAGGGGCTGTACACATGCGTCAGCTCCTTGTTTTTAAGGGGATATTCGACTTTTAGCCCCCCAAAAGATCAATATTGTTATGTACAACCGTCCAACCTGCGGGTAAAGTGCGCAACT
>ERZ1673703.2069-NODE-2069-length-13617-cov-8.966450_pt1 | contig 13617 bp, 6 predicted proteins | sample MGYA00580233_ERZ1673703 | MGnify/ENA primary metagenome ERZ1673703 (study PRJEB41218, sample SAMN15661748) | gut metagenome | host: Homo sapiens | place: Canada: London | collected 2015-08-20/2019-03-30 | study: EMG produced TPA metagenomics assembly of... | reverse complement strand
CGGGGGTTTGGGGTACACCCCAGAAATGTGCATGTGGATGACCACATGCTATGCTTGCAAAACACGTCTACCCCCAAAACGGTGACAATCAAACCAGACACCCGTATAAATTCGTATATGCTCCAGGGTGAATCAGTTTAGATTCATCCAAAAATCCTGACTCGAAAAAGTGAATCAGTTCTGTTTCATTTTCCCAAGTGCGGCTATTATGGTTCGGCATCTCTTGAATACGGTACGCATTATGATAACGGTAAAAGAATTATAAGTGAGCGGTACTTGCCATGAGTTTGCCAGGAAGAAACAAATATAAAAGCTGCAAATCCTTCAGTGTACGCTTGATGGTAATGATTCTCTGCGCTTCGGTGCTACCTATTTTGGTATTGCAATCTTAAAATCCGTGGCTGTCATGGCAGTCGTAGGGGTTGAACGCGAGATTCCTCCGCGCGGTAACCTCCTCCGTAGTGGCAAGGCGGGCGCGCAGCAGGTGGCAGGTGCAGGTCTACTGTCCCGAACACACTGTCCATCTCGGGGCGTTTGTTGTAACTCTATACTATCGCAGATTCAGGCGGAAAAAGCAATGAAAATTCTTACACAAAAAATGCAATAATTGCATGACTTGTGCAAAATGTGTGCGTTTTGCGTAAACAGGAAAATTTGCAAGATCCTCATAAAATCGGACATGGGAGAAAGCGCGCAACTGCGCTATGATAAAAGAGGCCCACTGCCATGACAAACCCGATTTTTAAAGAGAGGATGAAAAACCATGAGAAAAGCGAAGCGCAGATGCCAACAGCTGGTTGCGGCGGCAATGTGCATCGGTATGCTGGCCGGTATGGTCCCCACACAGGCCTTTGCCGAGGAAGCACCACTGCCTGCAGCGGTCGCGCAGCAGGAGCAGGTCCCTGCACCGTCCGCCAATGAGACGGAAACCCCTGCCCCGACTGAGGAGGCAGCCCCCGAGCAGACCCCTGCCCCGACCGGGGAGCCGGCCACCGAGCAGACCCCTGCCCCGACCGAGGAACCAGCCGCCGAGCAGACCCCTGCCCCGACCGAGGAACCGGCCGCCGAGCAGACCCCTGCCCCGACTGAGGAGCCGGCAGCCGAGCAGACCCCTGCTCCGGCGGAAGAGCCTGCGGCCGGGGAGGCTGTTGCACAGGCTGCGGAGGTGATGAGCGCTGCGGTACAGGACCCCGAGAATGAGAACTTCGGCAAGGTGCTGGAGGATCAAGACCTTGTTGCGGTGCGCAGAGGCGCTTCTCTGGTGAAGTCGCTGTCCACCGGCAAGCAGGTCAAGGTCACCACCGAATGGATCAGCGGCAGCAACTCTGCTGTGGACGGCGGCGCTGCCCTGCAGGAGGGGGATGCCTTCTTCAAGCGCAGCCGCTTCACCCTGTATGCGAATGTCAAATTCGAGGCAGCGCATGACAACACCTCGGCGCTGCTTGTCGGCAGCGATGCCGGCGCAAACTTCCGCATTGTGCCCTGCAAGACGGACGGCACAGCTGTGCTGAAGGTCAACAACGGTACGGAGTACAGGCTCTCCAAGGCGATGGCCGCCGGAGAGTGGAACGCCCTGGCCCTTGTCTACGCCGAGAATGACACCGAGGGCACAGTGGCCGTCTATCTGAACGGCGAGGAGGTCCTGCCCGCCACCGGCATCGGCTTCAAGCTCAGCGAGAAGTCCGGCATCGTGGGCGCCGTGGGCGCTACCTTTGGCACCGGCTTTATGCGCACCGGCCTGTATGACGAGCTGGTCGTGACCGGTGCGGCGGACGCCGAGGCCGCCAAGACCGAGACTGCCGCCCGCAAGGCGGCGGCCGATGCGGCTGTCGAGGTGGACGGTGTTGTCACCGTCACCGGTGCGGAGGTCGAGCAGGCCGCCAAGAATGTCAACGGCTGGACCTATAAGGGTCTGGGCGTGCTGAACGGCAACTCCACCAGCAACCTGCTGCTTGACTACAAGGCCGAGAGCCCTGATGCCTACTGGGACATGATGAAATATCTGTTCGGTGGTGACTACCCGCTGTTCAGCAACATCAAGATGGAGATGGGCAACGACGGCAACAACTCTACCGGTGCCGAGGCCTGCACCAAGAGGTATGAGGACGAGGAGGCAGATGCCTCCCGCTCACCCGGCTTTGTCATGGCCGCCGATGCCAAGAAGATCAACCCGAATGTCAAGGTGTCGATCCTGCGCTGGGGCTGCCCGAACTGGGTCAACGCTTACAAAGGCACTGACTGGTACGCCGCCAACTACAAATGGTACAAGGAAACGATCTTTGATGCCTACGAGAAGTACGGCTATGTCGTGGATTACATCAACCCTGACACAAACGAGACACGCAATCCTGACGGTGAGATCATCAAGTATTTCGCCAACGCCATAGCCAACGAGACGGATTTCCCTGAATATTTTACCGAGGAGGCCAAGCAGGCCTACCACAACATCAAAATCGTTGCTTCGGACGAAAATAAGGATCTGAACATTGTCCCACTGATGCGCAAGGATGAGGGTGTGTACAACGCCGTGGATGCCATCGGCTTCCACTACCGCACCGACGCCACCGATGACTATATCAAGATGGCCGATGTGGATGACAAGGAGGTCTGGTACAGCGAGGGCTGTGCGACCTTCGGCTATTCCGAGCTGCAGGAGAACAAGACTGCCGAGTACGGTGCCGGCACCATCGGCGGCTTCCAGAGCCCGCTGGCGCTGCTGGACAGCTTCCCCAACGCCTTTGTCGGTTCCCGTCGGACGATGTACATGTTCCAGCCGGCCATCGGCGCTTTCTACGAGGGCATCCAGTACGGCCATAAGGAATTACTCTCCGCCCGCGACCCGTGGAGCGGCTATATCCACTATGACCCTGTGCTTTACATGCTGGGCCATATCACCAAGTTTGCCAAGACCGGCTGGGAGAATGCAAGCAACACCGCCGGTATCTGGCGCGTGCTGCCGGGCGCTACCTTTGCGTCCTTCGGTGCCAACTCGTACGAGCACGCCACCGCAGGCATTGACGGAAACGCCAGCTATATGACGCTGGCGGCTCCCGACAAGCAGAACTTCTCCACGGTGTTCGTCAACAACACCCGCAACGAAAAGACCTTTGCCGTCAAGCTGTCCGACATGGCGCTGAAGGCCGAGGCCCTGCACATCTGGACGACCGCGACCGACAGCTATATGCAGAAGGGCGAGGACGCCAAGTTCGAGGGCGGCATCGCCTATGTGACCGTGCCGGCCTACAGTGTTGTGACCGCCACCACGCTGGATACTGAGCCGGAGCGCTTCCCCACTGAGGACGGCAGCGGCGATTACATCCAGACAGCGACCCGCACCGTGCTGGACACCGATGCAGCCGGCAAGAAGGCTGATACCGCCGATGACTACCTCTACGCCGACAACTTCGACTACAAGGAGGAGGAAGTCAACTACATCGTGGACCGCGGCAATGAACCCCGCTACATGCTGGACACCCATGGCGCATGGATCGTGGAGAACGGCCGCTTAAAGCAGGAGAACGCCGCCGGCGTGACCGAGTGGAACGGCGGTGACCCGGCCACCATCGTGGGGGACTGGCGCTGGATGGACTACAGCGCTTCGGTGGATGTGGAGCTGCCCAACGCCGATGCCAACCGGTATGAACGGCTGACCATCCGTGCGCAAACCGGCATGAACTGGAACGACAGCGGCTACACGCTGGAGGTCAACGGCGCGGGCAGCTGGAAGCTGTTCCGCTGCGGTTCTGCTGTGGCAAGCGGCAGTGTTGCCAAGGATGACACCGGCAAGTATAATGTAAAGCTCATCGGCTTGGGCGACTCCGTCTATGCCTATATCAACGGCACGCTTGTCACCAGCTACACCGATGCAAATCCGATGCTCTCCGGCCGTGTGAAGCTCAGCTCCAACTGGACGCAGGTCTATGCGGACAATCTGGAGATCAAGACCGTCAAGGGCGGCATTCCCTACGCCACTGCCATGATCGATGGTCAGGACGATGGCGTTGACTATGAGGGTGCATGGACCATCAACAACCCGGGCAACGGCAGCGCTGACAACTGGTACCGCACGATGTCTGAGGCCAACACCGCTGGTGCGGCGTTCACCTTTACGGTGGACGGCAGCGGCTTTGCCATCATGGGCGGCAACAACGGCTCCGCTGTGATCGATGTCTATGTGGACGGTGTGCTGAAGGCTGAAAACGCCGCCACCAAGGCCGCCCACACCCGCGGTGAGGCGTACATTCTGTCCGACCTTGCCGCCGGCGAGCACACCGTCAAGATTGTGCTGAAATCCGGCACACTCAAGGTGGACGCGCTGAACACCATCGGCAGCCGTTTGCCTGCCGCCGAGGGCGCAGTCACCGAGGTGCTGACCGAACTGCCCATGCTGGAAAGCTATGTCACCGGCAGCGGCATCGGCAGCCTGCCCGCCGCGGTCGAGGTCAAAAAGACGGACGGCACCACTGCGACCCTGCCTGTGGAGTGGAATGTAGATCTGGACGCACTGAATGCAAACGCCTACGGTGCGGCCGAGATCCAGGGCACCGTCAAAGGGGCTGTCAACCCGCTGGGCGAGAAGCTGACCGTCAGTGTCGAGATCGGCGAGGTCATCCCCGGCGATACCGTGATATTCATCGACAGTGTGGCCGGTGATCCGGCAACCGTCAGCGGCGGCACGACAGAGAGCTACACGCTGTACAAAAAGGCTCTGGGCAGCAAGCTGCTGAATGAAGCCTTTGACCAGCGCAAGACCGCCGATAATGACTGGGGTCTTGTCGATACCGATGCCTGTACCAAGAGCTACAGCTCCACCGCTGACAAGACCGAGACCGGCCTCTACGGCCGCGAAAATAAAGCGGGCGAGACCCTGACTTATGCTCTGACCCTGCCTGCAGGCCGCTACATCCTGACGAGCGCACACCATGAATGGTGGGGCCAGAACCGCCCGATGACCGCCGTGGTCACCGATGCCGAAGGCAACGCCCTGAGCGAGACTGCGGCCCTGAACCTGAGCGGCAGCAGCGGGGACATCTTCAACAAGGCGGAGTTCAGTCTGGACGGCACAAAAACCGTTTACTACACGGTGACCGCCACCGGCAGTCAGGCACCTGTCATCAGTTGGCTGGGCGTGCAGCGTCAGCCCGTCGCAACGCAGGTCGTTGTGACGAAGGGCCTGACCGGCGTGCCGGAGGAACTGCAAAATACAGCGTTTACTACAACCGAAAAAATTGAGGAAGAACTGAAAAAGCAGCTCTCCGACGAGATCAGCGGCTGCACGGTGAGTGTCTACGATGTGAAGCTGATGCTGGATTTCGGTGACGGCATCCAGATCGAAGCCGATGAGAACAGCTTCCCTGCAGGGGACATGGATGTGTGGTTTGACCTGCCCGACGGTGTGAACGCAGAGAATTTCAGCCAGCTTGATATTGTAGTGGCGCACATGCTCTGCACCCGAGACCATGCCGGTGAAGTGGAACTGCTGAAAGACCCGGAGCTGGACGCTGCGAACGGCAAGCTCAAGGTGCATGTCGGCTCCTTCTCTCCCTTTGCCATTGGCTGGAAGGCCAAGTCCGCCCCCGGACCGGTGGTGACGCCGGGCACCGGCAGCACCGGCACTACCCCCGGCAGCAGCGCCGGCAGCAGCACCGGCAGCAACACCGGCAGCAACACCGGCAGCAACACGAATGCCGGCAACAGCAGCAATACCGCAGCAGGCAATGCGGGCGGCACCGCCGCTGCTGCAAGCGGCACCGCCAAGCCCGCAGGCGCGGCCGATAACAAGGCTGCGGCACCTGCCAAGAGCGGGCTGATTCCCCAGACCTCGGACAGCTTCCCGCTGCTCCCGGTCGCAGGCATTGCACTGGTCAGTCTGGCAGCGGTCTGCCTGCTGGCCCTGCTGAAAAAGAAAAAGCACGAAACGCGCTGAGCCTCTGACGATATAAGATCGTGTTTGCACAGTCCCCGCCCGGAAACGGGCGGGGATTTGCTGCTGCTATGACAAAAAGCCGCACACACCTCGCAGTGTGTGCGGCTTTTTTTACGGCTTGGCGGGGGTTACGGGGCCTCGGTGCCCCATGCCTCAAGCTGGGTCAGCGCGGGGAACGGGGATGGGTCCTCCGCCTTTTTCAGCTCAAACAGCTTTAGGCTTTTTGCGGTGCGCGGGGTGATCGCAAAGGTCTGCGGTGCGGCGGTCTTGGTCAGCTGCAAAACCTCGCGGCTGCCGTCATCGAATGCCACAGTTGCCTGCGTCCAGTAGCTGTCGTGCGGGAAATCCGCGCGCAGCGTCAGGCGCAGCTCGTCCACGATCACGGCGCGGCCGAAGTCCAGCGTCAGCGCGGCGTTGGGGTCGCGGTTGATGCCCCAGCTCTGGTACGGCCAGGTGCCGTGAGCGTCATTCTCATACACGCCGTCCACGGCGTTGCGGGCGGCAAACACGGCCTCGCCGCGGGTCTCCACATTGGCGGACGCATGGGGAAAAAAGCCGGTATCGCCGTGCTCGTCATAGGGGTTGAACGCAAGGTTGCGCCGCGCCTTGATCTCTGCCTCGGTGGCAAAGCGGGCGCGGATGATGTGGCAGCACCCGGAAAAGCTCTTGGGGCTGTAGGTGATGGCCTGCTCGCCGAACGGAATGTGGAAGTTGATCTCCCGCTTGACGACATAGACGAGCGCCGGGGCCATTGTGTCCTCAAACTGGATCATGATGTACTGCCCGGGCGTGCCGATCTCCAGTGCCACACGGTCCCCCGGCTTGTAGGCGTTCATATACACAAGGCTGACCTGCTCCGCACCGGGGGCGGTCATGAGGGTCTGGCCCTCGGCATCAAGGATCTTTAACTTCAAAAGCTCCATGGGTATCATCCTTTCAGAAAACGGTAAGGGCAAGCTGCCCGGTAAAATACAGGCGGGTGCGGTAGAGGGTATTCGGCCAGGCCTGACGCAGCCGGGCATCGGTGACGGATACCGCCTCGGTCACGATGCGCGCAGCCCCATCCGCACGGGCGGCCGCCAGGGTGCCGAACTGCACGGTGCCGCCGTCTGCGGCGGGCTTTTCAACGCTCATCAGCGTCAAGGCAACCTCGCCGGGGTAGTCGGTCTCATCGCGCAGGGTCAGCCCATCGGCAGTCAGGCGCACGGCGCGGCGGTAGTACCCCAGCCCCGGTACGGCGCCGTAGGCAGGGGCAATGTCCATTGCGATGCTGTCCAGCGTGTCGGCCACGGCGACCCCGGCAGCGGCAAAGGCCGCGCCGGGCTGCTGCTGGTACGCCGCACCGTCGGGGTCAAATTCCGGCAGGTTGTGCCAGCCGGACTGCATTGTCCATATCTCATACCGCTGCGGGCTGAAGGTCTTTTTGCTGTAGGTCTCCACCCCCACATCGATCAGGAGCGGTGTCCCGTTTTTATACAGCGTCACGCTGCCCACATCGTTGTGGTTGTGGCTGTCGGCGTTGCTGCCCGCCTTGGCGCCCAGCGCATAAGCACCGCGGCGGCAGACGAGAATACCGACGCTCGGGTACCAGACGTCCCCCGGCACAGCAGGGGCAGTGCGCAGGGCAAAGGCAGTTACCTCCTGCTCGTCCAGTGCGGTCTGAAGATGGTAATACAGGTTGATGCCCTCGCTGTCATCGGGGTGGTGCAGCCGGTCGGGGTCAGGGGTGCGCAGCGTTTCAGCCCAGTCGAGGGCGGCCAGCGTCATCAGCGGCAGGCTGCCGACCCGTTTGCCGAACAGGTACTCCCGCACGCCGCGGGCACCGGCCAGGGGGCTGCAGTCGGCAAAATTCAGGTAGTACGGCCCGGCAATGTGCATGTTGACGATGTACTCGGCCATGTTTTTGATCTTCGGCTCGGCCCAGATGTCGTCAAAGACGCCGGGGGCGATTTTGCACAAAAGGTCCAGTGCGTTGAACATCGTCAGCGCGGCGTGGCGGTAGTACTGTGCGCCCTCGCTGCAGCAGCCGTCCGGGCCGTAATCCTTCAAAAAGCAGTCAAGGCTGTAGGCGGCCTGCTCAATATAGGCAGGAAACGCCTCAACCGGGGCGCACTGCGCGGCGGCCAGCAGGACATTCTGGGTACACCACGGTGTCCAGTTGCACATCGGCTCGTCATCGCGGCCCATCCACCAGAAATGCTCGGTGCGGTAGGGAGTCAGGATGCGGTGCTCGACCTCATGCTGCAGCCGTGCCGCCAGCCCGGGCGCGTATCCATCAAGGGCGGCACCCAGCAGGCCGTACACGGTGGCCAGCAGCGCGCCGGTCTCGGCGGCAAACAGGTCCACGATTGGCCGCGTCACATCGGGCAGCGGCAGCTGGGGCGTGTCGCGGAGATAGCTGTTGTGGGCGGGCAGCTGCCACGCGCTTTCCTCGCAGATCGCCCATGCGGCATCGGCGATAGCGGGCAGATAGCTGCCGTCCCCGGTCACGGCCTCGGCCATTGCCAGCGCACAGAGGGTGCGGCGGCGGGCAAAATATGCCCGCTCCCACCGGGCGCGGTCTCCGCTTTGGGTGAATTGCAGCCACAGCGAGAGCGGCAGCTGCGGCACTGCGGCGGCATCGCGCAGAGCGGCCTGCCCCGCTGCCTGCCAGCGCGCAGCGCCCGGCAGGGCCTGCCACGCCGCGCGGTCGCGGTAAGGCGGGTAAAGCGTGGGGCGCACCGCGTCAAAGTGCGGCGTCATCCTTTGCGTCAACATACGATCCCTTCATTCTCTGGATATATTCGCGGGGGCTGGCGCCCTCCAGCTTTTTGAACACCTTGCTGAAATAGAAGGCGCTGTCAAAGCCTACCCGGCTGCTGACCTCGTAGATCTTCAGGTCGGTGGCGGCCATCAGCTCCTTGGCGGCGGCGATGCGGGCAGCGGTGACATACTCCACAAAGCCGCGTTCACTGTTTTGTGCAAAAAGCTGGCTCAGGTAGTTGGGGCTGAAGTTGAAGACCGCAGCTACATCGTTGAGGGTCAGCTTTTCGGCCAGATGTGCCCGGATGTACTGCTGCACCTGCGCCACGACCTGTGCGCGGTGATCCAGCGGGGTGTTGGGCTTCTCGTGGTAAAAGGCAAGGGGAGACTCGCTGCGCAGCAGCTGCTGGGCGGCCAGTGCATCCTGCTGGCTTTGGGAGATCTGCAGAATGTCCGGCACCGCGCGGCCCACAGCCCAGTAGATCTGGGAGCTGAAATAGTTGTAAAGGATCTGCCCGGTGGCCTGCAGGGCGGGGGTCAGTGCAGTCTCGGGGTCCTCGCCCTCCTGCAGGGGCAGCAACGCCGAAAAATGCTGCAGGTCCATGCCGATCACGCGGCAGGGGCGGTATTTGGGCAGCGTTTCCGCTGCCATGCGGGTGACGCCGGTGCTCAGGGTGAGCAGCTGCTCGGTCGAAAGCTCCGGCGTGCGGATACTGCCCAGCGCTACGACATACTGCGGGTCGTGAAAGTCCAGCCCCAGCTCGGCACACTGGCGGTCAAAGGCAGCGCGGTCGGTCAGCAAGCCACCGTACAGCTGCAAAAACAGCCGGTCGCGGTAGCTGTCCATGCTCACGGCGGGGGCGGCGGGGGCTTGCAGCCGCCGCTCCTTCTCCACGGCGGCGCGGGCCTTGTCCAGCGCGGCGGTCAGGCTCTCGGCAGTCAGGTCGATCTTGACAAGGTAGTCCACCACACCCAGCCGCATGCTGCGCTTTACATAGTCAAATTCCTCATAGCTGGTCAGCATAATGAACACCGGCAGGGCAGAGCCGTCCTTGTGGCAGTTCTCTGCCAGCGTAAAACCATCCATAACCGGCATACGGATGTCGGAAACAACGATGTCGGGGCAGGTCTCCCCGATGGCTTTGAGGGCCTCAGCCCCGTTGCGGGCGGTGCCGACCACGGTGTAGCCAAGTTCGGCCCAATTCAGCATGCCCTGCATACCGATGAGGACCAGCGGCTCATCATCGACCAAGAAAATTTTTGTCACGGTAACACCTCATTTTTGGGGATGCTTTCCTCTTGGGGAAGGCAAGGGGATAAACCCATGGGCGGGCAGACGCGGCAAGGCCGGGCTGCATCAGTCTGCTTTGCGGACGGCTTCCCCGGCGGGGGCGGTCTTTTTGGCGCCCGGCAGCCGCACCGTTACGGTCGTGCCTACGCCCGGCTCGCTCTCGATGCGCAGGCCGTAGGCATCGCCGAAGCTGTATTGCAGCCGACGATGGACATTCCAGATGCCCACATGGCGGTATTTGGCGGCAGCCTCCTCGGGGCCGGGCTCCTGCAGGGCTTTGGCGGCCTGCGCGGGGGTCATGCCCACGCCGTCATCGGTCAGGAGGATCAGCACATCACCGTTTGCAGCGTCCCGCTCGACCCGCAGGGTCACTTCGCCGGCGCTGCCCTTCGGCTCAATGCCGTGGAAGATGGCGTTCTCGACCAGCGGCTGCAGCGTAAAGCGGGGGATCAGGCAGCTGTGGGCAAGGTTTTCGTCCTCGATATAGCTGACATCAAGGGTGATCGTGCCGCCGTAGCGGTACTGCTGGATCGTGAAATAGTCGTTGAGCAGGGCAAACTCCTCATACAGCGGCACAAGCCGCTCATTGCCCTTGGAAACGCTTTTCAGCAGGCGGGAGAGTGCCGTGACCATCTCGGCAATGCCGGGCGCATGCTGGATGGTAGCCATCCACTTGATGCTGTTGAGGGTGTTGTAGATGAAATGCGGGTTGATCTGGTTTTGCAGCATCCGATATTCAAGATCCTGCTTTTGCTTTTCGTCCTCAAGGCGGCGGTCCATCAGGGCTGTGATGTTGCCCGACATTTTATTGATGCCGCGCCCGATGTCGCCCAGCTCGTTGTCCCACTCGATGGCTGGGTCGGCGGAAAAATCGCCGCTGCTGACCGCCTCGATCCGGCTTTGCAGCGCCGTGATCGGGCGGGCGATCATCCTGTGCAGAAGAAACGCCAGCGCACTGCCCAACGCCAGAATGGCCGCCAGACTGAATATGAGTGAGGCCGACAGGTAGGGGATCTGCCGTTGCAGCGGTCCGTTGGGCAGGACCTCGATCAGGTAGAGATCATGCACCCCGATGGGATACCGCACAATTAGCTGGGTGTTGACGCCGCTGCCGCGCTCGTATACCTCGGTCAGGCTGTCGCGGGTCTCGGCGCCAAAGGGGCGGGCGTCCTTATAATAGGTACGGTCGGTGTCAAGCTCGGTCAGGGTATTGTTCTGCACGGTGTAGACATGCTCACCCATCTCCCACAGCAGCTCCCCGCCCTCCGACAGGGTAAAGCCGCGCAGCGGCGCCGTGATGACGGAAGGGGAGACAAAGATGCAGACATGCGCTGTGCGGTCGGTGCCGGACAGGGTCAGGGCGCGGCAGATCGGGATCATCTGCGCCGCCTGCGTGGTCAGCGCCAGCGGGTCGCGGGTGATGTACGCCCAGCCGTAGCTGGCCTCGTTGTAGCCGGGGATCGTCTGCAGTAGCTCCGGCGTCAGCGCCACGACATTGGCGGCAGCCGTGCCGAACATCATCGGCCGCCCGGCGGCGTTGATGAGCATGAACCGCTGGATATACGGCAGCGTGCGCAGGGAGTTATATTTGGCTGAGATCGTCGGGTACATCGAGAGCGCCTGATTGTTGCCGGCGGAATCGGTCAGCAGGTAGGTGCGCATCGATGGGTTGTAGGCGCACCAGCTTGCCAGATCGTCCACCTCGTCAAGGTCGCGGTAGATGGCGGCGGCGGCAGTCTGCAGGGCATACTCGGCATTCTGCAGGGTGGTGCGCTCCCACTCGGCGTTGAGCTGGTGCATGTTGCTGACTGTGATGACGATCGACACGCCCAGCGTGAACAGCAGGGTCAGCGTCAGCACCCGCAGCTGCAGGCTGCCCCGATGCAGGTTTAATTTGCCCATAAAGGCTCCTTGTATAGTATAATAAGATGAGAAGTAACTTTTTGAATTGTCTGTATATACATATATACCCTATCAGACAGGCTGATGTCAAGAATAAAACTGTACAAATATGACAAAACAGCGCGGCTTTGCTTGTGTATAACTGTGAGAAAGATGAATGTTGCAGGTTTCTTGAAGTATTATATGTTTTGGCGGTTCCCTTTGCGGAACTGCCGTAAATATTGTAAAAGGAACCCAAAATATACCATCGCTTTCGGCGGGCAGCGGGTGTATGATAATGAGAACGAAAGGGACAGGCCCTCTACAGAAAGCCTTCCCGCAAGCAATGATTCATTTTAGGAGGAGAAATTAGTATGCGTAAAATGCAAAGATTCGCAGCCCTTGGGCTGGCCGGCACCATGGCCCTGAGCCTGGCAGCCTGCGGCGGCAGCTCCGCTTCCACCACGGATTCCACCCCTGCAAGCACGGCATCTTCCACCGAGGCCACCGCAGAGAGCACGGCCTCCGGTGACAGTGTCACACTGAACTGGGCGCTGTGGGATAAGGACTCCACCGCCTACTGGGCAGCGCTGGCAGACGGCTACATGGCCAGCCACCCCAACGTCACCATCGAGATGACCGACCTTGGCTCCACCGATTACATGACCCAGCTGGCCACCCAGCTGGCCGGCGGCAACGGCGAGCTGGATGTCCTGTCCATCAAGGACATCCCCGGTTACTCCAACCTGATCAACCTGGGTCTGCTGGAGCCCCTGAGCGGCAAGCTGACCACCGATGAGAGCAAGTTCAACGGCGTTCTCGACCAGCTGACTGCTGAAGACGGCAACTACTACGCAGTTCCGTTCCGCTCTGACTTCTGGGTCGTCTACTACAACAAGGACATTTTCGATCAAGCCGGCATTGAGTATCCCACCAACGATATGACGATGGAGGACTTCGATGCTAAGATCCGCGAGGTCTACGAAAAGACCGGCGTCTACGGCAACATCTACCACACCTGGCGCTCCACCACGACGCTGTTCGGCATTCTGGACGGCAAGAACACCGTCATTGACGGCAACTACGACTTCCTGAAGCCCTACTACGAGCAGGTCATGGCCGAGCAGACTGACGGCGTCATCCCCAACTACGGCGAGCAAAAGACCGCCAACCTGCACTACTCCGGCGCGTTTGAGAACGGTCAGGCCGCTATGTGCAACATGGGCTCCTGGTTCATCGCTACCCTGCAGAAGTACAACGCCGAGGCTTCCGCCAACGGTGTCCAGCCCGTCAATTTCGGCATCGTCAAGTATCCTCATCCGGACGGCACACCTGCCGGCTCCACGCTGGGCACTGTGACCAGCCTGGCCGTCAACGCCAACTCCGAGAAGAAAGAGGCTGCGCTCGACTTCGTGAACTGGTGCGCTTCTGAGGAGGGCGCCAAGGCCGTTGCCGCTGTCGGCACCTTCCCCGCCGTTGCCAGCGACGAGACCAACAAGATCATCTCCTCCACCGAGGGCTTCCCCTCTGACGAGAACTCCCTCGAGGCTCTGAACACCACCGCCATCTACCTCGAGATGCCGCTGTCCGACAAGGCTTCCGAGATCGAGACCATCCTGAACACCGAGCATGACGCCATCATGACCGAGAGCGAGACCATCGACGAGGGCATCGCCAACATGAACGAGCAGGTTCAGGCTCTCCTCGGCTGATTCCCAAACAATTCCCTGACTTCTTTTTCATAAGTTTTCCTTTTCCTTCCAAAAGGGGCGGGCGG
>ERZ1673703.2064-NODE-2064-length-13649-cov-5.755995_pt1 | contig 13649 bp, 19 predicted proteins | sample MGYA00580233_ERZ1673703 | MGnify/ENA primary metagenome ERZ1673703 (study PRJEB41218, sample SAMN15661748) | gut metagenome | host: Homo sapiens | place: Canada: London | collected 2015-08-20/2019-03-30 | study: EMG produced TPA metagenomics assembly of... | reverse complement strand
GTGGTGATGGCGTCGGTCTGGGTGGACTGGTCGCTCTTGCCGTCGAAGGAATCAACAACGACGTTGTTCTCTGCGCCATAGTTCTCAAGACCTTTACGGATGTAGGTGGTAAAGGTGTTGGAGTTCTCATACATAAAGAAAGCGATCTTCAGCTGCTTGCCCTCGGAGGCAGTGCTCTCGGCGGTGCTCTCCGCAGTGGAGGTGCTCTCGGTTGCCGTAGAGGCAGCAGTGGAAGCAGAGGAACCGCAGGCGGCCAGGCTCAGGACCATACCGCCGGCCAGTGCAAGGCTAATCAACTTTTTCATGGTGTTTTTTCCTTTCTTTTAGTCAATTTTCTCCGTTTTTCTCCAGCTTTTTCTTCTGTACGTACTTTTCTACACGTTCGATGATCAGGGTCATGTGGCGGTTCATGAAGAAAGCGGCCTCTTCGGGTTTGTGGTTGATCACACACTGTAATACCATACCATGATAGAAGGTACTGTCAATGTCAGCCCCCTGTGCGTCCAGGAAGTCCTGCATGACCGGCAGGATCATCCGGGAGACAATCTCCATCATCTTGATGTACAGTACATTGTGGGATGTTTTGGCGATCTCGAAGTGGAAGTCTGTGTTGCGGCTGGCAAAGGTGCGCATGTTCTTTCGGCCTTCTGTACACTGTTCAAACAATTCCCGCAGCAGGGCAACATCTTCTTCCGTTGCATTCTCTGCTGCCAGACGCGCGGCCTCGACCTCGATGCCTTTGCGGAACTGCATGATCTCCAGCAAGTCCATACTGGAGGTAAGCGTTGCCGGGACAAAGAAATTCAGATAGACTGAACTGTCCACCGCCCGCATATAGGTACCGCCGCCCTGCCGGGTCTCGGTAAATCCCAATACGTTCAGCTTGTTCAGCGCCGCACGCAGTGTATTGCGGCTGACCTGCAAGTCGTTGCAAAGAACCATCTCTGACGGGAGCCGGTCACCCGGCTTGTAGTTACCGTCCATGATCATTTGCATAAGCGCATCGTAAGTTTGTTCTACAAGTGCTGCTGCCATATTTTAGACCTCCAAGGGTTTTCTTCTTATTGTAGTGCAGCCTCCCTTCTACGTCAAACGGTAAATTTGTAGTACAGCTTTTTGTCTGCCGGAGTTGTTCTACAAGTTTACTATACCAATCCGTTTTATTTTTGTCAACGGGTTTTTGTGCATTTTCTTTGGTTTCTGCGTTTTGCAATAAAAGTTTTCGGTGCATTTGTACATTCTGTCAAATCTCCGCCAGGGCGGTTGACTTTACGCCCTAATACAGATATACTTTTTTCAGAACAAGATTTGTTCTACAAATTAGAGCACATCAAGTAATCATCACCCGGATGTGCTACAAATCGTGTCAAAAAAGAAAAGGAGTTTTTTCTTATGATCAAGCACATTGTATTCTGGAAAATCAATAAAGATGGTACAGATTCTGACCGTCGCGCCACGGTGGAGGCGTTCCGCAAAAAGACTGAGTACCTGCAGACCATCATCCCGCAGATCAAATCCGCCACGGTTGGCTACAATGTCAACGAGGGCGATGTCTTTCATGTCTGCATCGACTCTGTTTTCGATTCCCTGGAGGATCTGAACGCCTACATCGATCATCCTGAGCACCAGAAGGTCCGCGCCTTCATGAACGAAGTCTCCTACGACAAGACCGTCTTTGACTATGAGTTCTGATTCCCGCCATTCCCGACTTGCTCCAAGTCTCATCTTCCAAAAAAGGCAGCGGCCCCGGATTTCCGAAGAAATCCAGGGCCGCTGCCCTTTTCGTATTATTTTAGGTAAGCGTGCAATTCTTGCGCTGTCTGCTCGGCCTGCCGGGCCACAGCGTCGGCATCGGGCATATCTGCCATCGACTGCATGGGCCGTTCAAGTTCCGCCAGTGCCGCAAACACTGCGCGTTCTGCCGGTTTAAAGCTGCGGGCCAGCTGGCTTGTCAGCCATGCGGCCAACCGCTCCTGCTGTTCCTCGGGCGTTTCGTCCTGCATGGGGCGCAGACAATCCTTCGCTTGGAACAGCTGGTACAATAGATCCGCGTCCCGCGCCTTCGTCTGGATAAGTGCCCGCAGCACGGCCAGTTCTGCCGTGCGCTGCTCGTCCCCAAAGGGGAACATCAGCCTCTGGGCCTTTTCCTCGCGCCGCTGGCGCTCTCTCTTGCTGACCGTCTCCAGCCAGGGGATACTAAAAGCCATTTACTTTCCCTCCTTGACCGCCTTGATCCGGATGCGCACATAGTCCACATACCAGCAGCCATCGTGATACAGTACCGGGCGCAGTGTCTCCACAGCCTCACGGATGATGGTCTCCTGCAGTTCTTCGGGCACGCCTGCAAACGGCGCTTTATCAAACATGCGTATCCAGTCCGCCAGACCGTCCTCCGTCTGTTGGGGCGTGGGACGGTCGAACAGCAACGCCGCACGCACCTGCAGGCCATGGCGTTCCAGCATAGGCGCGTACTCCCCCACCGTGGGAAAATAGAAAGTGCGGCGGTAGGTCAGCCCATGGGCCGCAAAGATTTTTTCCAGCACCGCATGGACAGTCTCGGCACAACCCTTGCCGCCGAACTCACAGACCAGCTGCCCGCCGGGCTTGAGCTGAGACGCAATGTTGGCGATCAGCTCGTTCTGTTTTGCCGCATCGATCCAGTGCAGTACCGCGTTGCTGAAGATGACATCTGCCTGCTCCGGCAGTTGGAACGTACAGGCATCCGCCTGTAAAAATGTTGTGTCGGGGTAGCGCTCTTTGGCAAGCGCCAGCATCGGCGCGGAAGCATCCACGCCGACGACCCGATAGCCGCGTTCGATCAGCTTACCGGTCAGCCCGCCGTTGCCGCAGCCCAAGTCCACCGCCAACGCCCCCGGCGCTGCATCGATCAGATCCAGCACCGCCTCGCCATATTTCGGCACAAAGGCAAAGTCTTTCTGGTACCCTTTTGCATTCCAGTCAATGTTCATAAGCCGCCTCCCGCAAAATTTGTTGTTGGTTTGTATTATAGCCGCCTTGTTTCTTCTCGTCAATAACCTTTTTGCCGAAGGTATCATGTTCTGTACTGCTACCATGTTCACATCCGACATTGCTGCAGAATATTTCCGCAGCAATGTATCCAGACTTGGCTTTTGGTTGCCGTGCTCTATGCGGCTGAGGTAAGCCGGTTCCCGCTCGATAAGTGCCGCCAGCTGTTCCTGTGTCATTGCCTTTTGGATTCGTCGAGTACGAATCCTTCGCCCGATTGCTTCATAGTCAATATTCATAGTAAAAGTCCTCCTGCATAATTTCCCCGCCTTTCGGCAAGGTAAGGACTTTACTTTTCAGTCAACTCACTTGACTTCCTGTGCATGGAAAGATACTATTGCACGCGATAAAATAGTAGCAATATTCCATTATAGTACGCCTCTAAAAAGAAACCAGCTGGAAGCAAATTCCTTCCGGCTGGCATATACATATTCTCTTTTACGCGGTAAATGCAGGGCGGATACTCTGTTGTACCCCGGTCTTTTCTTCTTGTTGCTTTGCCCACGTCACGCGCGTCACTTCTTCAACAAATGTGCGCGCTTTCTTATCGGCAGAATAGTAATGGATTCCAAATTGGTCGCAGACGTCAAACAGAAGTTCGGTGTAGGCAAGCTCGTCCGCCGACGGCATCGCAAAATATCCACCTGCCGCATCAGCCAGTTCATCGATTTTATAGCGTTCATCCAGCATCTTTTCCATTACGGTTCCTCCTCTGCAAGAAATTTTTCAAAGAGATTCCATGCGTTTTCATCGGCCAGCATATAGCGCTGCGGGCCGCCGCTGTTCAGCGTCGCCACCTGGCGGGCGTGGAAATCTTTCTCATAGTGTCTGGCAAGTTCCGGTGTCTTGGCTTCAAACAGGACATCGCCACGGCATCCGCTGTCAATCGAAAACTTGATTCCAAAGGCAATCATCACTTCGCCAATGCCGTAGTATTCCCGCTTGGCAGTCAGTGTTGGGTTAGCATAATGAAAACTAAAAAAGACTTGTCTCTTTGCCATATTATATAACCCCCGCAAATTTCAACGATACAATTATCACCCCGATAATAATAATTGGAGCATAGAACATCCAGATGCTTGGAGATTGCAAGCATTTAAGCCAAGTTGCGTTTGCATCATAAAGCTCTGCTTTTGAGCATCTTGAATCCAAAGAAAAATCCGGAGCGATTTTTTCATTCCGTACTTTTTCGTACAGAATCCTATACTGCTTTTCCAATTTGAGGTAATATGTATCCATTACTAGAAAACATCCTACTGGAAAAAATGCAATCAATAGTATCCATGCACTTACTTCTGTAAATGAAATCGCCGCAATTCCCGTCACAATGGTTGCCGCAAATCCTTTATATATCGCCGCAGATGTTGACATTCGGTCAATGACACCTTGTATCATTTGGAGATGTGCAATTTTGTCTTCATGGCAGACAGTTTCAGTTACTTCTACATCAGTTTCCACTTTCATGACATCTTCCTCTAATCACCTATTCAGCCAATTTTCAAGTGGTTCAATAGTACGATTGCCCTTTTCATCGTCAGTCACAACGTAATAGCCCTTTGGGACATGATTTCCGTTAGTATAAAGCTCGAATCCTTCATAATATGCAATGTATGGATATATTTGCATATACTCGTTTCCCTTATACGCAGAATCGGTCATATCGGCTTTTTTCAATGGCAATATCGCAATATCATTATTATCAAATTTCTGAGAATCGCCGTACCCAAGTTCCCAGTTACACCACTTTGATTCTACGGCTGAATTCGTTGCCAGCAAAATAAACTTATCACACTGACGAATACGAGTTTTTATTTTTGATGCAGTCTTTCCAGAAGTCACCCTTGGCATAGATGAATCTCTGCTATCAATATAAGTTTTAACATTATATTTTTCTTCAAGGAATCCAATAAATCCACTTAAATCTTTAAGATCATCATGTTTGTGCGAAATAAAAACCGTTGTTCTAGGATAGTATGACTTAGAAATTTCAGTGGTCGCAGAGTCTAGTCTAGTTTGGTTCATGTAATTTGAAAATCTACCGCTTTCTAAAATGCGTTTCATCTATAATCATCCTCTTGTTTCAAGTTAAATGCTCTGCTAAGTAGTGTCCGCGTTTCTTGTGGGAACCATTGTGTTGCCTATATGCTTTTATAGCATCAACCAGCTTTTCGCAATCCTGTCCAAAGTACTCTTCATAGAACGTTGTACTATATCATATATTCACTTGCAATCACAATTTTCAAACTTGCTTTTCAATCCGGCAAGTCTTTTCTTTAGTTCACTATTCGGCAGTCGAACCACTCCACCATTTCGTCTCAAAAATTCGCTTAGGCAGTATTCATACTCGTCCGATGTTATGTAATCCGCACAACGCGCCGGAGCTGGCAGCTAAGATGTAATCGAGCTTATCGCATTCGGGGGTCAATGCCTTGATGGTATCGAGCGTTTCACTCAGCTGTTCATCCGGCTGAATCCGTTGTGCATCTGCTTCCTTCAAGGCGTCCTCTATACTGCTCGGAAACGCACACGCCCCGTCCCGGACATCTAAATCCAGCACCACCGCTTTATCCGCCATGCCGCATCTCCTTGCCGTCATCTAACCCGGAAATCCTTCGTTTTGTCTAGCCGCCTACACTATTATATATATTATACGACAGGCATTACCAAATAGCAATTAGAAGCCTATCGAAAACGGCAAGTTTTGGTTGCCCTGATTTGGATTATCTTCCGCCGATGCCGGGCAGTGGCTTTGGTATATTTTCCAAAACGAAACTTTTAATTTTGGCTCTTCGCTATTGACAAGCGGCTTTCTTTGTGATTGCGACCCGTATGGCTCTCTGCCACGGGAAACGGCCATCCGTTCTGGATGAATTCTTCCGCTAAGGTTTACCGCGCCTGCCGCCCCGCCGGTTGCCTGCCGGAGTCAGCCCCTCCTGCATCGTTCAGAACGGAAGAATCTTACTAGAGCCTATACCTGTACAATGGGTATATAGAAAACTACCCTCCTAACAAGCCTAAGCAAGTCCTTAACAAGCCCCTGACAAGTGTTTAGCAAGTTTCTGGCAAGTGCATAGTTTGCCTGCTCTAAGCAAAGGAGCTTCCTTCTTCAACAAACAGCAGCAGAAAAGGGAGTCGCATTCCACGACTCCCTATGCTCGTAAATTATTGCAGTATTTTATTCAGCTGCAGGTTGAAGATTTTGCTTAACGCATCCAGCCGGTCCTTCGGCACATCAATGCTCTCAGGTTTCTTGAATCTAAAGCCTGCCATGTTCTTTAGTTCCGCACGCAAATCATCGGTAAGCATCGCCTGTGCCGTCTTGATGAAATCCCCGCCAACCCTCGGCTCGCACTTCGATATGCACCACTCCGGGTTCTTTTCAAGGGCTTCTGTATCGAATTGGAACAGCAGGCTGCGGTTGTTGTCATATACAGGAGCCATTCCGGTAATTTGCATCGTATCGTTGTCGAAAAGGAACCCGACATTTCCTAAGTGGCGGTCGATGTTGAGAATAAGCGCGTCCAATACGAACATCCGGCGCATAAGGTCCTCGCTGCCGTATTGTTCAGCGAATTTAAGAAATGCAGCGGGATTCTTGCGATTGGAAACCGGCAATACCGACATCTTCGCTAACCCAAGCCGTTCGCTGGTAAACAGCTTGCACTTCGACGCCAACCGTCCATGATAAAAGGCAAGTTCGTACTTTGCATTGTTTCGGCAAAGAATATCTGCTACCTGAGTAGCGAGGTATTCAGACAACGGTTCGATTTCGTAGGTGTCGCTGCCGCTTTTGTACAGGTAGGCCGTGCCATTTTCCCGCTGCCAGCACTTAGCATACGCACCGTCTGTTCCAAATTCAGGAGATGTCGAAGAAAGGGTTGTTGAAGAGATGACGCCATCGAAAGCTGCGTTGGAAACCAATTCGTCGAACTCGTTGCGATACAGGGAAACATCGTTCCAAGACAGGGTACTTTCTGGTTCCTTAACCCAGAATGTGTCATTGAGAGAAAGTGCGTGAGTTAATTTTAGAAAATTTTCGATGGATTCACAACCATACTTTTTCAGTAGCTCTGCGATGTGTTTCCTGTGCTTAGGTGCCTTGCGTGCATCAAGAAAATCGCCAATGTTATCGTATCCGATAGGTCGAGATTCTGTATACCATTCAATTTCTTTGCCTGCCACAAAACCGAACTCGTCCTCATAGCAATCAAACAAAAGCCACTTTGTATCTTTGTTCATCAGTAAAAACAACACGCGGAACCACACCTCACTTTATACAACATTTTGCTCTATCAAAAGTATATCTCAATTTATCATAATTGTCCACGAATTTCATAGCTTTGTCCTTTGTTGGTCCCGTTTTTGTCATTCGTGTCGTTTAGTGTTATTTTCAGCGATTTTTATGCGTATATTTACACGAATATTTCTGGATTTTTCACACTAAACGGAAACGGCGATACACGCACCAAGCATATCGCGTTGATTCGTCATTTGCGCGGAAACGAGCAAGCTAATCATTCCTCGTTCTTTTTCTTGCACCACACGTCCATCTGGTGCGTCACACGATAGGTTTTGCCTTCTTCCAACTCATAACCATCATCCTCAGCATTTTTCTTTGCCCGTTCGCTTGCCTTTTGTCCTTTGGGAAGGTTGCAAAGTGTTCCATGGATTAGCCTTTTCTGTTTTTCGTACTCAGACTCGTCGATTGCATGCCTGCCGCCGCTGCTTTCTTCTTCAACGCCAAACGAAGAGTTATCTTCTGGCTCTGGGTCTGATTTTGCGCCAATCTCTGATGGTATGGCATCGTCGCTATACTTGTTGAAGTCAATGTCCAAGCCGTCACTGCTGCCACTGTCACCGCTTTCGTCTTGGCGGCTTGCAGAATATGCACTTCCACCAACGATTAGCAAAGCAATTATTGCCATAACGGTTTCTTTTGGATGTTCCTTAGCAAATCCCACAACCACTTTAACTGTGTTTCCTATATGGTTACCTACTCTGGCTATCAAATTTCCTTGCTTCTTTTCAGTCACTTTTACCGCCGATTTCACTGTCTGCGTTTTTGCAAGAGCGATTTCAGGCTTCTCAGCCACCTGCTACGGAGGTCCTTGCGCAGTTTCTTCAGACACCTTAGCCGCCGCTTCTTTCTGCGGCTCCTCTATCGGTTTCGGCAAGGCTATCGGGTCTGAAAGTGTGATTTTATCGCAAGGTTTTACAGGCCCGTCCCCAAAATCCAGTGTGGTTTTTGTGGTAGGGTCAAAGCACCCGTTGGTTGGATTCTGCCAGCATCCGCCGTGTGCCTCCAAGTGTTCATTCCTTGTCAGGAACTGGATATTTTGCGGGTCGCCCTGACATTCCGGGTGCTTTTCTGCACTGCGCATATGATGTCCATGAAACGCGACCCCATCGTCATCGTAGGCTTTGCCTTTTTCAAGGATATCCTTTTGCTGTTGCGCCGTCCAATCCCGTGTTCCTTTTCCTTCTTGAATGAGGTCTGCTTCCAGCTTCCACGCATCAAGAATCGCCTTGTGCGCGTCTTTAGTTCTTCTCGACATAGGACTACTCTCCTATCCCGAGAATGCCACTGGGAAGGTCAATCAGGAAAGCGTTGAAATCCGAATACTTCTCGTCATCTTCGATTCTCCCGCCTTCGAGATTGCAGATAGCAACCTCCTCGCTGTTCTTCTTGAACAGAATCGGGTCGCCCGAGGCTAAGGCACCGATGACAACATAGTCGTCACTGGGTCGGTCATCGCAATTCACATTCATGAGGGGCTTGTGCTCAACGCCATAGAACTGCACACCGGCAGGCAGGAAGAGTTCCCCGCCGTCCGAGAACAGGAGCCAAGCCTTGTATTTTTCCGGAAGGGTGACTGCGTTTTCCTTCTCGAAAGCCTCAATCTTCTCCGGCGTGGTCTTTTCCAGAAACGCCATCTTACCCTGTTTCTGCAGGTTCTCGATGATTACCTTCAATTCCTCAGCTGCCATGGTTTTCCTCCTTGTCGTAGATGTCTTATATGTTCAGTTGCTGTTTTGCTATACCTGTGCTTGTGAGTGCGTAGTGCCGGTTTGCAACGGGCAATCAGGTTCTTGCCACTACCCGGTTGCCTCGCATCTGCGGCAGGTGGCTATCCGTTCTGGATGAATCCTTCTGCTGAGGTTCACCGTGCCTGCCGCCTCGCCGGTTCTGCAGCCGGAGTCAGCCCTGCCAGCATCGTTCAGAACGGAATATAGCAGCGACCACCTACTGTATGTATCTTCCCATAGGGAGGGACTATACCCCAAAGCGCTATTTTCCCATATAGTAGCTATCCGATAAGACTATAGCCTCATCCACCGCTTCCCGCAGCCTGTCATAGGATACTTCCTCTTTCGCAAGACGCTTGACCACATACAGCGATATCTTTTTTTGTGCAGGGGTCTCCTTGCAGTATCCATCTATTACGAAGGTGGGCACAACATAGAACACCCAGTCATCCACTGCCAAGGCATTGCGCTTTCCAATATCCTTGTTCGTGTTCAGGCAGAATACATATACCTCTGACTGTCTCGACAGTTTCTGCTCGGCATCCTGGTTCTCCCAGTAGCTGTTGTTTGTCGGTGCAATCGAGAAAGTCCGTATCTTAGATATCTCTTTGTTCCAGGGATGCACATAGCTGGTCGCCTTGACCTCGATGCGCTTGTTGCGGTATGCCATGTCGTAGGCCGTCCAGTAGTTGACATTCTCAGCCTTCTCGATGCCGAGTGCTTTCGCTACAAGGAACTCCGCTATCGTTTCCGCCATGCCGTCCAGCTGGCTGTATGCGTATTGCCAGAAATCCTCAACCGAGAAAAGGTCTTTGCCACGGAATCGGAACATTTCATCAGGCATATAGGGCTCGTATGCTGTCAGTTCTTCTTTCTTCTTGGCTACTGCTGCTTCTAACTTTTCTGTATACGAACTCATCTCAGACTCCTCTTTGAGCGGACATTGACGGTGTTTTTTCGGAGTTCACCGGGTATTCGTAGAACACAAAGTCCTGCCAGCCGCAGCTGTCATAGAACAGTCTCGCCGTCCCACATTTTACAAATCCGTAGCGTTCATACAGTTTCTGCGCCGGTTCATTGGTGCCTATCGCATCGAGCCGCACGGCGCGTTTCTTTGTGTCTGCTGCAATTTTCATGGCAGCATCAAGTATCACCGTGGCAAGACCCTTTCCCTGATACGCCGGGTCTATTGCGAGGAGATGGATGACCGAGACATCCGTATCCTGTGCATCTATCTGCCAATGAACATCGTGGTATTCCGCGCTTTGAGATTTCGTTAAGACGACTGCACCGGCTAAAGCGTCATCGACCGTCAGCAGGTACATCTCGCCGTTCTCGATATAATGTTTCCAGTCTGCATCCTTCGGGTATACGCCCTTCTTCCACTGCAGGATGTTGGCGTATTCTTCGTTGCTGTCGAGAAGTCTCTCGTACAGGCTGCGAATTTGCCCCAAATCAGACATCGCTGCCTTGCTCAGTTTCGTGTTCATCTGTTCCCAGCGTCCTTATCGTTTACTTTCCCTGACCATGCCTTTAGTCTAGCACATGTTGAGCGCAAACGCCACAGGAAATTGATGCGCCGTGTTGCTTTTTAGCATTGTCGGAAGATTAGGCTTCGGAGCAAAAAAAGAAAGCGTACAGGCGGGGGTGCCCATACGCTGATTTGAATTCGTGTTAGTCTTGCAACCGCTCAATTTCTATGTCGGGAATTGCCCCATATTTCCCGAGAAGATATCCTTTGCGGATGTTATCGGTTGTCCGCGTTGAGAAGGTGCTGATGCTGTACAACTCCGATGCGCCGTCGTCATTGTGTTTATCTACAAAGTACAGATGGTCTTTCCGAAGCAACTCCATGTTGAGCAATTCAGTATCGTGCGTCGTGAAGATGAGCTGCGCACCCTTGGGGTTTGTCTTCTTGCTTTGGAATTTGGCTGATATTGTCAATATAAGTTGACAGATAAAACTCAAAGAGTAACCGCATCATGCAGCCATTGTCTGAGCAGCAAAGAATCTATTGCGCTTCTCCATGGGTGGTAAGCTGCCATTGGAAGCGCAAATGTGGCGGTTGTTCCAATAACTCATAAAGTATCTCTTGGCCAGCGATTTCAGCTGCTCCACGGTCAGTTGTTTCGGGTTGAAGCGGTCAAATAGTAACTCTATCTTCATTCTGACCCACATGCTCTCGCGGCGAGCATTGTCATGGCAGCGCCCGCCTGCACTATTCATACTCTGGCAGATACCATACCGCGTGATTGCTCTGCGGTATAGATCGCTTGTATACTGAGCACCGCGGTCAGAATGAATAATTGCACCGTGCAAAGCCGGATAAGAAGCCATTGCGTTGTCCAATGTCTGAACGCACAGCTCGGCCTTCATGTTTACGACCATACCTTTCCGCTGCGCTACAAGGCACAAACAAGAAATGACATTCCACCCGTTTAGGTTGTTATCTGATAATTTTTTACATATTTGTAAATTTGCCGTGCACAGTTAAGACTCATTTTATTTGAATCATTGTGCTTGAGCCAGGCGTTCACATTGCCGGGATTTAGTTGCAAATCGGTATAAAGACGATAGTTGGTTAAATGTTTTTCTTTTTGAAGTTAAAGTACTCGGCGATGAATCAGTTCCTTCGTGTCATTGTCGGCAAGAGTTGCATCCCTTACAGAGCAATAACTACGCCAAACCTTCAAATAACCTTCTGGTAATTCAGGTGACAGATTTTCTAGAAGGGACAACATTTTCACCGACGAGTAGCGATTAGAAAGCTGGTTGTATTCGGCAGCAACGTTGCTATTCATAGTATAGCGAAGCAGCAGATTCACTTTATAAAAAGTCAATGCATAAAGGAACAGTGGTTCTTTCATACGTGGATTTCCGCACAGACAATCTGCTAGCTTATGAACATTTGTCGTCTGCACTCCGGAAAGTTCTACCACATACCGCTTTAAAAAACCTTCAAATGACAGCTTTCTCATGGTCTCCACCTCTCGACATACTCTTGATAGCGGATATAAAAGTCGCGATATCTCCAGTCATTTAGTATGCTGGCTTTCAGTTCATCTTTATCTGTTGCAAGATATTCCAGTAATCTCCAATCCAAAGAACTTCGTACAGCCTCACTCTCTACGTCTGCCTTGTCAGTGTCACGGAAAGAGCAAAGCTTAGCAATCACCAAGTCTTCCAAACTGGGCGTATAGAACTGCACTTTTGTACCACCAAAAGGCAGCGGTTGAAGCCGGTCTTGAAAGTTGTACGGGAAATTATCTATATAGGCTTCCACATTGGTATTGATATCGTACTTGCCGAGCAAAGTATAAAGCTCTTTCGGAACGCTCAGCACATCAATGTCATGAGTGGCGCGAGTCAGCTTGCCCAGCAGAATAAACGCGCTACCACCCAGATGGTATCTCCAGTTTCTCATTTTGGCCATCGCCAATACGCAGTACATGTACCTCATCTGGATACAAGTTCAATGCCGCCTTAACTGCTGCAGAGGACTTTATTTGACGCGCATGATATGGGACCAATCCCAGCAAATCATCTGATGAAAATTTCAGCTTTTGATTTTCCAGCAGGATGTTGATGATTTTGAGCTCGTTAGGTCCCTCGCACATGATCAACAACTTCATTTCATCAACTTCCTTTTCAGATTCATGAGTTCATCATAGTTTACTGCCGTTTGGAAAGCGTTATTATAAAAACGCTTGCTTTTAAGCAAACCGGATCTCATCTCAAAAGACTCATACATGTTCTTAATGGCGATCTTATCGCTTGACTGGCACACCCAGATATTATCCTGTCGGTTGAACAAATCCAAAACTTCACAATAATGTGTCGAAAACAGCAGTGTTGCCCCGTGCCTGTTCACTTTTTTATCCATATACAGACTCAACATATTTTCGACAAGTGTCTTATGAAAATGCGCCTCTGCCTCATCGATAAGCAAGTCGAAACCCTGTTGGAGAGAAGCTACAACCAATGTGTAAAGGATAATGCCTTTTGTCGTTCCGCTGGACAACATATATAGGAGTTCTTTGTCCGATAGAAACTTTTCCTGATTGCAGATAGTGACACGATAGTTATGCTCGTCAAGCATCTGAATACTTTGAATATTACTATCGAAAATACAGATAATCGCAGAAAGCATTTCATCTGGTATATGATACGTTTTGAGCAATCGGAATGCCATTTGGTATGTGTTTGCTCCCATACCGTCGCTACCGAAGAAAATCGCTGATACCTGTTTTTTCTTTAAGACAAAAAAAGTGCTTGCCGTATCTTCCGGTAACTCTCCCAAATCTTTTTGCTCAACAAAATCCTCTGTATACAATGAACTCAGTTTAGTTTTATAATACTTTTTCTTGTAAATATGCTGATTAGAAAATGTTGCCCGATTTGCCAAAGTCGGATCAGCTTTCAATTCTGTCGTATATTTGTAAATATATCCCTCATGAAAAAAGATGATTTCCAGCTTGATACCCTCATAGGAATAGTGCTTATTCTCTAAGCTAAACTTGCCAAGAATATCATAGCAACAGTCCAGCAGTTCCAGAGCAGTTGTTTTACCGGAAGCATTTTTTCCGACAAACGCT